>Ga0154003_1000443_pt1 | contig 12915 bp, 9 predicted proteins | sample TSFL087MetaG_FD_104679 | JGI IMG/M metagenome (GOLD analysis project Ga0154003, IMG submission 104679) | Attine ant fungus gardens microbial communities from Florida, USA - TSFL087 MetaG | ecosystem: Host-associated > Fungi > Mycelium > Unclassified | place: USA: Florida, Lake Talquin State...
GCTGGCGACGCGTCCTCGGATGCGCGCGCTGCCTTCTGTAGGCTCGGTGATGCGGCTCAGGAGCTTGAGCAGTGTCGATTTCCCGGCGCCGTTACGTCCGATGATGCCGAGCGCCTCGCCCTGCTTGACCTCAAAGGATACGTCTCTCAGCGCCCAAAAATCCTCGCGTTTCGGGGAACTGTCATACTGAGAGTCGGCGTCCCGCCGTTCGCGTCGATGGGAGATTCGGTATCTCTTACCGAGGGCGTCGGCTCGTATAACTACATCAGACATTCGATTTCAATCCCGGTACTGTTCAGATGATGTCCGCAAAGGTCTTCTCGGTGCGGCGGAAATACCAAATACCTGACAGACATAAAACTGACGTGATGAGCATGGAAGCGATTAACGCGTGGGCGACTAACGGCGATTGCCCCCGCAGCAACGCCCAGCGGAAGCCGTCGATGACGCCGACCATCGGGTTGCACGCGTATATAAACCGCAGTCCTTCGGGCACGATGTTACTGCTGAAGCCGACCGGAGAAAGGTAAAGGCCGAATTGCACGATAAAGGGAACGATGTAGCGAAAATCGCGGTAGCGCACATTCAGAGCGCATAACCAAAGCCCTGCGCCAAAGGCGGACCCGAAGGCGAGGGCCATAAATAGCGGAAGCGTCAACAACCGCCAGTCCGGCAGGAAGCCGTACCAGGCCATCATTCCCGCCATCAACGCCAGCGTGATCAGGAAATCCACGAAACTGGTGATGACCGAACCCGCGGGCACGATCAGTCGCGGGAAATAGACTTTGGAGATCAGATTGGCGTTTCCGATCAGACTGCTGCTCGCCTCGCTGAGCGCCGTCGAGAAGAATTGCCACGGGAGCAGGGCGGCGAAGACGAGCAGGGCGTATGGAACAGAGCCGGGCGCCGAGAGCTTGGCCACCCTGCTAAAGATGAATGTGAAGACCAGCATCGTCAGAAAGGGCCGGACGAGCGCCCAGGCTATGCCGATCGCGGTCTGTTTGTAGCGCACCAGGATGTCACGCCACGCCAGAAAGTAGAACAACTCGCGGTAACGCCACAGGTCGCGCCAGTAGTTCTTCTCGCCACGCCCGGCTTCGATCAAAAGGTCGAAATGCTCAGACTCCGCCTGTATGGGGATAATTGATTGTTCTTGCATGGCAAGACAGATTGCTAAAGGGGTCGGAGGAAGAAGGTGGAGAAGCGAGACACGGCTCGAATCAACTAGGTCGCATCTTTATTCACTATAAATCTGGCAGGTATTCCTTTGGCGGTTTGCCCCGCCGGCGCGTCTTTGGTCACGACCGCTCCGGCGGCGATCAGGGCATTCTCTCCGACTTTCACTTTGGGTAAGATTATTGCGCCCGCTCCGATCCTCACGCCGTTTTCAATCGTCGGGCCGACGATGCTCTCCTCGTCGTAACCTGAAGCGCCCATCAAATTATCATTGGCGGTAGTCACGCCCCCGCTGATGAACACCCTGTCGCCGATTCGCATGTTGCCCGCCAACCAGGTGTGGTCTTGCACTTTCACGTTATCGCCGATCAAGGTGGCGTAATTCACTGTCACGTATCTCCCGATGATGCAGCGGGAGCCGATTTTGCTCTGTTCTCTGATCGACGCGCCGTCGCTTATCAAAGTGTGAGGGCCTATTTCGACGTCGTAATAGATTACGGCGTTCGGGCCGATGACGCAGCCGGTTCCCACGTCAACCTTGGCCGTAAAGTTCATTGGCCGGGTCATCGCGCCGACTCCGCGAGGCGGTTTACCGATATACGCCGATGGAAAAATCTCCACGTCGTCGCCGATCCTGACCCCGTCTTCGATGATTACGAAAGGGTGTATGACGACGTTGTTCCCGATAACCGCCCCGCGGCGGACTATCGCGTACTCACGAATCACGACATTATCGCCTATCCGATCAGCCTCAATGACGGCGAGCGGACTAACCATCGATTTCATATGCTCTCCATTTTTCATTTATTGTTCCCTCATACGGATTCTTGCGCCACGATCAGACAGCGCCGCGCGTGTAAGCAAGCGGCAGTCTCATTGATTATTCCCCCATGCGGATTCTTGGGTCCCGATCAATGTAATCGACATATTGGCGATAGTTGCGGTAATAATCATAGCCGTCCTTACGAATATTGAGGTTATTAAGGGTGACTCCGAGGATTCTGGCTCCCACGGTGGAAAGGTCCTGGCATGCGCGGCGCAGCGACTCGCCCTTGCTTTCTCCGCTCTTGACCACGAGGATTACGCCGTCTACGAGGGTCGAAAGGATTATCGGATCGCTTACGCTGATCATCGGCGGCGCGTCTATGATGACGTAATCGAAGCGTTCACCCAGCGAACGCAGAAGCTCTTTCATGGTTTCCGAGCTTATCAATTCGGAAGGGTTGGGCGGAACATAGCCACAGGTGAGGATCGAAAGGCGCCGCACAGGGGTTCGACAGATGAACTTATCCGGATCGCCGCCTCTCGCCAGGAGAGTGGATAAGCCTTCGCCCTTCTGCACTTGTAGCAGCTTATGAATGTTGGGTTTTCGCATGTCGCAATCCACGACCAAGACTTCAGTCTTCAACTGGGTCAGCGCAAGAGCGATGTTAAAGACCGTAGTGGTTTTACCATCGCCCGGCTGTCCGCTGGTGATCATTATGGTCTTGGGCGGATGTCCCGCCGTGGAAAGGAGGATCGAAGTCCTGAGCATTCGATAGGCCTCGGCGGCGGCCGAAAACACCTTCATCGAATCGGCGAGCACCGGCTTGTCCGAAACGTCATCAAGCATTTCGAATGAATCATTGACGTCTTTCACCGCTGCGGCTCTCAGGTCAATACTCCGTATGCCGTTGCGCTTCCCGGTAGGAATGACGTCGGTCAAAACCGGAATGACGCCCAGCACTGGTAGTTGAGTAAAGCGGTGGACGTCTGCAACAGTCCTGACGGTGGTGTTGATGTTTTCTATAAGGTAGGCCAAGCCTACGCCCAGGCCGAGGCTGACGACGAAAGCGAGCATGATCGTTTGGCTGCGGTTCGGCCCGATTGGCCCGCCGGGCGTTTCCGCCGCCTCGATCATACGGACGTTGTTGAATTGTTCCGCGCGTTGAATGTTGGCCTGACTGGTTTTGTTGAGAAAATCCGTGTAGAGCGCTTTGGCGGTCTCCAGGTCTTGTCGCAGGACGCTGTATTGGATGGCCGCCTGGTTCTGTTGCACGGCTTCGTCCTTGACGCGATCCAACTCGGCCTTGAGATTCGCCTCGTCGCGGACCGTCCGTTCGTAATCCGCCTTGAGCCTGTCCTCCAACATTGACTGGCTATCTTTAATCTGCTCCTGGAAGGTGGCCATCTGTCTTTGGACTTCCTGCAATTTCGGATTTTTCGGCCCAAACTTGACGCTCAGTTGCGAGGCCTCTATGGACAGATCGTAGAGCTTTTTTCTCAAGTCAGCGGTTTTTGGGTCGGAGTAGGCTTCCGGCAATTGCGCCCCGCGCCCTTCTTTCACTTCTTGATACAGGGATTGTTTAATAAGCCGTTCGGTTTCGGCGGTCATGACCTTCTCGTGCAATTGCGCCATTTTTTCGGCTACCAGATTTTCCTTTCCTTCAAGTGAGATGATGTTGTTCTCTTTGCTGTAGTTGACCAGTTTCTGCTCTGCCATCTCGACCTGAGTCCTGAGTTTTCGCGTCGAGTCTTCAAGCCATTTCGAGGCGCTGATGAAACGTTCGGTCTTCCCCTGGAAGTTATACTGCATGAAATTGTAGGCGACGCCGTCGGCTACGATGGCGGCGATGTCCGGATCAGTATGCCTGAAAGATATTCTGATCAGCCGCGTGTCTCGCACCCCATCTACGCTCAAATTATCGAGTAAGGTCTGGATATAAGGCCCCAGCCTTTTGCGTTCGGCCTCCGCATCCTGGCGAATTTCCGCGTTATCGGCGTTTTGTTTAACGGCTTCCTGGGCGAGTTTCTTTTCCCGTTCGGGCTGGGCGCCTCTAAGGGACCTGAGCGCTTCTAAAACGGACCTTTTGGTAGTCACGTCTAAAAAGCGCGGGTTCTTATCAAGATTCAAGCTCGTGATCGTCTGCTTGATGACAGGCTGGCTCCTGATGATGACGATTTCGGCCTTGGTGTTGTCATTCGACCCGACGATGAGGACGTCTCCCGACTTCGATAATGAGCTGGTCTCGGCCCTGACCTCTATAGTTGTTGTCGCTTGGTAAATCGGCTTGGCCCGGTACGCTTGAATCGCGGCGGGGGGAATGGCTATCAGAATGAAGGAAAGAATCATCCATTTGTGGCGGTAGATCATTCGTTGCCATTCGCGCAGCCGGGCGAGAGGCGTTTCGTTTCCGGCGCCGTTCCCTCCATATTGCGGCGGCTCGGGGTAATTGTGTGTGGAATGGATGGGGAGATTCGCCAGGGGAGTCAGTTCAAGCTTGTGACGATTATCCGACATTGCCTGTTTCCTTAGGTTTAAAAATGCCCTTCGCGCGCCGCTCAATAGCGAATGGGCAATCTTGCGGAGCTTACTCCCAGCGCCATCAGCAGCACTCCACCGATGGATTTTGTTCGGCTGTTAGGAACGATGATCACGTCGTTGGCCTGTAAGGGAATGTCTTCCTTCTTGCCTTTCATGATGGCGCTGATGTCCACCTTGATCTCCTGCCGGGAGCCGAGCGCGGAGTTTTCTCGGAAGATGACGCCTTGCGCCGACTTTGCGTTGAAGGTCAGGCCCTGGGCGAGCGAGACGGCCTGGCGCAGCGTAGTGCCTTCTTTCAAAGTGAATGAACCCGGAGTCTTAACCGCGCCGGTGACGAAAAAAACGTCCGCGCGCGGAATGTTAATTATGTCTCCGGGCTCCACCATTTGATCGAACTGTCCTTTATAGAGCGCGCTGACGTTGACCTTGATCAAATCATAGTCGGGGTCTTCGGCTGGCGTCGAAGCGCTCCCATTCGTCAGGGGTTGCGCAGACTGAGCGGGATCGGGCGTTTGATCTTGTAGACTTGATATTTGGGCGCCCGCATCAAGCGCGGGTTTTTTTGTTTTATTGGGGCGAAGAATGAAGGCCGTCGAACCGTGATCAACTGTCAGTCCTCCGGCTAGGCCGATCATCGTCAGCAGCGACGGACTCCCTTCGGCCTGATAGATTCCGGGATTGCGAACCGCACCTTGGACGAGGAACGTGTGGCTGTTGTACTGCTTGATGCTGACAAGGACAATCGGCGTATTCAGGTATTCACCTTCACGTAAACCTTTTGCGATCAGCCTGGCCAGCTCATAGATGGTCCTACTTCGCGCCTCAACCATGCCGAGCACCGGCATTTCGATATAGCCCAGGGAATTCACGGGGTAATTGTGTGAAAGTTCAGGGGCGTCTTCGATCTGAAGCTGGATGACGTCTCCCGCGGAGATCCGATAATCTTTCTCCAAGGCGGTGAGGATTTTGGCGTTTCCTATCTCAGACGCCGAGCTTTGAATCGCAGGCTGTTCCTGCCGATGCTCGCCGCCTCTCTGCTGCGCGTTGATCGAAGACGCGCAGATGGTTCCCACGACCAGCGCCAGCGCCGCCAAGGACGCCGCGCGCCATGTCTTGCGCCGCCGCACATCCCCTGGGTTTATATGTGTGTAGACTCGATATGATAGTCTGTTGAAGCTCATGACGAGGCCCTCCGAATAAGACTTGTGGCGGCGGACAGGTATGCGGGTTCAGCCTTGACCGATTCAGCGACCGACTCCCCGACTGTCGCCCCGATGTTTGAAATCACCACTGAAAGAAGTAAAAAGACCATGGCGTGGCTGGGTAAACGCAGATTGAAATCGAAGAGGCTGTGGACGAGCAGCCCGAAAAGTCCGGCCCCGCCGCCGAGCGCTTTGGCTGGCAGACACTACTTCGCCTTTAACCCTGGATGATGATTGCGCCCATGCCAGGCCGGCCATCGGCGGAAGGAAGGCGATGAAACCAATAAGCTTCAGCAAGTTACTCACGTCGACTAAGATTCTTGATTGGCTGCTCATAACCCATCCTACACCTGCGTTATTCCGTTGCGCTAAATGATTTAGGCGCACTTATACCAGCGTGGCATACCGTAAAGGAAACCTCATGACGAGGCAGCGTCCTAGTTGTTATGAAGACTAGCCCTGGGGACGTCGTGACGACCCGCTGAAATGACGGGTTATTTATTTTTCTTCTTGGGCGGCAGAGGTAAGGAAAAGTTCCGGTACAGATCCTTCACCACTTATCCAAGCCTATTTTGAACCTTTTCTTCCCGTCCTTGCTTCTTCCTTTTCCATAGCGAAATATCCGAAAAGTATTCAATGCAAAAACCTGGGTAACGCTACTGTTACGAGGATCACATACAAATGGCCCGCGAGCCATTACAGTCAGGCGCCACACTGAGTACAGCTATTCACTACACTGAGTATAGCTATCCACCACACTGAGCGTAGCTATCCACTACACGCGCTGGCGTGGTCGGAAGCTACAAATCAATTTTCAAATTGTCTCCTCGCCTCAGTTGCTGAATGGGAAATCATCTTTACTTCCCTTAAACGACGCGCTAGTTGCGTGGGTAAATTAGGTTAGGCAAGAGATATGCCGATGCTTCAAGTAACTCACCACGCCACACGCCGGGCTGAATCAAGGGGTCATTTTGAGGAGTGTACAACTGCCCGGGTGGGGGGAAGTGTACAACTACCCAGGTACGAGGATGTATATAACTACCTAGATAGAGACTGGCATCTGGAAGAACTCTTGCGAGAGCAAATACGTAACTCCAATGCGTTTCCTAATTATTTCTGGGTTGTGTTAGCTTTTGGCTCGCACCTATTAGTGGGGGGGTGTTCACACTATTGATTGACTGAAGTTAGCTGATCAATAATATTGATTTTCCCACGACTAAAATCTTGGCTCAACGAGTGTCTCCGGGAATATGCGCCCTTGGGGGAAGCTAACCCGTCACAAGTCAAGGCAGTTTCAAGACCACGTTTGGAGACATCTATAGGGCCACGATCTTTTTATTAGTGTACTGCACAGTTTACTGCATAATTTACTGTACAGTGATATAAACACCTGCTTTGAGTGTTTATAGGGCAACTGTCAAATCTCTACAGCCGGCTATATAACACAAGGCTATAGAGGTGTCAACGATTCTAACTCTCTTTGTCGCTGATTCCCACAAACTCTTCGGAACGTCCGTAGCGCCACACTTCTACTCGCCTAACACACGGGCCGCAGGCGTAGCCGACCTTGCGCATCAATTTATGTTGATTGTATTGACGCGCGGTCGGTGATAAAGCAAAATGCGGCCGTTCTCACATGTGGTTGCTGTGGATCAGGCCTTTCACACCCCTTGGCTACCATCTTTACAGAGATCAAAAATCGAAAGCTACAGTTCTTGAAACACTCTCGAAGGAGCTCCCAGAATTATGCCGAAGAAAGCGTTGATAACTGGCATCACCGGCCAGGATGGAAGCTATCTGACCGAGCTGTTGCTCGGCAAGAGCTATGACGTGTATGGCGTCATACGCCGCGCCAGCACGTTTAACACAGAACGCATTGACCATATCTACCAGGACCCGCACGAGTCGGGGCGTCGTATGCGTCTGCTTTACGGCGACCTGAACGACGCGAGCTCGCTCAACAAGATTCTGCGCGACGTCCAGCCCGACGAGATTTACAACCTCGGCGCGCAGTCGCACGTGCGCGTTAGTTTCGACATCCCGGAATACACCGCCGAAGTCGGCGCGCTCGGGACGCTCCGGTTGCTAGAGGCGATACGCGAAACCGGATTGCGCGGGACGAGGTTTTATCAGGCCTCGTCGTCGGAGCTTTTTGGAAAGGTCCAGGAGGTCCCTCAGCGCGAAACCACTCCGTTTTACCCGCGCAGCCCTTACGGCGTCGCCAAACTTTACGCTTACTGGATCACGGTGAATTACCGTGAGAGCTACGGGTTATTCGCGTGCAACGGGGTCCTCTTCAACCACGAAAGCGAGAGGCGCGGCGAAACCTTCGTGACGCGCAAGATCACGCGCGCTGCGGCTGCGATCAAACTCGGTCTTCGAGATAAACTCTATCTCGGCAACCTCGACGCCAAACGCGATTGGGGACACGCCAAAGATTTTGTCGAGGCCATGTGGTTGATGCTGCAACAGGACGAGGCTGACGATTACGTCATCGCAACGGGCGAGACGCATTCGGTGCGTGAGTTTCTCGACGAAGCCTTCGGCCACCTCGACCTCGACTGGAAACAGTTCGTCGAAATTGATCCACGCTATTTCCGGCCGGCCGAAGTCGACCTGCTCGTCGGCGACGCTTCAAAGGCGCGACGAAAACTCGGATGGGAGCCAAAGATAACTTTCAAAGAGCTGGTCAGGACGATGGTTGACGCCGATCTAGTCGATCTGAAGAGAAGCCACAACCTGACCTGACGCCCACGTATAAAACTTACGTAAGAACCATGTCGAGCGGATTTCCATACGAACGAGTAGTCGTCACCGGCGGGGCCGGTTTTCTCGGATCATACGTCGTCGAAAAGCTTCGCGAGCGTGGCGTCGAAAACATCTTCGTCCCCCGCAGTAAAGACTATGATCTGGTCAGGGCCGAAAGCATCCGGCGTTTGTATGACGACACGAATCCTGACCTTGTCATTCACCTCGCGGCTGTCGTCGGCGGCATCGGCGCGAATCGGGCCAATCCAGGCAGGTATTTTTACGACAACCTGATGATGGGCGCGCAATTGATAGAGGAGGCCCGATTGCGCGGCGTCAGGAAATTCGTCGCCGTAGGCACAATATGCGCGTACCCCAAATTCACCCCCGTGCCGTTCAAGGAAGACGACTTGTGGAACGGCTACCCTGAGGAGACCAACGCGCCTTATGGATTGGCCAAGAAGATGATGCTCGTGCAATCGCAGGCTTACCGCGAGCAATACGGTTTCAATTCGATCTTCCTATTACCCGTCAATTTGTACGCGGCGCGCGACAATTTCGATCCGCAAAGCTCGCACGTCATTCCCGCCCTCATTCGCAAATGCGTCGAAGCCGTTCGCACGGGTAAAGATCACATCACTTGCTGGGGAACCGGCGCCGCCACACGAGAGTTTCTTCACGCAGACGATTGCGCGCGGGGCATCCTGTTGGCCGCTGAGAAATACGACAAATCGGAACCGGTCAACCTGGGCGCGGGTTTTGAAATATCGATAAAAGACTTGGCCGAAAAGATCGCCGTGTTGACCGGCTTCAAGGGACGTCTGGTGTGGGACGCCTCACAACCCGACGGCCAGCCGCGCAGGCAACTGGACACTTCGCGGGCCGAAGATGAATTCGGCTTTCGCGCGCGGATCGGGTTTGACGAAGGTTTGAGGCAGACAATCGAATGGTATCGCAATCAAACGTTGAGAGACTAAATACTCTGTTAACGAAGTTATCAAACATTACTTGAGACGACGAGTCAGTAGCGCGGGCGGTAGCGAGCGGCCCCTTGCCGACAACCGCTCGCTACCGCTCGCGCTACTGATACAGACAAATGTCTAGAAGCTTGGTTAACACTGTACTAAACGGCATCCCGGCATATCCCTTTCCAGCAATGATTAGGGGCGCAGCATGGGGCGCTTGAAAACGAACACCGGCCCCCTTCGGGTATGCAGGCCTGTCGCCCGACTTTGGCGACCGAAGTTAAGGGCGTGAAAAAAACGCCAATTACGATCAATAGGGCGCCCACAATCTTTAACATCGAAGTTTTTTTCATCTGTTTTTCTCCTTTGTCAGATACAAATTATTACGCTACTGCTTACATTGAGCACTCTGGGCAAGCCTTTTGAAGGAGCCCAATAACTTCAGACTCCTGCTGGCTGTTTAACTGTCCAACCCATGACTCGATCAACTTGTTTTGTCCGTCGAGCAATAACAGCGTCGGAGTTCCCTTGACGCCGATTTGAGATATGGGCATTGAGAATACCGCATCCGCAGCAATGCCCTGTTTTTTTAAATAGTCTTCAATCTCTTCCTTCGGCTCAGTCATCACGGTTGCCAGCCGCACTCGTTCGGGAGCGGAATTCTTGAATACCGCGAGCTTTTGATAGAATGGCACGCTGGCTTGGCAGAAACCGCAGTGAGTGGAGAGCGCCAATACCAAAGTAGCCGGGGCGGATTGCCTGTCGGCGGCGGCGCTTTCAGGGAGATTGACCGGCTCCCCTTTTTTGACGCCAAGTTCGATGTTCGGATCTGGTAGTCGACTGAGATAGTAATTTCTTGCCAGGGTTCCGATAAGAAGTAGACAGGCGATAATCAAGGCTATATTCGCTGCTTTGTCCAGTCGAGTCATTAGTCAGAGCCTTTCTTCAGTGTGAACTGGAAGATTGCTTCTTTAATGAACCTTAAATTGCCGGTTCTGTCCGGGCCAAATTATCGGCGCGGTGTGGTTGAAAGCAATATGGGAATTAAGCGGGCGAATTTTACCTTAAACGGCAAAACCCAACAAGCGCATCGCTAAACTCGGGTGTGCGATATATACATGGTTATGGCCTGTATACGTCAGCGCGGAACCGAAGCCGCCGAACAGAGCCTGGGGAACGCACAGCAGGATTTCCAGCCTGGCAAATATTGCCTGTAAAACCAGATTTATCGAGCGCAGCGCCTGGAACCAGGCCTTTGCCATTCAGCGTAATTCCCGCGGGAGGGACGGCGCCGAAAGTGGAACCAAAAAGAGTGACAGCAGCTAGAGCTATACCGCGAATGCTTTTCATTGTGCTTATCCTTTTGAGTTAAATTAAGCTGGGCGCGCGGAAACTTAGCGGTGTGGAGATAATTTCTTGTGAAATCGCTATGAAGTTTTTGTAAACTCCGCAGCGAACGTTTGGCTTGTTATACCGGTTTTCAGCTGTATGAAGACTGTTAGCCGCCGCAGGGGGCTGAAGGCGCCTCACTTCTTCTTCTCTGTGTTCTGCGGCGTGTATTCATCCAGGTGAAAACCGCTCTGGTACGGAGGTTGGACTCAGATGAAAATGATAAAACGACGAGATTTTATACGGATCGGCATGCTGAGTGGCGTCGCGGCGGCGGTCGGATGCAATCGTCATCCGCAGTCGCCAGTGTCCGGCGCCCCCAATCAGGCCTCCGCCGTTGGTTCATTCGAACTGGATGAGCAGACAATTGCCGAGTTGCAGGAAGCGATGAAATCCGGCGCCCTGACCGCGCGATCGATCGCCGAAAAATATTTATCGCGCATCGCGGCTATCGATAAACAGGGGCCTCGCCTCAATTCAGTTATAGAACTCAATCCAGACGCGGCGGCCATCGCTGACGCGCTCGACGCCGAGCGCAAAACCAAAGGCCCGCGCGGCCCTCTGCACGGGATTCCGGTCTTGCTCAAGGACAATATTGACACCGTGGATCGAATGTCGACGACTGCCGGTTCGCTGGCGCTCGAAGGCTCGATCGCGCTGAGCGACGCATTCGTCGCTCAGAAACTGCGCGACGCGGGCGCGATCATCCTCGGCAAAACGAATCTCAGCGAATGGGCCAACTTTCGTTCGACCCACTCCACCAGCGGTTGGAGCGGTCGCGGTGGTTTGACTCGCAACCCTTATATCCTCGACCGCAACCCTTGCGGCTCCAGTTCTGGTTCGGGCGTGGCCGTTTCCGCCAATCTTTGCAGCGTGGCGGTCGGGACCGAGACCGACGGCTCGATCGTTTGCCCGGCCACTACAAACGGGATTGTGGGAATCAAGCCCACGCTGGGGCTGGTCAGCCGTTCGGGGATCATTCCGATTGCGCACAGCCAGGACACGGCGGGGCCGATGGCCCGCACGGTCACTGACGCCGCGATCCTGCTGGGGGCAATCGCCGGAGTCGATGCGCGGGACGCCGTCACCCAGGAGAGCGCTGGCAAATCATTCACTGACTATACGCGGTTTTTGGACCCCAAAGGCTTGCAGGGCGCGCGCATCGGGGTCGCTCGCAAATATTTCGGCTTCAGCGATGAGGTGGACCGTTTGATGAACGATGCGATCGAGGTCATGAAGCGTTCGGGCGCGATCGTTATTGATCCCAGCGACCTTGCCACGTCAAAGGAGTATGAAGAATCCGAACTCGAGGTCTTGTTATACGAGTTCAAGCACGATCTCAACAAGTATCTATCGGAACTCGGCCCCAAGGCGCCGTTCCGTTCACTCAAAGAGATCATCGAATATAACGAGAAGAACCGCGGTCGGGAGATGACTTACTTCGGCCAGGAATTGTTTCTCAAAGCGGAAGCTAAAGGGCCTCTGACGAGCCCGGATTATCTCAGGGCGTTGGAGAAGAACCGCCGGCTGTCGCGGACACAGGGGATTGACGCGGCGATCGCCAAAGATCGTCTGGACGCCATCGTCGCGCCGACCGGCGGCCCTTCGTGGACGACCGATCTGGTCAACGGCGATCATTTCACCGGAGGCAGCTCGACCCCGGCGGCGGTCGCGGGTTATCCGGCCATCAGCGTCCCGGCAGGATTCATTCACGGGCTTCCGGTCGGGATCTCGTTTTTCGGCGGGGCTTATAGTGAACCTACGCTGATCAAGCTGGCCTATGCTTTCGAGCAGGCGACCAGGCATCGCCGGGCGCCAAGATTTTTGCCCACACTGGCTTCGGGCGGTCAGAGCGAATAGCGAACCAGGTGATGTGGGTTTCTGTTGCGGGAAGTTTGAACTTACGGCGGCTTGCTATTCAGAGGCTTGACACTCCATAGGCGCCTGATCAATTACTATATGGCAATAACAATCTGCCGGCGTGAAAGATTCTAAGCCGGGGCGGTCATAGTATGTTTTTGTAACCCGGAGAATGACTTGTCTCACAATCAAGTATCAGAATTATTGCAGGCCTGGAGCGAGGGTGACCATAAGGCGCTCGATCAGCTCATTCCGTTGGTATACAACGAAC
>Ga0154003_1000444_pt1 | contig 12911 bp, 4 predicted proteins | sample TSFL087MetaG_FD_104679 | JGI IMG/M metagenome (GOLD analysis project Ga0154003, IMG submission 104679) | Attine ant fungus gardens microbial communities from Florida, USA - TSFL087 MetaG | ecosystem: Host-associated > Fungi > Mycelium > Unclassified | place: USA: Florida, Lake Talquin State...
GATTTCGCGCAGGTCGAAGCCGACCAGACGGTGGTCACGGCCAACCAGCGATTCCCGATCTTCTTCGAAGAGAAGCGGCCATTCTTTTTTGAGGGCATCGATCTTTTTCAGACGCCGATGCAGGCCGTCCACACGCGCTCGATAGTCGATCCCGATTACGCGCTCAAGCTGACCGGGCGTCGCGGGCGCAACGGCTTCGGATTGCTGTTGGCTTCGGACAACGCGCCTGGCAATTTCAGCGAGGACGAGCGCAACGATCCGGAGACGCGCCCGGACATCGAGCGTTTTTTGGACAAGAACGCCTACGTCGGCGTCCTGCGTCTCAAGCGCGACGTCGGCAAGGAAGGGAACCTGGGGTTGATCGCCACGAGCTACAACTTCATCGAGAATCACAACCAATTGGGCGGCTTCGACGGCCGCTTCCGGCTCGATCAGAAGACGACCTTCAGCTTTCAGGTCCTCGGGACGCATTCGCGGAAAATCTTCTTCGATCCCGACCGTGGAGAAGACCTCTTCCGGACTGGCAACGGGCTAGGCTACAACTGGAATCTCGACATGTCGGGTCGCCACTTCGGCTACTTCGCCGCCATGACGGGCAGGACGCGGGATTACCGCGCGGACGTGGGCTTCACGCGCCGCGTCAACACCAACGAATCGACCTTCTTCTGGCGCTACAGCTCCGAGCCTAAGCCCAAGGCGACGCTCATCGAATGGCGGTTGTCGCAATACAGCGGCGCGAATTTCGACTTCCAGGGGCGGTTGCAGAATTGGATAGTCGAGCCGCTCTTTAGAATGCAGTTCAAAAGCCAGACCTACCTCGGCATCGGTTACACCCATCGCTACGAGCGAATCTTTGAAGAAGAGTTTGGGGCGAGGCGCGCGGCGGGCCGGCAAGGCGCTTTCTTTGGCCCCGACCCGGAGCGCTCGACTTATCGGAAAGAGGTCTGGGGCTTCGCCGGGACGGCGCCGAGCAAGAAGTATTCGGCGAACGTAGATGGCGTCTACCGCTGGGGCGAATTCGATTACGATTTCGGCGCGGGCAAGCGCTTCCCGCGCGTCAGCCCGGCGGCGCTCATCGATCCTGACGCGCCGCAGGACCCCGGCCCCGGCGCCTCGCTGAATCTCAACGGGAATTTCAATTATCAGCCGACCGACGCCCTGCGCACTTCGCTCAACTACACGAAGAGTCGTCTGGAACGCTACGACACCGGGCGCGTGGCCTTCGACGATAACATCTATTCGTGGCGGACGACCTATCAATTCACCCGGTTCCTCTTCACGCGGGCGCGAATTGACTACAGCACATTGAGCTCGAACATTCGCGGGCAATTCCTGCTCGGATGGACGCCGAATCCGGGCACGTCGTTTTACGCCGGCTACAACGACGATCTGACTCGCAACGGATACAGCCCTTTCACCGACCAACTCGAACCCGGTTTCCGCCGCAACGGCCGCACATTCTTCATCAAAATGTCTTACCTCATCCGGCGCAGTTATTGATTACCTGGATCAGTTTGCAAATGGGTGTACGGGAAAGAGGCGCGATTTACGGTACGGCGCGGGACCTGAGCCTTGGTCTGTACGTATCAGTACCGCGAGCGGCAGCGAGCGCGCGGCACCTTAAGCCACGCTCGCTACCGCTCGCGGTACTGATCCAGCAAGCCTTCCCATACACGCATTCGATAGATATTTTAGGACAACCGGTAAATGATCTTTTGCCAGTCTCGTTCAAACTTCCTCCCGGCAAAATGGAGTGAGCCGAGGTAAGCGAGCGCCGTCAGCGCAAGAACGGAGACCAGCTTGACGGCGAGCAGTTCTGAGTTGAACCGTGTTAGATAGATGATCGCGACGCCCGGCAATGAACAGAGCGTGATGCCGATTATCGCGTCGATAATAGATCCGCCTCCTGACTCGCGATAGAAGCGCATTTTGTAAGGCGCGCTGACCGAGTCCAGATTTCCCCACGCCAGATAGGCGAACAATAACGCCGCCGCTTCAATCAAGCCGAAGGAGACTTCACGCCAGCCCAATCTCCAGAATGCGAAAGGCAGCGCCACGGAGAGCTGAAGCCCGACGACAATTGCGAATCCCATGTTTTTGCCCAGCAGAATGTCCCTGCCTCTGAGCGGGAAGAGCATGTAGCGATTTATCTCCGGCGGCTCGTCCAGCCCGAAGCAGTTCGTCGGCAGCGCCATGATTGTTGAGAACACGATCAAAATGATTGCTTGGAAAGTGGCCGGATGAGGCGCGCCGAACCAGAAGGTTTGGCTATAAGCCAGCGTGATCAACAGACCAATCCATACGGCAGGCAGTTTGCGAAAGTAATTCTGTTCTTTGCGGACGAGGCCGCCCAATCTGCCGGGAAACCTGATGAGACTGGCGGCGCGGTTGGAGCGGGGCCGATTGGTTTCCTGATCGGACAGGCTGCGGCTGAAGCTCCAGCGAAGCGACAGCAGAGCAAGCGCGGCGCAGCCTGTGAGAGTCATCAATGAAAGCAAAGCCATCCGGTAGTTCGGCGCAGTAGCGGCGCCGGTAACGAGGCGTATTGGCGTGAACTGAACGATTGACGCCAGCCGCCGCTCCGCCTCTCTGCCGCTGGCTAACAACACAGCTCCAAGCGGAACAATAACGATCGCCGTCACGATCATCAGCCCTATTCTCAGCGCGGCGCTGCTCGTCAGGTGAGATAGACTCAATCCCAGGCTCGCGGCGATTACGAAGAAAAGAATTGCGGCTGTGATCCCGATGAATGGGCGCGGAGACGCGAGAATCGGCATCGCGCCGAGCAGCGATCCAGCCGTAACGATCATAGCCGCCGGCGAAATGAAGAACGAACCGATTCTGACCAGGAGCATTGAGTTGACAGTGAGCGGAAACCTGATCAGGTCTTTGGGACGGATGCTGGTAATCGCATTTTCGATCCGCGGGTAGAGCCAGACGGCGGCGAGCGCGAACAGAAGCTGATTCATGCCTGCGGTCTGGCCAATCGCCAGCTCGCGCGCCGCACGCCGCATGACCGGCGGCAATTTGAAGATTAACAACGCGCCGAGCAGCAACAGTATAAGCACATCGAATTGCGCCAATTGACCGGCCCGCATGAACCGCCGCCAATAAGCCTTCCACTGGTATTTGAGGATCAGCCTTACCCCAGCCACGCCATCTCCTCCATCGCCGGACGGCCCGCAAACTGAAAATAGACGTCTTCAAGTGTCCGGCCCGCGTTGATTGTCTCTTCGACCGTTTGTTGGCAGACGATTTCGCCGTCAATGATGATGGCGTATTGTCCGACGATCCGCTCCACGACTTCGAGGATGTGAGAGGTCAGAAAGATCGTGGCTCCTTTTTGCGCCAGCATCAGCAGCAAGTCCTTGATGTTGCGCGACGATCCCGGATCAATGCCTTCGAACGGCTCGTCCAGGAACAGGACACGCGGATTGTGAAGCAGCGTCATCGCCAGCGCGCATTTTTTGCGCATGCCAAATGAAGCTTGCTCGACGTAAGTCTCGCGCTCCTGCCACAGGTCCAGATGCCTAAGCAGCTGTGTCGCCCGCGTTTCAGTCTCCTCGCGCTTCAGCCCGTAAAGCGGCCCACTCATCTCCAGATGCTCCCAGATCGTCAGCGCGCGAAAGAGCGCGTCGTCTTCAGGCAGGACGCCGATCTTGCGTTTGATCGCGACGTTCTCGACGGTTACAGACTCGCCGGCGATCAGCGCATCTCCCGCCGTCGGCGTGAGCAATCCGGTCAGCAGCTTCACGGTGGTTGATTTGCCCGAACCGTTCGGCCCCAGAAAGCCGAAGATCACCCCGCGCGGCACGCGGAGAGTCAGATCGCGCACCGCGGTGAACGAACCGAAATTTTTGGTCAACCCACGAGCTTCGATGTCCCAGTCTTCCATCTTCTTTGATTCCTTAGGCATTTTGTGATTATCGCTTCGACGCTTGCAATGCGCGACGAAGGATAACAAATCCGCCCTACATTTTTTTGTCCGATAGCCGAAACGATAATCAACATACGCAAAATTTCTGCAGCATGTTTTTGCCGGTTTCCGTCTCTACTCCATAGAACCCCTTGGAATAAGTCCGTCACGGTTTGTACAGCCCTGTCCTGGGTAATCCGGTCAGGGCCAGGTAGTGGCCGAAACGATGATCGCAGCCGCAAAGTCTTGCGCCTCATTTCGTTCTCTACCGCAACAATACTCAGATGCGATATGCTGATTGCGCATTGCAAGTTCGCGCGGCGGGATCAAATCGCCCGGCGCCTCACCCCCTTATCATTACCCCCTTATCATTACCCCCTTAACTTTTCTCTTTCTCGCTCTATGAACAATGGCGAAGCGCTATTTGCGAGATCGCTCGCAGGAAAATATTTGTGTCAAAAGGAGGACACGATGAAGAGTTTCAATCGCTACAAGGAGGGCACGATGAAGAGTTTCAATCGCCACGCCGCATTCTCGCTGAGAGCGGTTCTGGTGGCTACTGTTGTAATGTTTGGGATCATCCGATCAAACGATTATGTGAGCGGGGCGGCGTCGGACGCCTTCGCCGCCGAACAACCGGCGCAGGGGGCGTTACGGTGGCGGCAGACGTCAGGCCCCGAAGGCGCCGGGATCACCGCTCTGCTCAGCAACGGCCCAAACCTCTTTGCGGGGACATCCGCCGGCGCCGTATTTCGATCGACTGATCAAGGAGAGAGTTGGACAGCGATCAATGAGGGCTTACCTACGCCAAGTATCGATTCGCTCGTCGCTGTTGGGACTGACATTTTCGTGGGGACTCCCGGCGGCGGCGTCTTCCGATTGAATAATCGGGAGGAAAGATGGGTTGCAGTCAATACGGGCTTAACCAACCTGGGTATTACTGCGCTCGCCGCAAGCGGGACATATATCGTTGCGGGAACACGCGGCGGCGGCGCCTTTCGATCGCTCGACCAGGGAGAGAGCTGGACTCCGGTCAACACGGGCTTGCCGCCGAATGCGATCATTTTTTCCCTCGCCGCTGTTGGGACGGACATATTTGCGGAACTGTCTTCCCTCGCCGGCGCCGGCGTCTTTCGATCGGACGACCAGGGAAAGAGCTGGGTGGCGCTCGATACTGGCTTCTCCACAGTGGTTAGTGAATTCGCCGCCGTTGGGACGGACATCTTTGCCGTGCTGGCTGACGGCAGGGTCATTCGATCGAGCAGTCGTGGAGAGAAATGGACATTGGTCAATACAGGGCTGCCACTGGGCACGCGTGTTACTTCATTCGCCGTGATCGGAGCGGACATTTATGCAGGGACATCTAATTTCACTATTGGCGGTAGCGGGGTCAATGGCGGGGTCATCCGCTCAAGCGATCAGGGAGAGAGCTGGACTGCCGTCGGTACAGGCTTGTCCCCAAGAGTTCAAGTCCTCGCCTCCGTTGGGACAACCCTCATTGCGGGGACGGTTGGCGGCGTCTTTCGCTCGACTAACCGGGGCGAGAATTGGACCTCAGCCAACGCAGGTATGATCGGCCAGGCTGTTCCGGCGCTCGCCGCTGTTGGGCCGAACATTTTTGCGGGAATATCCAGCGTCTCCAATGGCGGCGCCTTTCGTTCGGACAACAGCGGAGAGAGTTGGACGGCGATCAATACTGGCTTGCCGCCGAGTCAGGCGATTTCTTCATTGGCCGTTGTCGGAACGAACATCTTTGCCGCCTTAGGCGACCAGTTAAGAGGCAGTGGCGTCTTTCGTTCGACAAACCAGGGAGGGAGTTGGACGGCGGTCAATACGGGCTTGCCGACTTTTGCGCCTGTTACCGCATTAGCCGTGAGTGGGACGACTCTTTTTGCGGGAACATCCACTACCCCTCTCCCTGGCTCCGTTGGCGGTGTCTTTCGTTCGACAAACCAGGGAGAGAGCTGGACGGCGGTCAATACGGGCCTGCCTGCGAATGTGAGCGTTACTGCGCTCGCCGCCGTTGGGCCGAATCTCTTTGCGGCGATATCTGTGAATATGTCAATTGGCAGCGCCATCTTTCGCTCAAGCGACCAGGGGGAGAGCTGGACGGCGGTCGGCGCCGGCTTGCCTCCGATCGCTAGGATTGCTTCATTCGCCGCTATTGGGCCGAATCTCTTTGCGGGATCATCCAGCGCCCTCATCACCGGCGATGGCGGTGGCGTCTATCGTTCGACCGATCAAGGGGAGACCTGGACGGTGGTTAATACCGGCTTGCCGCCGATTGCCCTTATCGCTTCACTCGGCGCCGTTGGGACGAACCTCTTTGCGGCGACGGCTGGCGGCGTCTTTCTTTCAACCGATCAAGGCGAGAGCTGGATGGCGGTCAATGAAGGCTTAACCGATCTGAGAGTTCAATCGTTCGCCGCCGTCGGGGGGAAACTCTTTGCCGGGACGTCCAACAGCGGAGTGTTCGTCACTGAGGTCGAACTATGCCGCGCTTCGGCTTTCCCAAACCACAACGGAAGATAGAAGCTCTGGAATTCGCAAGGCAGCGACTGGGTCAGCGCCGCGAGCGGAGCGGGCGTCAAAGGCCGCTCGCTATCGCTCGCGGCGCTGACTCGTGGGCGCCATGAATTTCAAATCTGCTGGCGAGGTTGATAGTAATGCGCCGTCAGCTTATTATCTGGCGGCGCAACTTCAAAGAAGTTGCGCCCAACAATCGCAATATGGTGTTGATGAATGGCGAAGACAACGATTGTCAGCCAAAACTTGCGCTGTCGGCCAAATCTTGCGCCTCACTTCAACTTCTACTGAAACAACCCTCGGGTTTTTCCGCTTTGGCTCCAGTGGCCGGGCGGTTGCTGGTTGCCGATTGCAGTTTGCGCGCCGTGGTTAGAGCGCCCGGCGACTCGCTCCCTCTCTTTTCATTTCGCGCTCTATGAACAATTACGCAATGCTGTTTGCGTGACCACTCGCAAAAGTGTGGCGCAACGCTGTTTGCTCCATCACTCGCAGGAAAGCTGCATCCATTTCCTTAAACACGCCCCCAATCTGGAGTTGAGGTTCAACCAACGCAGATTCGGGTTTACTAGGAGGTTAAGTAATGAAACGATGTATGAGGTTTCTTCCCATAATACTGGCCGCTCTGGCTTTGGTAGCTAGTGGGACAATGATCTTACGTAGCGCCAGCGCGCAGCTGGGCGGCGCGCAGAAAGGCGACACACAGAAAGGCGGGGGCGCGGCGCAATTGAGCGTCGCGGCGCAGCAGCAGATCAGCGCCCTGCTCCAGGAGAAATATTCGCGCACGAGGGAGCAGAAAAAGATCGGTTCGCAACTCCTCTATGCGATGAAAGCGCGGCGAGGTCAGGCTATGACTGCGGGCGGCGAAGTCCGTACGCTGCGTTCGGCCGCGTCCCTGGCCACGGCCAAACCTGGCAGCGATGACCGGGTACCCGTTACCATCAAGGCCGCCGCCAGCAAGCAGTTACTCATGACTATTGAGAAGCTCGGCGGAACGGTCAACTACGCCTCGGAAAAGGCCGGAGCGATCCGCGCTGTCCTACCGCTCAATTCATTGGAAGCGCTGGCGAGTGAGCAGGATGTCAAGTCCATCATGCCGGCTAATTTGGAGAAGATAACGCACGGTCAAATGGCCGGCTTCAACGGCCTGAATGGAAGGGCGATACCTTTCGGAACGAATGGCGTACGCCCCACTTTCAAGCAACGCGCGATGAACGTTCGCGCGCAGCTTGCGGAGGCGCTATCGAAAGTTAGAGCCGGCGCCAAAGCGCAGGATCCGGTGTCCAATATCGGGCTGGACCAGTTAAATCGTTTTGCGGAAACTCAAGACGCGACGACCAACGTCGGGAGCGTCAATTCCCAGGGTGGCGCAGCTCACAACGTAACGGATGCCCGCAATTTCTTCGGCGTCAGCGGAAGGGGAGTCAAGATCGGCGTTCTCTCCGATAGCGTCGACTTCCTGGCGCAATCGGTAGCCTCCGGCAATTTGCCTCCGGACGTGACGGTGTTGCCGGGACAGAGCGGCGTGCCCGGCAGCGGCGAGGGTACGGCGATGCTCGAGATCGTCTACGACATGGCGCCCGGCGCAAAGCTCTTTTTCGCCACCGCCTTCAACAGCATTGAGAGTTTCGGCGATAACATCCGCGCGCTGCGCGCCGCGGGTTGCGACATTATCGTCGATGATATCATCTACTTCGCCGAGTCGCCGTTCCATGACGACATCGTTTCGACCGCGGTAAATCAGGTGACCGCGGATGGCGCGCTCTATTTCTCGTCGGCCGGCAACGAAGGCAACTTCAACGACGGGACGTCAGGGACCTGGGAAGGCGACTTCAAGAATTCCCGCGTCACACTCCCTGGGCTCCCCGGCGGCACGCTGCACGACTTCGGCTCCGGCGTGATCTCGAACTTCGTTGAGATCGGCGGACTGGTGACGACGCTGCACTGGTCTGATCCGCAGGGCGGGTCGAGCAACGACTACGACTTTTTCATCATGAACAACACGCTGACCACGGTGCTGGACGCCGGGACCGAACTGCAGGACGGCGACGATGATCCGTTCGAAATAACCTTCGGCGCGCCCGGAGGCTCGCGCATCATCATTTTCAAACCCGATAGCGCGGATCGGCGCGCTATAAGTCTGGCCAATTTTCTTGGCGAGTTGGGGCTCGCTACTTCCGGCGCGGTTCGCGGCCATGCCGCCGCCGCCGACGCCTTTGCCGTAGCGGCGGTTGACGTCGCGCTCGCGGGCGGCGGATCGTTCACCGGCGGCCCGACCAATCCCGTCGAGCTCTTCAGCGCCGATGGCAACCGTCGCGTGTTTTATAAATCCGACGGAACGCCTATCACGCCAGGCAAACTGCTGTTCAGCAACAACGGCGGCGAGAATCGTAAGAAACCCGACCTGGCCGCGGCCGACGGCGTCGCTACCAGCGTGCCGGGATTTGGGACATTCTTCGGCACTTCAGCCGCCGCGCCGCACGCGGCCGGCATCGCCGCGTTGCTCAAATCCGCCAAGCCGAGATTGAATTCGGACAGGATTCGAAGGGCGCTCACCAAGACGGCCATCGATATCGAAGCGCTCGGCGTCGATCGCGACTCTGGAGCCGGTATCATAGACGCGTTCGCCGCTCTGCAATTTATCGATGCGGCGCCCGCGCCATCCCTGGCGTTCGGAGCCGTGACGACGACGGCGGTCGGTGGTGACGGTGACACCTTCATCGAACCGGGCGAGAGCGGAAGGATCACAGTCGGGCTGTCCAACGTCGGCGGCGCGACGGCGCTCGGCGTCAGCGCGACGCTCACGACCTCGACTCCGGGCGTCACGATCACAAACGCGACGTCGAGTTATCCGAACATAGGCTCCAATGGCCAGAGCGCGAACAATATTACTCCGTTCGCTTTCACTCTCTCCAACATGGCGCCATGTGGCTTGGTGGTCGATTTTTCGTTAACCGTCAACGCCTCGAACAGCAACGAAGGGCCGCAAACCGTAACCTTCAAGGTCCAGACGGGACAGTCGAACACTACCGTCGTCAGTTACACCGGGCCGCCAGTGCTGATTCGCAGCGATATACCCAATACCGTCACTATTCCAATTGAGGTCAGCGGTCTTTCGAGCCCTGTCGGCGGCCTCAATTTCAGCTTTGACGGCAGCGGTTGCACGAGCGACATTGGCGCGACGACAGTCGGTCTCGACCATTCCTGGGTCGGCGATCTGGTTATCACGCTAACCTCGCCGCAGGGCACCACCGTTACGCTGATGAACCAGCCAGGTGGTCCTTTAAACAGCGGCAACAACTTCTGCAATACCGTGCTCAGCGATGGCGCCACTGCGTTGATCCAAGCCATCTCTCCTGCCGGCAACCCCTACACCGGCTCGTTCAAACCGGCCAGCCCGCTCGCGGCGTTCAGCGGACAGAACGGAAACGGCACATGGACGTTGACTGTCACCGACGTAGCGTCGTTCGACGGCGGCAACGTGCGCGCGTTCTCGTTGGCCTTTACAACCTTTGCCTGCAGCAGCTCGTCAGTAGTTGCAGGAGCAGGGAAATAAGCGATCAGGGAAACATTTTTGTGAGGCCGGCGCGAGCGCCAGCCTCACAAAAATGACAAAGTCGCTGGTTATGGAGGCGAGGCCGTGGCATTGAACTATGTCGGCCTCTACTTCAAACCAAAAATCCGTTCACACGGCGGCTGGCAGCTTCGCATCGACGCAATGAAGCTTGGCGCTGGCCGCCGATTTCTTTTTTATCGGTCGGTTTGCCGGAGCCGTTCGGCCCAAGAAAGCCTAGATCGGTTATCAAATGCGTGTACGGATCAGTACCGCGAGCGGTAGCGAGCGCAGCTTAACCTGAAGTACGCCGCTACCGCTCGCGGTACTGATCCAGCCAGCCTTCCCGTACATGCAACTGCAATCCGCTCTAAGATCATCAGCCGGGGAGAAACAGCCGGATATGCGGCAAATGCGGCCAGAGGCGAAAGATGCCGCTTGCGATTCGCGTATATGAATGCGCCAAGTGTGGATTTGTAATAGGCCGTGATCATAACGCTGCGATTACCATCGATAGGGCTGGGCAAGCCCAAATCAACGCCCGTGGAGAGCGACAGCGTTCTAAGAAGCGGGAACGCGTTAGCAGAACTCAGTTGGAAGCCCAGTGGGGTGGAAACTGAGCGCTATTTCTGCGAACGCGAAGCCAAGAAGATGACAGGCCAATCTACGGAATGACCAGCCAGCAAACTAATTTTCGCGAAATTTTTTCCCCCTGTTTCTCACTATCTGTTGGAGCTTGGAAAACCACAAGCCGAGTCTGTGGTTCGATGATCGTTCTTTGTTATGAGTGAATGGCGCAGACAGCTATTGTCAGCCGAATCTTGCGCTGTCGGCCAAATCCTGCGTCTCATTTCGATTTCTACCGCAATAACCTCAGGTTTTTCCGTTCTATCCCTCGATCCCAGGCGGTATACTGATTGCCGATTGCAAGTTCGCACGCTGGGATTTAAACGCTCGGCGCCCTGCTCCACATCTTTATCTTTATCGCTCTTTGTCAACAATGGCGCAAAGCTGTTTGCGCCATCACTCGCAAGAAAACCGCATCCGTTTCCACAACACTTAGGAGGTTAAGTGATTAGACGATGTTTGAGGTTCTTTCCCATAATACTGGCCGCCCTGGCTTTGGCGGTCAGCAGTCCATCAACAATCTTACGTAAAGCAGGCGCGCAGCAGGGCGGGGGCGCGCAATTGAGCGCGGCGGCGCAGCAGCAGATCCTCGCCCTGCTCCAGGAAAAACAGTCGCGCACAGCGGCGCAGAAAAAAATGGACTCGCATCTCCTCTATGCGATGAAAACGCGGCGCGGCGAGTCCATAACCGCCCGCGGTGAGGTCCGTATGCTGAGTTCGGCAATGAACATTGCCAAAATTGACGAGCGTGGCCGGGTGTCCGTTGACATCAAATCCGTCGCCGGCAATCAATTGCTCGAAACTATCAAGGATCTCGGCGGAGAGGTCATATACTCATCGGGAAAGGTGGGGGCGATTCGCGCTCTCCTGCCGATCGATTCATTGGAAAAACTGGCGGGCCACCCGGATGTCAAGTTCATTAGCCCGGCCGCCATCGCGTTTACTAACCGCCAGGCGCCCAACTACGGCGCGCGCGCCGGTTTCAATCAACGCGCGATGAACGTTCGCGCGCGACTTACAGAGACGCTCGCGAAAGTCGGGGGGCTTGCGAACGCGCAGGACCCAGCGTCCACTCTCTCGCAAGGGCAATTGATTCGTTTGCGAGCGCAACAGCCGGCCGCGGAAGAGCAGGGCCCGGTGACCAACGCCGGGACCGTCACTTCACGGGGCGATGTAGCCCACAACGCGGCGGCGGCTCGCAATTTCTTCGGCGTCAGCGGAACGGGGGTCAAGATCGGCGTCCTCTCCGATGGCGTCAGCAATCTGGCGCAATCGGTAGCCACCGGCAATTTGCCTCCGGACGTGACGGTATTGCCAGGACAGGCCGGCCCTCCCGGCGCCGAGGGCACGGCGATACTTGAGATCATCCACGACGTGGCCCCCGGCGCGAAGCTCTTCTTCGCCACCGCCTTCAACAGCATTGAGAGTTTCGCCGATAACATCCGCGCGCTGCGCGCCGCGGGTTGCGACATTATTGTTGATGACATCATCTATCTCGTCGAGTCGCCGTTCCATGACGACATCGTTTCGACCGCGGTAAATGATGTGACCGCGGACGGCGCGCTCTATTTCTCGTCGGCCGGCAACGAAGGCAACGTCAACGACGGAACGTCAGGGACCTGGGAAGGCGACTTCAAAAATTCCCGCGTCACACTCCCCTTAATCCCGGGCGGCACGCTGCACGACTTCGGCTCCGGCGTGATCTCGAACTTCGTTGAGTTTGGTGGACTGGTGACGACGCTGCACTGGTCCGATCCGCTCGGCGGGTCGGGCAACGACTACGACTTTTTCATCATGAACAACACGTTGACCACGGTGCTGGACGCTTCGACCACCGTGCAAGACGGCGACGATGATCCGTTCGAAATAACCTTCGGCGCGCCCGGAGGCGCGCGCATTCTCGTTTTCAAAGCCGACGGGGCGCAGCGACGCGCTATACACCTGAACAATTTTCGCGGCGAGTTGGGAATCACGACTCCCGGCACGATTCGCGGCCACGCCGCCGCCGCCGGAGCCTTCGCCGTCGCGGCGATTGACGTCGCGGTCGCGGGCGGCGGATCGTTCACCGGCGGTCCGACCAATCCCGTCGAGCTTTTCAGCGCCGACGGCAACCGTCGCATATTTTATAAATCCGACGGAACGCCTATCACGCCAGGTAACCTGTTGTTCAGCAACAACGGCGGCGAGGCTCGTAAGAAACCTGATCTGACCGCGGCTGACGGCGTCGCGACCAGCGTGCCAGGATTTACGACATTCTTCGGCACTTCGGCCGCCGCGCCGCACGCCGCCGCC
>Ga0154003_1000445_pt1 | contig 12906 bp, 9 predicted proteins | sample TSFL087MetaG_FD_104679 | JGI IMG/M metagenome (GOLD analysis project Ga0154003, IMG submission 104679) | Attine ant fungus gardens microbial communities from Florida, USA - TSFL087 MetaG | ecosystem: Host-associated > Fungi > Mycelium > Unclassified | place: USA: Florida, Lake Talquin State...
AATTAAAACATGTGCCAATAAATCTCCTGCATCCTCTAGATGTTTGACGACATCCCCAACACCATCATCATAATAAAAGGCATGCGGCACAGAATAAACCAATTTCATCCAATTTTTATCAAAAGCACGAATCATTCGAACAGCCTCGCTATTTAATTCAATAAAATCATTTGGATGCGCTTGTAAATTAAGATGGATACCCTCTTTTTCAAAGAATGGTATTAGCTCTTCCATTGATTTCACAAATGCTGCTTCACTGGCTACCGGACGACTTTTATCGCCGCTAAACTCACTATTCATTAAATCTACACCTAATTCCGATGTGATTTCTATGCAACGCTTCCAATTTCTCACCGCAGCCTGCCGCTCCTCCTCAACAGGTGAAGACCATTGTTGCACAGGTAATACGGAAGAGATCTTAACACCTGCATCAGAGCAATATTTTTTTAAATCCTTGATGAGTTGCTTATCAACCTTCGGAAATTCATAAAACCAAATAAAATCTTTTCGTGGAGACAGCTCTACATAGTCATAACCCATTCTAGCAACAGCATCCATTGTGTCTTGTAAATTAGTGTTATCACGATAATGTGATGGATCATAAGCTAATCGCACTCTCAACCTCCCCTTTCCCTTGTTGACAATTTAGTCCGCCCTAGCCGCAATCATGTCTACCCTACCTACATTAATTCATCCCATTATTTGATGAGCTCATTGATATATTTCCTAGCTTTAAGCGCATATTCAAAAGGATTAGCTTTAGCTGGATCCTGTTCAGCCTCAACAACGATCCACCCTTCATAATCACTTTGAATAATTTCATCCATGATGGGGCGAAAATCGATCATACCATCTCCCGGTACGGTGAAGGCTCCCTTCTTGACCCCTGTTAAAAAGCTATCATGATTGCGTTTAACCTCTTGTGCTACCTCCGCACGCACATCCTTAAAATGAATATGTTTAATACGTGATTGATAATTTTTTAAAATGATTAATGGATCTTCTCCTGAAAAAACGAGATGACCCGTATCATAGAGTAGTGATACATTTTCCTGTGATGTATTATCCATTAATCGCTTAATTTCTTCCGTTGTTTGGATACCCGTGCCCATATGATGATGATAAACAATCTCCATATCCTTTTCATGCGCCAATCTCCCTAGCTTCTCTAAACCTTGAAACAATAGGTTCCATTCTACATCCGTAAAAATTGGCTTTTTAGAAAAAATGGATGTGTCCAATTGACCTTGAATACTATGACCTTGTTCCGAAATAACGATCACGCTAGCCCCCATTTCATGTAAGAAATCACGATGCTCGATGAAGGCCTGTTTCGTTTCTTCGAAGGGTTTTGTTGTTAAATAGGTACTCAGCCAAGCACTGGCAACCTCAAGGTTTCTAAGTTGTAAATAGTCTCTTAATAATTGAGGATTTCTCGGATATTTATTGCCAATCTCAGTTCCTGAATAACCTGCCAAAGCCATTTCGCTAATGCATTGTTCAAAAGTATTTTCACTACCTAAATCCGGCATATCATCATTTGTCCATGCGATAGGTGCACAAGCAAATTTGATTTTCTCCCTCGTTAGCATAAAGAAATACCTCTTTCTAAAAATAATGATGAGCACTTTCTCATTACGCTTTATGACTTGATTGAAACATGGTCATTTTTTCTTTAACAACTTGCTTTATAGCCTCTTTCCCTGACGAAAGAATAGCACGTGCATCATACAGATCTTTGTCTGCATCTAGAACTTTACGAATGGCTTGAGACCATGCTTGTAGACATTCTGTATTGACATTAATTTTGGCATGACCACGCTGAATAGCTTTGTGGATTTGAAAATCAGGAATACCAGACCCTCCATGCAGTACAAGTGGAACATTAGTTAATGTCGAAATCTCTTTCATCTCTGCAAATCCTAGCTTGGGTTCACCCTGATATGATCCGTGCACAGAGCCTAGTGCAGCCGCCAATGCATCAATTTTCGCTTCTTTCACAAGGCGTAAACATTCGTTTAAATCTGCATAATTAATACCTCCAATAAGACCATCTTCGTTACCACCAACAGTCCCTACCTCAGCTTCTACTGAGACACCATAGTTTTCCGCATAGTCAGTCACTTGTTTGGTCATCTTAATATTTTCTTGAATGCTGTGGTGAGAACCGTCAATCATAACAGAGGTATATCCAGCATCAATCGCTTCTTTACAACGCTCTACGCTGCTCCCATGATCTAGATGCAAGGCAACTGGTACAGTAATATTTTTTGTTTCTATAATACTGTTAACCATCATAGCGATCGTTTTGAAACCACCCAAATAATCTACAAGCCTATCAGATGACGATACAATGACAGGAGAATGTTTTTCTTGTGCAGCTTCTAAAATCGCTTCAGACCATTGAAAGCTGTTGATGTTAAATGCGCCGACTGCATACTTCCCATCCCTAGCCTTAATTAACATGTCTTTCATAGAAACAAGCCTAGATACTAATACACCTGCCAACTGCCTCACCTCTTTTCAATAATGTTCTAGTGTTCATGCTACCCTTCCATTGAATAACATGAAAACAAAGTCACAAACCTCTACCTTAATATTGTTTAGCTGTTTCCAGCTTTTGTTTCCTTGAATGAGAAACCTTTTGAATGGCTTCTGTTGTTGACACTTCCGCAACACCAACATTCCACCAGCTCTCATAACCATCTGTCATCGTTTTCGGAAGCACTTTAATATCGATGAGAGTAGATACAGGCTGTTTTTTTGTGTCTTCCAAAGCAGCTTTTAATTGTTCAATCGTATTGACGCGGTACACCTTAGCTCCATACCCCTCTGCCACTTTGGCATAATCAACATTTAAAATGCTATTGTCATGTGTTCTAAATTCGGTAAAATATGTTCCTGATCCATTATCCATCTGTAGATTATTAATACAGCCAAATCCCGCATTATCAAAGAGAACAATATTCATCTTATAGCCATATTGAATAGATGTAATCAATTCAGAGTGGAGCATTAAAAAGCTTCCATCCCCAACTAAGGAATACACTTCTTTATCTGGTTCAGCCAATTTAACGCCTAATGCGCCAGAGATTTCATAACCCATACACGAATACCCATATTCCACGTTATAAGTATTAGGTACGGTTGGATTCCAAATGCGCTGTACGTCACCTGGCAGGGACCCCGCAGAAGTGATAATCGTACTGTCGGGGGAAATGGTATCATTAACGGCAATAAGCGCTGTCGTTTGTGCCAATTCGGAGTGGAGTGCATCAGCATACTCATTTAAAACATCTTGTGCAAAGTGATGTTTAATTTCTGGATCAAAAGTTTCACGGTTGAACGTGATTTTACTTAAACGGTCACGCTCTACCAGCCACTCTTCCTTCAACTCAGCAATGACCTGACCAAACTTACTTTCATATCCCGCTAATAATGGTCCCAATTGCTCTAAAGTCGTTTTAGCATCCGCTACCACCTGAAAGGCATCTAGTTTATAGGCTTGCATTCGGCTCACGTTGACATTTAAAAACTTGGTGGTCGCAAAATCAAATGCCGTTTTAGATGACGTAGCAAAATCAGTATATCTCGTACCAATCCCAATAATTAAATCTGCTTGGCGGGCAGCTTTATTAGCCGCAAGCGTCCCTGTAATCCCCATTCCACCCAGATTATTTTTAAACGTGGCTTCCACGGTTGCTTTACCAGCCTGTGTTTCTACTAATGGAATGTTGTGCTGTTCGGATAGATGCATTAAAATATCTCGTGCCCCTGAATATTTCGCACCACCGCCAATGAGAATAATAGGTTTATTGCTCTTTTTAATTAACGCTGCTGCCCCCTGAAGCTCCCGCTCTACTGGTGCTTGGCGATCGAGATAGTGAATGCGCTTGTCAAAAAAGGTTTCATCATAATCAAACGATTCGCCTTCCACGTCTTGTGCAATACAAATAGTAGCTGGTCCCGCCTTCTCTGGATCAGTCAATACTTCAAATGCACGAATTAAACTTGACATGATTTGTTCAGGACGCGTCACACGATCCCAAAACCTCGAAACAGGTCTTAAGGCATCGTTGGTCGTTATAGCTAAACTATGCTCTTGTTCGACCTGTTGTAACACTGGGTCAGGCTGCCTTGTTGCAAATGTATCTCCAGGGATAAACAACACTGGAATATTATTGGCTAGTGCTGTACCTGCTGCAGCTGTTAAATTTGCTGACCCTGGTCCTACCGATGTTGTAACAGCAAAAATTTTCCGACGTAATTTTTGTTTGCTATAGGCAATGGCCGCATGTGCCATCCCTTGTTCATTTTTGCCTTGAATTACTTGCAAGTGCCCCGAATCTTGCTCTAGGGCTTGACCGATTCCCAATACATTCCCATGCCCGAATATATTAAATACTCCTTCAACAAATGGGTATTCTTCCCCGTCAACATGGATATATTGTTGATTCAAAAATTTTATAAGTGCTTGGGAGGTAGTTAATCTAATTTTCCCCATGACTATTCTCACCTCTTAATGATCTGTCACTGCGTTTTCGTTCCCTCAGTAATTAAATGTTTAATCTCTTCTACTGTAGGCATCGCTTCTGAAGAGCTATGTTTACTAACGACAATTGCCGCTGAAGCACTCCCATATTTTAAAGCTGTTTCAATATCTTCATGTGATAATAAGGCGTATAGAAAGGCTGAAGCGTATGAATCGCCTGCACCAAATGTTTTTAATACCTTTGTTAAATAGGCATTCCCCTTAAAAATCTCACCTGTTTTCACATAGGCATAGGAACCCTCTTTGCCATGCTTTATCACAATCAATTCTGGATAATGCTTAAATAAAGCAGTAACGGTCGTTTCGTTAGTGCCTTTTTTTACATTTTCCATTACATCAAATTCATCTCTCGTTCCTATCACAATATCTGATTGCTCAGCAACCATCGTATAGTACACAGCTGTTTCTTCTTGAGATTTCCAAGTATACTCTCGGTAATCTAATTCAAATACAACTTTCACATTATGTCTCCTAGCCAATTGAAGGGCTTTCAAAACAGCTTCACGAGACGGGCTTTGAGCAAGTGCTGTACCAGATATAAGCAGGACTTTTGATCGCTTAATATAATCTTCACTTACCTCAGAAGGCTCTAAATAGAGATCAGCTACTTGTTCGCGATACATGAGGATGCTGCACTCCTCCGGGCTTTTAATCTCCGTAAAAGCTAAGCCAGTTTTATGCCCCTGTTGATCCACTGTCATATGTGATGTGTCAACACCAACACTTTCCATATATTGCTGAATAAATCGACCATGTTGATCATCTGCTAATTTACCAATAAACCCAGCTTTTAAACCAAGCTTCGATGCTCCGATTGCGATATTAGCTGGGGAACCGCCTACATATTTTTTAAACGTCATTGTCTCTTCCATCGGACGATTATACTCTACTGCATTTAAATCCATGCAAGCACGTCCTATAGCAATGATGTCGTAATCTCTTTTTGAATTAAATTCAACTTTCATAGTGCTTCAACACCTCTTTTTCTCACTTTCGTTGTAAAATCCATTCATGTGCAGGATCGTTGTGAAATTTCCACATTCTCCTTGGACCAGCCATAATATTTAAGTAATATGATTCATAGCCATCTGGAACGCCCACAGGATGATACCCAGCGGGAACCAATACAACATCACCATTTTCAGCTGTCAGCGTTTGATCAATCGAACGATCATCTGTATAGACACGTTGAAAAACAAAGCCTTGCTTTGGATTTATTTCATGATAATATGTTTCTTCTAAGGATGACTCATGTGGCAGATTATCTTGATCATGTTTATGAGGAGGATAGCTAGACCAGTTTCCGCTGGCAGTGAATACTTCAACAACTAGCAAGCTATTTGCGGAAGAATCCGAATCTGGTAAAATGTTGTGCACCAATCGTTGATTATGGTACTGACCTCTGTGTTCAACGCCATTATCCTCAGCTTTAATAAGCTTTGTCGGTAATTGCTTATCGGATGGCGCATAACAAAGAATAACGCGAGCTTCTGTTACCGCTTCAACGATGAAGGTTCTATTATTTGACACATAGACACTATCCGTTGGTTTTTTCTCAAAAACACTTGTCCTAGTACCAATATTTTCAAAGCTATTGTGTTGATCTGACACATTAATTTTTCCTGTTAAGGCAACAACGCAGCATTCTGTTTTCTCTAGCTCTTCTTGAAAATGGGCTCCCGCAGCTAAGTCTACGACCTTCATTTCAACATATTCTAACGATGAATTTTCACGTAACACAGAATGAATAACGCTTACTCCTGACGATTGTTCTATTTTATTGGGCTTTCGTAGTAAACTATCCACTTTTTCAACCCCCACTTCAATTAATGGATGAATGGATAGCTATTATCCTCAAAAACCGCTAGAATAATAGCTTCTAATTCAAAAATTTTATTCAAATGATGGCGTTTGATAATTTGCCGTGACTACTTTTTTACGTGTATAAAAGTCTACGCTATCTTTGCCATTTGCGTGCAATGTTCCATAAAATGAAGATTTCCATCCAGAGAATGGGAAAAAGGCTATCGGTGCAGGCACTCCCAAATTGACACCTATCATACCTGCATCAATATTTTCACGAAAATAACGGATGGATGAAGCATTAGAAGTATAGATACAAGCACCATTAGCAAATTCTGACTTATTCGTTGTTTCAACCGCCTCTTTTAAATGCTTGACACGAATAATCGATAAGACGGGCGCAAAGATTTCATCTTTCCATATACTCATATTGGTGGAAACGCCATCAAAAATAGTAGGTCCGATAAAATACCCCTCTTCTGAAACACCCGAACGACCATCACACACTAACTTCGCACCTTCTTCAATACCTTTTTCGATATATCCTAATGTGCGTTGGAAATTTTGCTCTCTAATAACAGGACCTAAGAACACGTCTTCATCAAGTCCATTTCCGATTTTAACTTCTTTTGCTTGTTGCGTTAATTTTTCAAGGAATGCATCGGCAACTTCTTCCTCAACGGTTACGACTGAACAAGCCATGCAACGCTCGCCCGCAGATCCAAAAGCCGAAGCAATAACATTCGTTGCCGCATGATCTAAATCAGCATCTTTTAAAACAGTAGAATGATTTTTAGCCCCAGTTAAAGCCTGAACACGTTTCAGATGCTCGCTACCACGCTTATAAACATATTCACCAACAGGTTGCGAACCCACAAATGAAATAGCTTTAACCTCAGGATGATCTAAAAGACCATTCACCACATCGTGAGCCCCATTCACAATATTAAATACGCCCTTTGGCAATCCTGCTTCTTCCAATAATTCCGCTAATCTTCGTGCTAACAACGGTGTTCTTTCCGATGGTTTAAGCACAAATGTATTACCTACCGCAATCGCCATCGGGAACATCCAACAAGGAACCATCATTGGGAAATTAAATGGTGTGATACCCCCAATAACGCCAATAGGATAACGATAATTGGTTACTTCTACATCTCTAGCAACTGTCGTCAATGAATCTCCCATCATTAAAGTAGGAGCACCGGCTGCAAATTCAACATTTTCAATTCCTCGACCTACTTCTCCTAATGCTTCAGAGAGGTTTTTACCATTCTCAATCGTAATGATGCGAGCCAACTCTTCCTGATGCTTTTGCAATAGATTTTGATAGTTAAATAGAATTCTTGCCCTCTTTTGAACAGGAACATCTTTCCATCCTTTAAATGCTTCGGAGGCTACACTCACAGCCTGATCAAGATCTTCTCTGGTGGAGATAGGTACTTGAGCAATGATCTCTTTGGTGGCAGGATTGTATATATCCTCATATTGAGTTGTTGCACTTTCCACCCATTCACCGTTTACATAGTTTTTGAGCTTTTCAACATTTGCCATTCTCTTACTCCTCCTTCAATAGCACACTCTATTAATGAGAAGATGATCGAAAGGATAATATTTCCTCAAATCGTAGTTCAACTCATTTATTATTATATTTTGGTTATGTTTTGGTTATTTTTTATTATATATTAATACTAAAAACGCTTACAGTCAACCCTGTTCCTTCATTTTTTATAATATTATAAAGGAACTTCGGCTAAACTCGGCACATCCATATACCAACGTCGAAGCTAGCACATCCTGTGCGTCGCCTGGAGCATCAATCATCATTCTCAACACGATAGACGTCATTTAAAAAGAGTGGTACCTGCCAACGTGTATTGGCGAATACCACTCTTTTCAATGACCGGGCTTTTTCCCAGCCCCCACTTCTTTGCTTTATTAAGTTTAAATTATGATGCGTCCGTCCCATGACTGGCTACATACCCATCCCTACAGACTTTTCCCCATCTTCAATATTTTTATCCTCAAAAAAATGTCCTAATAGTAAAAAAGCTTAGTACTATGACGATTAATGCAACAATCACAGCAAAACCCACTAAAATACGATCAAAAATTCTCACTATAAACAGCTCCATTATATTAGGTCTTAAATCAAGTCCATGACTCACCGAACTGATGTTACATTCTATACAATGTGTAATCTTGGCAATCAACAACTAACATCCATCCCCTTTTATTAAACCACTAAACCGATGCTAGAGTCTACATTTTAGATCGGGCGTTACACGTTTCAATGAACCAGATCTTCACTCGTGCTGATTTCAGTAAAAGAAAGCACTACACGCATTGTGACAACCCCTTTCCAAAAAACATTTTAAACGGTCATTGATACTTCATAGAGCCATTTGACCTTAAAGTGAGGCCATTATATATTAGAATAAACAGCCTATTAGACCCATAGAAAATACAATTCTAGAAGACCTCATAAATCACTATGGAGTCATTCAAATATCTGTTCGTAAAGCATTGAAAAGATTAGAGTTTGAATCTTTCATTATTCTTAATCATGGGGTGATTTTTATGTTAAAAAATCAAGTGACCGATCTTTTAAACATTCATTATCCAATCATTCAAGCACCTATGGCAGGAGGTATAACAACCTCGCAATTGGTATCGGAAGTCTGTAATTCTGGAGGTCTAGGAATGATTGGAGCAGGTTATATGACTCCAGATCAAATAAAACAACAAACGAGAGAAATCAAACAATTAACAACAGGCTATTTTGGAATAAATGTATTCGTCCCTCATGCATTCAATGTCTCGGAAAACAACATCGCCTTTGCTAATGAAAAATTAGAACCCATACGAAAACAATTACATATTCAACAACCCGAAAATGATAAAATTCCCCAATCAAATGATTGGTTACACACTTTTCACGAACAAATTAAAGTGATAATCGAAGAACAAATCCCGATTTGTTCATTCGTCTTCGGCATCCCTTCTGAGGAAATCATTCATGCGCTAAAGCAACACAACATTATTTTGATGGGAACAGCGACAACCGTTTCGGAAGCGATTGAAATCGAAAGCAAAGGAATGGATATTGTAGTTGTTCAAGGAAGTGAAGCTGGTGGACACCGGGGAAATTTTATAAAAGGAACTCCAGAAAGTTCAATCGGATTAATGTCCCTAATCCCTCAAGTTGTTGATAACGTTGATATACCCATCATTGCAGCAGGTGGAATTATGGATGGAAGAGGTTTAAGAGCTTCCCTTTGTTTAGGCGCTCAAGGTGTTCAGATGGGGACCGCATTTATAACTTGTATAGAAAGTGGCGCTCATCAAATGTATAAAAAGGCGATTATAAACGCAACAGAAGACCAAATAGTACTCACTCGTGCCTTTTCTGGTAAATGGGCCAGGGGAATCGAAAATAAATTTATTTCAACAATGAAAGAATATGAACAATCTTTACCTAGCTTTCCGATTCAAAACGCCTTAACTCAACATATAAGAAAAACTTCAGCTTTACAGAATACTACTGATTTTATGTCTCTGTGGTCTGGTCAAAGTCCAAGGCTAGCCAAAAGTCAACATGTTGCGCTACTAATGAAATCCATTATCAATGACATACAAGAATAATAGGTGAGATGAAACATCATTACTAACCACGCCATTGATTATATTAAGCCTCAAATCGCTCGAGACTCACGGAATGAATGGTGCGTAAAAAGCTAAGCATAGGCGTAGTCGTATTCAACCAAGCTCTCTACGCGCTAAAAACAACCGAATACCTATGCAACCGACTCCAAAATTTTTTTATATGTTAACGGCGTCATTTTCATCGCCTTTTTAAAATTATCAATGAAATAGCTTGTACTGTTAAATCCAACCTGATAAGCAATGTCTGTCACTCTAGCATCGGTTTGTTTAAATAAACTTAAGCTTTTTTGAATGCGATAATGGGTAACATATTTTAACGGTGTGGTTTTTAAAATGCTCTTAAAATAGCGACAGCATTCGGAACGACTCAATTGACCAGCATTCGCAATATGTTCTAATAAAACTTTATCCATGTAATGCTGATGAATCCAATTTAACATTTGTTTCATCCGCTGATCCTTTTGTATTGCCAATTGATCGCGTTCGAGATTAAAACCATTAGTAATTAAATTCTTCCATATTGTCGCTAGCTGCATAGTAATCTCAATTTCAAAATAGGATGGTTTTTGTCTTACAAAATTTTGTATGTTGATAACAGCTTCCAAAATATTTTCAGCCCAAAACTGTTGAGCTTCTAACCGTAAATACGGTAAGTTGGTTGCGCGAATATAAGGATAGACATAGGTGGTATAAAGCTCTGGCGTCAACATGAAATGAGGCGATACGTTTAAACAAACATAGACACACTTTGATTGCTTCCATTCTTCCGCCGAATGCAAACAACTACTATTTATAAAAAGCCCTTCACCTTCTCTAACCAAAACACTTTCTCCACTTATTTTAAAAACGGCTTCTCCTTTTAGTAATCGAACAAATTGCAGTTCTTCATGCCAATGCAAAGGTATAAAGCTACGTATGCTGTTATTCAATTGTGTCTCATAACAGGCAAATGGTAAATGCATCGTACGGTGATGAGTGAGTTCTTTTAAATCCTGATCTACATGCACACTTTTCATCATACACCTCAATATTTTTATATTTTTTTAACCAATATAAGTATTTTAAACATGATTTAGCTTTTATTATAATAATATCATAATATTATTTTTATACATGAGGTTGGTGATTGACAATGTTGCATTCCAATAGAATGAAAGGTTTTTCTATGGCTATCATAGGGGCTATTTTTTGGGGTATTGGTGGAACAGTTGCCAACAAACTGTTTAAAGACTATGCAATAGACGTCAACTGGCTCGTAACAAGTCGCTTATTAATTGCCGGCTTATTGCTGCTCTCCATTCAATTTTTAGGAAAAGAGCGCTCACAGATATTTAACGTTTGGAAGCATAAAAAGACAGCCCTGCAATTGATCATTTTTAGTTTAATTGGCATGCTTGGTGTTCAATATACCTATATGATGTCCATCAATTACGGTAATGCTGCTATTGCAACATTGCTACAAAATTTATCACCAGTCATCATCATTGTTTATTTAATGTTGCGCCGACAATCCGTTTTAACAAAACGTGACGTGACGATCGTTGTGTTATCATTAATGGGATGTTTTTTGTTATTAACAAATGGCTCTTTTACGCAATTATCTGTCTCAAAACTCGCCATTGTTTGGGGACTTCTTGCAGGTGTGGCTGCCGCATTTTATACGCTTTACGCCGTTAAATTTTTAAAAAAATATTCTTCACTCACCATTGTTGGATGGGCAATGATTATCGGTGGAGTGATGATGAATTTCATCCACCCAATCTGGCAGGTCAGCTTGTCCGATCTTAATTTTAAAGCTTATTTATATTTAGCCTTTGTTATTATCTTTGGAACGATGATTGCTTTCTGGTTCTTCATCGCCAGTTTACAGAATCTGTTGCCCACAGAAACAAGTCTGTTAGGCAGTTTAGAGCCTCTCTCTGCTGTATTAACAACCGTTTTTTGGTTAAAAGAACCCTTTGGATTATTTCAATGGATTGGTACAGCCTGTACCTTTGGAATGCTTATACTATTATCTTTTAATAAAAAAAGCACATCCCAAGATACCTCTCATAACTCACCTTAATAGAACCTTCTTCTTTAAATAAGCTGATCCACAACAGAAAAATTGAAAAATGACCTCTAAAGAAGAGGTCATTATCATAATTTGTTCATTCGTTATTCATAGAGAATGGCGTATTTGCTCCCGTTGCACTTGAATAGAATGTACCACTTCAACACATTCTCCAGCAATTTTATGTGCAATTGGAAGAAGAACTGGCAGATTATTAACAAATAAATATGTCCCATGTGCAATGTAACCAATTGCGCGGAAGGTTTCATTCTCATTCTTATCCCTATCGATAACTGCACCTGAATCATAATTAACCTGGATACCCCCATTATCATTTTCAACTAAATAACCCTTGGTGAGTAGCCTTTTTATTAAATTATTTTTAGAAACATCTACAGAGGGACCGGTCGCATTAATAATATAATCGTGTAGTGTTTCTTGACCATTAAGAAAGCTTACATGAAATTTCTGTTCCCATTTACAAATAGATTTTATTCCACCTAAAATTTGTAGTTGTTTGGACAAAAGTAAATCATAAATTTGATTGACATTGATGAGCGGGAGAGGCGTCCGCCTCTGTATAATATCAGACATGTATTTTTGAATAAAAATCTTTTTATGATGCGAAGGAACATCATTCCAAAATTGATCTGTAATTGCGGGGATGATTGTAGATAAAATATTGAACCCTGCTTGTTGCATTCTACTAGCCATTATTTTTTGCCCAATACTCTCTAAATCATCCTGCTGCTCCTCTCTGTTTAACAAGGTTTCTCTCAAATTCAATCCAGCAGCTTTAAACTCTTTTCGCAATAACCGAATAACATAACGC
>Ga0154003_1000446_pt1 | contig 12904 bp, 20 predicted proteins | sample TSFL087MetaG_FD_104679 | JGI IMG/M metagenome (GOLD analysis project Ga0154003, IMG submission 104679) | Attine ant fungus gardens microbial communities from Florida, USA - TSFL087 MetaG | ecosystem: Host-associated > Fungi > Mycelium > Unclassified | place: USA: Florida, Lake Talquin State...
ATCAACCGAGATTTTTCCGGACAGCTCCGCGACGACCTTCCGCGCATTCTCGATCTCCTCATCCTGGCCGTTTTGCGCCGGCGCGGTGGAGGCCTCCGCTTGCGGAGCTGGAGCAGTGGAAGCCGCCGGCGGACTGGACTGGTCCGGCTCCGCTTGGCGGCTGATGTTCGACGAATGCGCGCGCCCGAAATCCGGCTCGGTGGGCAATCCGAAGGCCTGCAAGATCGTCGCCTGATCGCATCCCTTGGTGCAAGTAGCCGAGTTTTTCGACGGCGAGTAATACAGCGCGGTCGTGCCCTCTCCGTCGTGACAAATGCCACGGCAATCGATGTTGCCCTTTGGATTCGGGCGCGCCGTCTCGTGCGCGGCAATCCTGCGCCCGAGTTCGGCGCGTAGCTCGTCCCACGTCCTAAACTGGCCGGCTGCGGAGATCGTCGGCTTGGCGGACGGCTCTCGAGGAGTGTCTCTGCGCGGCGCATACTCCGCGATGAATGCCTCGGCCTGCTCCTGGCGATCGGCGATCGGCAGCGGCTCTTCGTGATAGGAAGCGCCCGTAAAGATGAAATAGCGCGTCCGATCGTAAAGCTCCCTGCCTGCTTTATCATTCTTGAAGTTCCGGCTCGGCTTTGCCTTCATAATCACGTGAAGGCCTTCGCCGCTCACCGAATATTCCGTATAAGAGCTGAAAGTCTCGATCCACCGGGCGGCCTCTAGGCTGAAGGCCTGCCGGCCTTCGATCTGCTCGAAGCAGTGATCGAGATCGGCGCCGCAGTATGGATCGTCCTCAGCGAACACATAGCCGATACCGTCATAAGGCCGCGGTTCGTCATATAACTGCTGATAAGCATCGACCGCGCATTCGAACGAGTGCCAGGTCGCGGAATCGGTGCTCTTCGCCGGGGTGCCGGTCTGCGGATCGAATGGGACCTTTGTCCACTTCTTGCCGTCGGGGACATACCGCCAGACGACCCACTGCGGCCGCTCTCGCAGCTCCGGCGGTATCCGCTCGAACTGCGGCTCTATCGGGACAGGCTTAGGGGGAAGTGTGAGGTTTCCTGTTGTCATCTACCATCCGTGACGCGTTCAATCGGTTGTCTCTGCAGTGAATAGTTGCTCACGCCGCCCTCCCTTTCTTCTTCTTCCCGATTTCTCGAAACTTCACGCCCCTCTCCTTCAGTTTCTCCAAAAACTTCTCCCTGCGTTTCTCTGTTAGTCCACGCAGCTCAATCCATGGCCAATCCGCCATAACGAGGCAGATTTGCGGATTGAGCGCCATGCCTTCGGTTCGAATCTCGTCGGCCTCCATCGGCGTGAGATACGGCTTGAAGAGTTGGAGCAGAATGTTCGGCATTAAGCATTAACAGCCTGCCCATAGGATTATTGTTTGATCAGTCCGCAGACAGGGCCCGTAGACGCGGCGAGCTTCTCGAGAAACGCGATGTCCTGCTCCACGCCGGCGCCGTTGACGCCGACGAACGCGTAAAGGCCGACCTGCTCGGTGTCGTTGTCAATGCAGACGATGAATCCGAAGTCGTTGAGAAGCCACTTCTCGGCAGACACAGACCCGGAATCGTCCAAGATGAAATGATCGGCAAAGCCCATATATTCCGCTCCGAGCCGAAGCAGAGCGGCCTTTAATTTCTCGCAGTCTGTCATTCGTCTCCGCTCCAATTTGTTTCAGTCATAAAGTCGTCGCCCGTCTCTCCGGGCTGCCACGCCACTTGATTCACATCAAACTCAGATCCGGTCTGAGTCCCTAAATCCACCGGCAGGTGTCGCCGTTGCCGGGCTGTATACCGGCCCCCTCGTATAGTGGGCATCGCTTCACACTCGCTTCGCGCTTCTCGCCTTATGGCTAGCGGTCGGATGAACCGTTACACCCGGCTCGGTCGCTGTTTTGGCTTACAAACTGAAGCGCTACTGATGCCCGCGCGAATCTCTATTCAGGCATTCGCGCCCATTCCCCTCTTGGTCTGATTGGGCCAAACGAATGCCGGCTCTTCGACGAGCCGCAAGCTCAATACCTCGACCCACGTCTGCTCGTTGAATCTCTGGATCAGTGCCTCACGGCCGTTCTCGAAGCGGAATGCGTCTCTGTACTCGAACGCGTTCGCCGAGATCTGCGTGAAGACGGCCTCTTCGGCCTCACCGACTTTGCATTCATCCTGGAGATAAGCCGGAATCCTTTCGACGTATAGACGCGCGCCAGGCGGGACGCAGACGGCCGGCAGCATCTTCATCAACTCCTCGCTGCTCGGCTTGCCGAGGCTTTCGATCCAGTATCGGCATCTCGTGAAGAAACCGGCGTCGGCCGAGAGCGGCTTTTCGAGCGCTCTCAAATCGGCGGCTGAAGCCAGGCCCTTCGATCCGGTATGGAATCTATGAACGAAGAGCCGCTCGCCTTCGACGGCGAGCCGATTCTTCAGACCATGCAAAGAGTAATCACACATCGTTATCGTCTCCTTAGTGCAACAGTCTTCCTTTGGGTTTGAAGTCGTCGAAGCTGATCATCAAGCGCCCATCCAGGCCGGTGCAGACGCCTATACTGCCGTTTTTCTCGGTCATCGGTATTCGCTCCTCAAAGTCGGTCTTGGACGTAAGCGGTCTCGTCGGGGCCGAACGCCCGGCCGAACTCCTCGTCGAACGCCGTATACCTTGCGATCACCAGCAGCTTCCCGTCGGGCCCCGGCTCCATCACCGACTCGCATTGCTTGATCTCGACTTTCACGATCTTGTCGAACGAGGCCCAGGCGATCAGCAATACGTCGCCGACTTCGACCTCCGACCAGGTTGTTTCGTGAAAGGGCCTTTTCATCGAATTCTCAAATGCGTTCCGCGCTCTGCCAGACGGGCGCCATGAGTCTCTTCGTCGTTTCGAATGGCCTCGCGGATCGCGGTGGTGTTCAGCTCGATTTTGATTTTGTGGAACGCCTCCGGCGCCGAGGCCGGATCTGCCTCCCATCCTGGCGGCACGATCAAGGCCACCGAGCCGCCACTCCTCTGAATGTTCAGCTTGAAATGCGGCGTCTCAAGCTTCAAGACGCCACACATTTCGAGGTAGTTCTTCAGGCGAGCTTTCAGTCTCTCGGCCAAGTTGCCGTCGATGATGGCGATCGCCATCAGAGCCTTCGCGGCCTGCTCGCGGACGTCCGCGCGCCCTTCGAATTCGCGGATCAGCCAGCAATAGCTATCGACCTTGGCCTCGAGCGAGACGTTCGTCTCGGCGAGCCATTGGTCGATGGCCTCCTCGGCCTGCTCGTCGGTCAGTTCCCCGCCGCACTCACTCAGCAGATCGTGAAGCGCCATGATCTCTTGAGCGATTTCAAACAGTGTCGGCATCGATTTCTCCTTCCCCTGGGGCAATGTCTATCGGCTTATTCGTGATCGTTCTAGCTACCGCGTCGACGAGCGACTCGCGCAGATCGTCAGTCAGGTCGTCGCGGTTATCGAGCAGCGTCTTGTCGAGCGCGAGCAGGATGTGGGTGGTTTGATTAACTGACGTCATTGGGGGCTCCTTTGTCTTTGGGTTTGGCTTTGGCGAGAGCGAGGCGGCTTAAGCGATAAGCCTCAGTGAATAGCCGGGCGCCCTCTCCGCAGTCGCCTGGCCCAAACTCCTCGCAATTGGCGCAGTCCGAAGCATGCTTATCGAAAGTGTCATGCGCTTCGCAGGCGGCTAGCAGCGCGTCGTGGGAGTTGAAGGACCTCACGATCTTGTCGGCGATCGCGACGGCGACTATCTCGACGTCTTCGACCAGGTCTTCTTCTATGCATGGGAAGTCGTCAATGTTGAAGATTTCGCCGACGGCAAGATGGCCACCAGGACCTTCCCCCGAGTACAGAATGATCGTGTCGCCCAGGTCCATCTGCTGATACTGGTGAGAGTGATGCAGCGCGGCCGGAGGGCCGGCCGGTGGGCTTTTGATTGATTCGTTCATTTCTTCTCCTTCGTCTTGAACTCCTTCGCAATCTCGGCCGCGGCCTGTGCGCCCATCTCGACGTAAGGAGAGAGCATCATCCGGACCTTCGGCAGATGCTCCTCGGCGATCTCGTCGATCGCGTAGATGCCGCCGGCGATCTTGGAAATCTTGGCGTTGACCTCGTCGGGAGCGCAGCCGAGTTGGCGCAGTTGGTCGCAGAGATTTTCGATGTCCTGGCGAGCGGGACTCAGTGAAGATCCGGCATGCTCGTCTTCGATCAGTTCGCCCTCGACGACGCCTTCCGCCGGCGGGGTGACAGATTGCGGAGCTGGCGTGGCTGGCGTGGCGACGGCTAAGCCCAGCGTCTTTACGAGCTGGCGCTTCTCGTCGAGAGACTTCTTCGAGTACATCGATTTGAAGAACGCCGGCCCATTGGCCTTGCCCTTTTCCTTCTCGCAATGAGCCAGGAGCAGATCGTCGAGCGCCTTCTCTTCGGCCGATTTTCCGTTTGACTGAGCGGGTTGCGCGGCGGACCTCTGATGCTGGTTCGGGGTCTTTCTCTGCGCGGGCGCGTTAGAACGGTCGTCGCCGTCGAACGCGTCGACCGCCATGTCCTCGATGTCTTGGGTAAAGAACTCCGAGGCGTTCACCCCCAGAAGCGTGGCCCCCACGAATGCGCGCTTCTGGGCTATTTTCTGCATCGTGTTGACGAGATCGCAGACGTCGGGGTTCGGTATGCGCCCGACCTGTTGGCCTTCAATCTCCGTCGATCCGTCGGCGAACGTCGCGCCGCAGCCACCCTTCTTCTTGAAGCAAACCCAGCCGCCGCCGAATTCCTCTCTGCCCTTGATAATGGCCGCAATCCCGCATCCAGGGCATGTGCGCTCGGCCTGGCGCCAGCGGTACTTCTTCTCGAATGAGTTACACGAGCCGTCGGACTCCGCTATCAGCGCGTCGCCGTGATAGAGGCCGCACCTGTATACGTAGTAGAAAAACGGCTCGCCGCCGTGGTCAGCGCCTGACCAGTCCTCGACCTTCTCGATGAGAAGGAACCGCTTAGACAGTCCAAAAAAGGTCGTCAGTTTCTCGGCTCCGGCCTTCCATAACGAGGGCTTGTCCGTGCCTGGGATCGTGCCGAAGTCCACCCCCTCGACCATTATGCTTTTGACGAACTTGACGACGGCCTCATATCGCGCGACGGCCTGCTCGACGCTCAGAACTGGCATCAAGCCCTGCGCCGCGTCCTGGCCGACTACCACCAACGCTTCACTGTTCATTATTGCCTCCATAAAAATTGGGGACCCCGCTCACCAGCGCCCCCGTCAATTGCGTCGTAATACGTAGTTCCGAGCGTTGCGAAAAATGCTGCAAGTTGACCTCCAGCCTTTCGGCCTTCGGTGACGCGTGCGCCGGCAGCGCGACTCTCCCGCCAGTACTGAGCCTGTATTCCCGCATGCGAACGAAAAAGGAAGCGAGCATCTGTCGAGAATCCTGAATCGTTGCGCGTAGCCGAGCGTTCTCAAGGCGCAGAGCTTTGAAGGCGCGCGCCCGTTCGCACTCCCGCAGGAACCACAAAGTTCCGAGCGCGACCGCGCACACCGAAAAACCCGATAAAAATACGAGGACGTAGTCCATAGCCTTTAAAAACTGGGGCCGTCGCCACACTGGACGACAGCCCCGTAAACAGGAGGTTCACCCGGTATGCCAGTAGAGCACTGGCTCTGCTTGCCGGCGTCGCAACGCCCGGCAATCTCTTCGATCTTCGCTATCACGCCGCCCAGGTCGTCTCCACGCAGCTCGCTGTGGTGGATTCTGATCAACTTGATCCCCATCGAGCGGCAGAGGACCGCCTTCCGTTGGGCGTGCTGAATCCTCTTGGCCTCGTCCGGCTTTCCTTTGTCGTGGATGGAGCCGTCCACTTCGATCCCGAGCTTGTACTCGGCCAAATAAAAATCGAGTGTGAAGAGGGTTTCTCCCAAGACGTACTCGCGCTCGTATCTGAGCTTCATCGTCTTTAGCAGCCCCATCATCACCAGCTCGCAGGGCGAAGGGTTGGCGAGGCGCTTGCGCCTGGAACCTTCGAAGAGCGCCTTATAGCCGTGAAGTTCGATCGTCCTCGCCGCGCCCTTTCTGCCGTTGGCTACACGGGCTTCGCGCGAGACGTGCTTGCTCGCGTGTCTTTGCGAAGATGAAGTAAATTGCTTCGCTCTCGTCCTACCACCGCGCCTGCCGATCTCCGAGAGCCACGCGCGGCGCTCTTCCGGTGTCATTGCCTTTGTGCTTACCTTCGCCATAAACTCTTTTCGAAGGGATAGGGCCGAGGTCTATACGGCCCTATCCTCGAGAACAACCACGCCCTCCAGACGCCGTTGTTCAATAGTGGGGCGGTCTCAAACTCCGGAGAGGCCGCCCCTTGTCCCTCCGGCGGGAACTCACGCCGCCCTCAGCGCGGATTTCCCACGCTCGCGGCTCTGCAAATAACTCTCGATCGCTTCGACTCGATACCTGATCTGGCCGCCCTCGGTCCGAATGAACGGTATCCGCGCCGGGCGCTCTTTTCGCCACTTGGCCATGCTCTCGATACTTACATCGAGCAGTTCCGCCGCCTGCCGCTCGGTCATCAACTGACTGCGCGAGACGACGCGCTCAAGTCGACTCTCGATCTGGCGGCTGCGATGATCCTGCTGATCGGCGCGCTCCAGGAGTTTCTCGACCAGCTCCTCAAGGACCACTATTCGCCCGATCAGCGCCACGGTCGGGTTGTCGGTGAATCGCGATTTCATTTCTTCCCCTTCGCGAATAGCGCGTGGAATGCGGCGCGCGCGTCAACTGGCGCTTTCCCTTGACCACGAGCCACAGGTCTCGCCGGCGGCTTCGTTTCAAGCGGCGGCGCGGGATCGAGTGGCGCGGCCTCGAGTGGTTTTCTTTTGATCAGTCTGGCTTTCATCAGCTCTCTCTTTTTTCTCGAGCGACGGCCACGCGACGAGGATCGGTCCTTCATGCCCATGCTTCTCTTCGAGTCGAGCGAACTCGCTCAGGACGTAACGCATGATTAGCCTGGCTCCCCATGGGGTCGTCAGATAGACCGCGCGTAGCAGGCGAATGAAGTAATCGATCGGATTCTTGCGGCCAGTGGCCTTGGGATCTTTCTTGCGCGAAGGCCGGCGAATCCACTTGTAAACAGTGTCTTCGCTGACGCCGGCGTCTTCCGCGACTTCTGATATGTCTTCGAGTATCCCCGTATCGGGGTTTGTGAGCGCACGTTCGAGCACTCGCCATCCTGCTGGCATTTCTTCTTCAGAGCGAGGTGGGTCGCCTGAAACAGGCATCGTCTCTGTCCTTCTCATTAGTGTCTAAAAAGGCAACGGTAAATAAGACTTCCACATCGAGGCCTGACGCGGATAAATTTGCGTATGCTCAATCAATCAATAGATCACCGAAGTTTTCGGCTCCGCGCCTGGTTCGCGCGTCGCCGTCGGTATCGAATGCGCCGTGCTCAATGGCGGCGATAAAAAGAACTGGAGAGCGAGCGCCAATGAGCAGGGCTCGCCCTCGGTCGGAAGCTGTGGGGTTTGCTTCCTAGATTGAAGGGCCGACTAGAAGTGCGGAGACGTGTCATTTGGGTGAAACGATGTAGTCCCCACGGCATTCGGCCCAAATTTGAAAGATCGTCACGAGCGTGGCGGTTGGTCGCGATCCGCAACTATGACGCCGCGCCCGTGTATTCAGAGGTATGAGCCCTGAAACCTAAAAAGATCAGGCAGCCGCTGGCAGCGCCAAGGCTTCCCTGGCGCGCCGCGCGGCTTCGATAAATCTGTTGACGTGATCCTGACGGCCTGAACCGATTGCCTTGCCGACCATTCCGATCCAGCGCGTCACAGTCGGGTCGCCGCAGAGCGCCAGCATTGCAATCTCGTGATCGTTCGACCCGGCAGCCGCGAGGAACTTCTCGCGCTTGGCGAGGCACTCGGGGCCGATGCCGCGATTGATCGAGTCGAGGTTTTCGAGGGCGCGTCCGCAGATTTGGCAATTTGTTGAGGTCATCAGGTGTCTCCGTGTCGTTTGCTTGACATCCCGAATCCGCCCGGCTATTGCGTCTGCGCCTCAGCCGGTCTGCCGGGGCTCACGTGTTATTGGGGCTGCTTGCCCCCACGGCTTGCCGCGTCCGGTCGTATTGGCCGATCTACTCACGGGCGGTGTTAATTCGGGCGTCAAGGAGCGTCATTCACTGACGGAGCAGAGAGTACACCCAGACTGTACATTTGTCAAGCCAAGCTGTACCTCTTTTGCAAAAAAACTTCATCGGGTGTCACCAGATTTTCGATCGGGGTCTTGTAGAGAATGCAGAGTCTCGCGAGTATCACAGCGGACGGCTGGTTATGCCCCTTCTCGTAATTCGATATATTTTGCCTGGAAACACCGACAACACGGGCCACTTCGCTTAGTTTTCTATCGCCTCGCGCGGCGCGCAACTTTGCGGGATCAATTTTGATGTTCTCCAATTCGCTCATATTGCAAATGTACATTTGCCTATCTAGCTAAGTCAAGCCTAGCTGTACATAAAAACAAATTCCGCCATACTTTTATAGTGTACAGTGTGGCTGTACGTGATTATGAATCCAGAATTCGAACATCTTGGGGAATGGCTTCGGTATTGGAGAAAGCAGTCCGGTTACACACAAGCGGCGCTGGGCGAGGCGGTCGGTGTTTCAAAGCAACATATCAGCAATCTGGAGCGGCGCCAGCAACACGGAACGAGCGGAGCTGAATCCAACGCGAGCATAGAACTTCTAGACAAACTGTCTCGCCTATTTAAGAGGTCAATCAGGGAAGCTCGAATTCTCGCCGGCTATGAACGACAAAATCACATCGACACAGTCGAGGAAGCCCTTAATAGCGTCATGTTCTTTGATCAGAAAGGGCTAAACGAGTCTGAGAGACAGGAGATCCGCCCCCTGCTTGAGATTGCTGATCGGGAGATTGAAAGAATAGTTTCGCGTCCTACTCATAGGCAACCCTCAAAGGTTCTTGCTTCAAAAACCCAGTCGACCGCAAGAAAAAGAGACAAGATTGATGAGGCTATAGACGCCGCACTTGGTTTCATGGGTAAGCCCGTGTCCGAAGCTGACAGGAAGAGAATTCGGGAAATCATCGAAAAGCGGTCGGCTGGGAAATCAGACGAGGACGAGTAAAGACCAGGTGACCAAACTCCCCCAAGAGACAGTTTACCTAAATATCAACGGCCAGGCCAAATCCCCCAGAAAGAGAGACCTCCATGAGAAGAGGTCTGTTGCTCCAAAATACCCCGCATGAGTGGAACGTCAGAGTTCTAACTCAGGATGATTTTGATTATTACTGTGACCGCGCTGGTATTACCGTGAGCGAGACACAGCTCGAACAACCGGGTTTGTATATTTGCAGCCACGGCCGGCCAGAAATTTTTCTCAACGACAAACTGCGGGGCGCCGAACGCCTCTTCGTCGGTTTTCACGAACTCGCACATCACTGGCTGCACACCCCAGGCGTGCGGATGTTCATCGGCGGGAGCAAGGAAATCGAGGTTGAGGCGGACGCCGTAGCCGTCTGCGCCCTGATTCCCCAAACACTGCTCACTCATTACTGGCCCTCGGAGATAGCCGAGATCTATGGCTATCCTAGCGAGTTGGTCGGGCTCCGCTGCGATCTCTTCAACCTGTGGAGAATTTAACAACACGTGCCCCAAAAGGACTCCTATGGATGTTTTCTATTATTACGATGGGAATAAAGTTATCGGCCCGCACAATCTTCGCGAGCTACAGGAAATATACGCCTCGGCGACAATTAACACTCAAACGCCGGTTGTCCGAAACGGCGAGAAGGACTGGCGAACACTGGGCGCTTATTGCGACCTAAACGCGCCGGAATGTCAGCCGCTTGAAATTGATTTCTATGCCGCTCCATTCGACGTCGGAGCGCTATCAGCACTCGTGGACACCAATGGCGAGATTCAAACCACCGAGTCCGTGCCCGATCAGCATGAGACCATCACTGCCTCGGAAGAGCAGAAGGAATCTATCCGCGAAGAAGATGAGACCTTAAAACAACAGCGAACGACGCGCCATCAACTATTGCGTCAGATCAGGGCGGAGCTCGACAACCTCTGGGAAGCGCAACGCGAATCGATCATCGCGCGAATTAAATTCGAGCCTCTCGATAGGACGTATGAGGCAACGCGCAAGCGCAACCGCGAAATCTATCACCTGATCGAAGAAAGCGCTCTTGAATATTGGCAGCGCTCTGGCTTGCTGACCTCCTGGATTAGGGGGATGACCTGGCGAGATCACGATTTTACTTACAGGCTAAGAGGGAAAACCGAAGCGGATAAGTACGCCAACCTCCAGGCATGGCTCAGCGAAAGCCGGCTATCCGACTTGGCTGGCTGTTATTGCTTCAAGCAAGGGCGTGAATACATATACATCGGGCAGGCTGGCGTTCTAAAAGATCGCATCAAGCAGCACGAAAAAAAGACCTATTTCACATACGCCAACGCAGTGCGGATCATTATCCCAAAATACAAGCGTCAGCTGAATCAACTTGAGCGCTTGCTGATTCTCGCCCATCACCCAACAGAGAACGGTACGACGGGTATTGTCGGCAAGACTCCCGTTGATGACTGCCTGGATTTTGTTCGGGGTGAGATCAAGGAATTAATCACCGATTTTTAAGCGCTGGCCATAGAAAGGAACTCACCAATGAAGCATCTGTTATGCGCGCTCGCGCTTTTGCTCTCAACTTTCGGTTTCGCATTCGGGCAGGCCACGCGCCGGTAGGCAGGCTAGAGGGCACGCACGCCTGTCTTGCGGGCAGCCGGGGCGGACAAGGGAAACGCCCAGGCTGTGTTATCACCACCTTCGCAGAGGTTGATATGCCACGACGATCAAAAGGCTATTCGGCTCACCCGCACTACGACAAGGCGAGCGGGAAATGGTACGGACGTCTGCGCCTGACGAGGCCGGACGGCAGGATCAAATATTACACGCGCCAGGGGCGCAACAAGACTCACGCGCGCCAGCTTGCGGACGAACTGGAAGAAAAATACATCGCCGGCGGAATCCAGGCGCTCGATGCGGAGGGCATGACCTTCGCCGACCTGGCCGAGCACTACCGGAAGGTGAAAGTGATCGACGCGGTTTTCGACGGCGATATCAAGGTCGCCGGCATGATGCCGGCGGGCAAGGAGTCGGCGGAGAAGGAGATCAAAGGACTGCTCGAATACTGGTCCGCGACGCCTGTCCAAAAGATCACCCATGCGAGCCTTGAAGAGTACAAGATCGAGATGCTGCGCCGGCCGGTGATTTGGCGCTACTGGAAGAAAGGCGCGCTCGTCGAAAAGCAACGCGCCGAGCCGCGCAAGATGGCGAGCGTGAATCATCTATTGCGGCGCCTGAAAGCCATGCTCAACTTCGCGAGGCGCAAGGGTTGGCTCGCCGTCAATCCTTTCGACCAGGGCGAATCGCTGATCAGCGAGGCCGCCGAGATCCCGCGCAACAGGGCAGAGAAGTCGAAGGAGCTGCGGAGGCTCCTCGACGCCTGCACCGGCCGGCGCGGGTATCTGCGGCCGATTATCCTGGTTATGACCGACAGCGCGCTCAGGTTGACCGAGGCGAAGCGGCTTACCCGGGCCGAGATCGACTTTAAGGCGAAGGTGGCTCGCGTTCGCGCCCGCAATACAAAAGGGAACAAGATACGCATCGTCCCGCTTTCCGGACGGTTAATCGAGGAACTTTGCATCTGGTGCGATCGGGCCGAGAGCGACGATGTTCCCATCCTGCAACAGGGGTCTCATAAATCCGCGTGGAGGAACTTGAAAAAAGACGCGGGCATCTCCGACGACCTGCAACTGCGCGATCTGCGCGGTTGGGGCGCCAGCCGGATTGCAAAAGCTCTCGCCGCTGCCAATCTCCCACCCGAGTGGGGGCAGAAGACAACCGGCCATACCCAGATCAAAACGTATTTGAGGTATATCAAAACCGATGAGCAGGTCGCTCGCCAGACCGGCGAGGCGCTCAAAATTCTCGACGAGGAGGCGGCGTAGCCACTGCCCCGCTTACTGCCCCTCTCAGGTTCGGTTTGAACTATTTTGCTAGGGTTGGCGAGACCGCGAATAAAAGGGAAATCGCAGAAAATACACCTGGTTACGGCTTGGGACGGGTCAGAAGCGCGCGACTCTTAATCAACGGGTCGCTGGTTCGAGCCCAGCACGGCCCATCCTTCTCATCCCTCAACATTCAGTTCATTTATCAACCGGTGTAAATATTGACGGCTGATCTTGAGTCGATGCGCGGCCTCAGTTCTCAACCCGTTGCATTCGCGCAAGGCCTGCCGCACCAGTTGGCGTTTGAAATTCTGGATGGCCGTCTCGAACGAAAGGTCTGGAGGCAGCAAGCCGTCTTGGAGTTCTAACTGCGGGACGGCCGTCGGCGCTGACGTATTCTGTACGCCGTTGGCCTGGCTGATCACTTTCTCCGGCAGGAGCCTTTCGTCCAGCACGGTAGAATCGCTGATCACCACGGCGCGCTCAATCACGTTTTCGAGTTCACGGATGTTGCCCGGCCAGCGATAAGCCAACAGGCAGTTGACGAAGGTGGGAGTGAAGGTGGGAGTCGTCCTGTTGTGCTTCCCGGCGGACTTCGCTGCGAAATGAGTGGCCAGAATCGGAATGTCGTCAGGGCGTTCGCGGAGCGGAGGCAGCTCCAGGTTGACGACGTTCAATCGGTAGTAAAGGTCTTGGCGGAATTGATTGGCTTCGACCATCTGTTCCAGATCGCGATTGGTAGCCGCGATGACTCGAATGTCTACCGAGATCGGTTGTTTCCCGCCCAGTCGTTCGAATTGTCTCTCCTGCAACACGCGCAGCAATTTCACCTGCATGGCCGGAGACAACTCGCCGATCTCGTCCAGAAAAAGGGTCCCGCCGTCGGCCAATTCGAAACGGCCTTGACGGCGCG
>Ga0154003_1000447_pt1 | contig 12901 bp, 11 predicted proteins | sample TSFL087MetaG_FD_104679 | JGI IMG/M metagenome (GOLD analysis project Ga0154003, IMG submission 104679) | Attine ant fungus gardens microbial communities from Florida, USA - TSFL087 MetaG | ecosystem: Host-associated > Fungi > Mycelium > Unclassified | place: USA: Florida, Lake Talquin State...
AACTTTCTGTCCGTCGCTTGATAAACCGCCCCCATTCCTCCTTGTCCCAGCAGGCGCATGACCAAGTAGCGGCCTTGCAAGAGCGTATTTGGAGCTAGCATTCAGGCTCTCCTTATTACCTTAGGTTCTCTGTTTGTATTCGGGGTAAAGCTTTCGTGTTTCCGAGCGACGAGGGCGCCATACACCCCGGACATTACCGACAGTAACTCCCTGGTGCGATTGATGTTCTCATCAATAGGAGGAGCTTAATTTCCATTACCCAACATGCCATCGTCATCCGGTCCCTCAACGTAATGGGGAATGTTGTTGGTATACGTCAACAAGCGTATACATCTCGAATGGATCAACGATCAAGTTAAAGGTGTGATATTTGGGTGATCCCCAAAGCCTCCACCACGCCGGGGCTTCTTATAAATGCGTCTATATGTGACGCGAAAAGAGGAGTTTGGCTAATATTGCCAGCGTTCAGGGGAACGTGAGGAATTTGGGACGCCGTAGTTATACATCGGAACGCTTCGAAATGGAAGAAGATTGAGTATTAAAATCCCAATCCAACATTAAGGCTGGCGACGTATAAAATCGGCCTGATTCGGTTGAGGATTGACTTTGCCGCTTCCTAATGTAGAGTTGTCGCGCGCCAGGCCACGCGCGACTTTCATTCTCAAACATCGCCGCCGTAAGATAGTTGCTAGAAGACATAGAGGTATGCATGCCCATTGACCCGACTGTTATCGCCGTTCTGATCTCGGCAATCGAAAAAGACCCGGAAAACGCGGCTCTGCGACTGCACCTGGTATCGCTGCTGTTCGATTCCGGGCGAATGGACGAAACGCTGAAACATTGCGCCGTCATTCTGGCGTCGCAGCCCGATCATATTGAAGCGCTCGATTACGCCGCCCGCGCGGCGGAGGCGATGGGTGACGCAAAACGCGCCGAAGGCTACGGCCGCCTGCTCAGAGCTTTGTCGGCTGAGGATCCGGTCGCGTCGGCTGCGCCGCCACAAAAGAATGAAGCCGGGTCGGACGAACATTTCTGGCCTTCCGATCTGGCGCTCAACGAGCCGGAACCGGAAACGAAGAGGATTCCCATCGCCAACGCTTCATCTGACGACGTCGAATTGGTCTGGAGTGGCGATGGCGCTGATGAATTCTGGGAGGCCGAAAGGCCCGGCGTCACGCTCTCCGATGTCGCCGGGATGGAAGACGTCAAACGCAGGTTGAATCTGGCTTTCCTCGCGCCGTTGAAGAACCCCGAGATGATGAGGATGTACAGCAAGACTTTGCGCGGGGGGCTGCTGCTTTACGGCCCGCCGGGCTGCGGCAAGACTTACATCGCGCGGGCCACGGCGGGCGAACTGGGCGCGAAGTTCATCGCCGTCGGCCTGGCCGACGTACTCGATATGTGGATCGGCCAGAGCGAGAGGAACCTCCGCGAGATATTTCAAGCGGCGCGCCGCAACGCGCCCTGCGTGCTCTTCTTCGACGAGATCGACGCGCTGGGACAGAAGCGGAGCCTGCAGCGACATTCCGCCGCGCGCAACGTCGTCAACCAGTTACTCTCGGAGATGGACAGCGTCAACGCCGACAACGAAGGCATCTTTATCCTGGCGGCGACCAACCACCCCTGGGACGTCGACACCGCTCTCAGGCGTCCGGGTCGATTGGATCGAACGCTGCTCGTGCTGCCGCCAGACGGGACCGCGCGCATGGCCATTCTGCAACTGCAATCCCGCCAACGCCCGATCGACAAGATAGATTTCAAATGGCTGGCGGAGAAGACCACAGAATTCTCCGGCGCCGACCTCGTCCACCTGTTCGAATCGGCGGTGGAGCTGGCGATGGAAGATTCAATAGCCAGCGGGCGCGTCCGCCCCATCGGCATGAACGATTTCAAGAAAGCCTTGAAAGATATCAAACCCAGCACGCGCGCATGGTTTGAAGTCGCCCGCAATTACGCGATGTTCGCTAACGACGGCGGCACTTACGACGAACTGCTCGATTACCTGCGCGCCAACAAGTTGATTTAAGCCGTATGCGGTTCGAGAGAGACGAACAACAAAACGTCGCCGCTTTGATAAACCGCGCGCAGGCGCTGATAGACATCAGAAGATGGCAGGAAGCGCTCAAATTGCTGCGCCAAGCCCTTGTCATTGCGCCCGACAGCGGCGACATTCTCTGCCGCGTCTCGTACGTAAAATTGCAGATCGGCGAGTTCGAACAGGCGCTCGCTGACGCCGACCGCGCCGTGCAAAGCGAGCCGATGAATAATTGGGGCCACAGATTGCGCTGTTATGCCCTTCTGAATCTCGGCAAACAATCCGACGCCCTTCGAGCGGCGGAGGAAGCGGTTCGGCTTGCGCCGGGCTCGCCGGAAACTTTCTATTCCCCGGCCGACGCCCAAATCGCAAATCAGATGGTGAGTGAAGCGCGGCAGTCCGCTTTGCGGGGGCGGGAGATCGCCCCGGAATCGCCGGAATCGCACAGGGTTTTAGCGAGAGTGGAGATGAGACACAAATCCTGGAGCGAAGCGGAAAAGCATCTGCGCAAGGCCTTGTCGCTTAACCCGACCTTGTATAACGCATTAAACGACCTGGGTGTTTGCCTATTTGAACAGGAGCAAAAACGTGAAGCAGTGGAGATGTTTCGGCGAGCCGCGCGCGCCAACCCCGCGGGGAAGGATGCGCGTCACAACCTGAAAATCTCGATAATGGCTTATCCTGTTCCTGGCAAACTCCTCGTCTTGATTCTGTGTCCGTTGACCATAAGCGCCATCGCCAGGGGCCGTATCTGGCTTTCGATCATCGCCATTCTTGTCCTATTGCTGATGACGTCTGTGATATTGGGATTCATTCTCTCGCACATCACTTCTTTGCGCACCCAAGCTTTCAAGGAGCTTCCGTCCGACGCGCAAAATTTCATTCGCGGGGAAATACGCAGGGAACGCGGTTACCACGGCGCCCGCTTGGTGTGCGGCCTGAGCGCGATCATCCTTATGTGGTGGGTCGCAATCCGGACGCTCAGCCTGACCCCCATCTTCCCACGCGGCGTGACGAGTTGGGCCATCTTTGCAAGCATGTGGGCGTGTTTCGGCGCCAGCGCGGCGATACTCGTCCGGCGCGCCACTTCATCTCACACGTCACTGTGGAAGTGGTTCCTAGGTTTTGATTCCAACGGTTAAACGCAGGCAATGAGCTATGAGCATACACATCGAACGCGCCCGAATGCTGATCAACCAATCGCGCTACGAGTTTGCCGCCAAGGAGTTGCAGAAGGCGCTGGCGGCTGACCCTTCCGATCCGGTCGCGCACGCGCTGATGGCTGTCTGTCTGGCCGAGCAGGAGAAGTTCGATCGAGCTTACGGCGAAGCCCGCCAGGCGGCGACGCTCGCGCCCGACCTGCCCTACGCGCAATACGTGCTGGCCTACGTGCGATACAAACAGGACTTCCTGCCCGAAGCCGAGCAGGCCGTCAACAACGCCATCCGGCTCGACCCATGGGACGCCGACCATTTCGCGCTACTCGCCCAGATCAAATTCCAACAGAGGGGATGGCGAGACGCGCTCGAAGCCGCCGAGAGCGGTCTGGAGATCGAGGCCGAGCATCTGACCTGCGCCAACCTGCGGGCGATGGCGCTCAACCGGCTCGGTCGTGAAGACGAGGCCGGGCGGGCGCTCGAAGACGCGATCGCGCAAGACCCAGAAAACGCGCTGACGCACGCCAATCAGGGCTGGACGGCGCTTCAGCGCGGCGAAGCCCGAAAAGCGCTGGAGCATTTTCGCGAATCGTTGCGGCTCGATCCGACCAGTGAATGGGCGCAATCGGGAATGGTCGAGGCGTTGAAGGCGCGGTATTTCGTCTACCGCCTGATGCTCAAATATCACTTCTTCATGTCTCGGCTGAGCGGGCGGTCGCAATGGTTCGTGCTGATCGGCGTCTACTTCATCGCCAAGATAGTCCCGCTCCTGTTTATCCCCTATCTGATCTTCGTCTTCCTATCCTGGACCTCAGACCCGTTGTCCAATCTGCTGCTGCGGCTGAACCGTTACGGGCGTCTGCTGCTGGCGAAAGAACAGATCGCCGCTTCGAATCTCGTGGGCGGTTTGCTTCTGACGGCGGCGGTTTCAGCTGTCATCGCAGTTATGACGGCGCACAAGACGGCGATCATAGCCGCGGCGGGTTGCGCGATGCTCATAATCCCTGTCGCCGGCTCATTCGGTATCGAAAAACCCAGCCCCCGCAAAGTGATGTTCATCTACACTGGCGTGATGGGATTTATGCTGGTCGCGGGACTTCTTCTTTCGCTGTTCGGGTCGGAGATGTATTTTCTGCTAATACCGTTTTTCGTGCTGGGGTTTATGCTGTTTAGCTGGATCGCGAATGGGATCAATCTGCGGAGTTGAAGGCGGGTTCGACAGCGCGCTACAATTTCAACCGGGCCTTCAGTTTTGTTGAAATCAGACTTGGCGATCAGCTTGACTCCCACCATCCAAAGATTGAGAATCGCGCCGTCTTTTTTCACTACGCGTTGAGTAGTTCATCAACACAGAGATTGTGATCAATGGCTGAGATCGATTACGAACTGGCGCATTTCTTCGCGTGGGCGCGGGCGCGGGCTTATAAAGAATTCGACGAGAAGATGAAATCCGATCCTTCGCTCGACCCTAACTGGACATTTTCAGACATCATGCAGCGTCTGCTGGAAGAGTATCGCCGATCCGGCCGGCAATCACCCGATCCGGTAAAGACCACGAATCAATCCGAATAGCTTCGCCCTGAATTAGACTCTATGTTCACTCGGCAAACACCCGGTTCAACCAATCATCCGCTCACCGCACTGTTCAACCATCAGACCTACCTTGTGCGCAAGAAGTTCTGGCAGTTCTTCGGGGCCTCGTTTTACGTCTATGACACGAACGGCGCGCTGGTTCTCTTCTCCAAGATGAAAGCCTTCAAGCTCAAGGAGGACATCCGCGTCTTCACAGACGAGACGCTGCAGACCGAGGCGCTCTCGATTCAGGCGCGGTCGGTTCTGGACTTCTCAGGCTCCTACGACGTTTACGACAGCTCGTCGGGGCAGCGCGTCGGGGCATTGCGGCGCAAGGGGCTGAAGTCGAGTTTCTACAAAGACGAGTGGGTGATCCTGGACAGCGCAGAGAGGGAAGTCGGGTTGATTCAAGAAGAGAGCGCCTTCCTGGCGTTGCTGCGCAAATACCTGCTCGGCGCGCTCATTCCACAAAGTTTCAACGCGGAGATAGGCGGCCGAACTGTCGCCACATTCAGCCAGCATTTCAATCTGTTCGCCACGAAACTCACTCTGGATTTTTCGGCCGACCCGCAACACCTGTTCGACCGCAGGTTGGGCATCGCAGCCGGCATTCTGCTTTGCGCCATCGAAGGCAAACAGAAAAACGATTAGAGCGGTTTCCACATCAGCTTCCGCTGATGCGTTCTTCGCGATAAACACCAATTGCTGGTCCCGTATACCAAATTGAAAACTGATCTAGATCATCCGCATAAGACTTAAAAATCGCCTATCCTGTCGGCACGACTATTGCCACCCAGGCGGCGATGGGTCGGAAGGGATACAGATCAACCAGAAGATTTTTATCAATTTTCGTCTTATGTCAGATCGTCTGTCATGTATTGACGCTTAACCCTCGCGCTGAATCGTCGCCGCGAATGATGAGCGCAAACCGCGCCATCCAAACCGAGGGTTTAATCGCGTCGGAATTCGACGCGCGCCTGAACGCGGCGTTTTCTGAAGCGTATGAACCGATGAATCTGGCCGGCGTCCTCAGCGAAGCGTCGGCGATGTCGCAATTGACGCTGGATCTGGTCGTCAGGATGTTTCCCGCCGCGCCGCGCGCCAACATCAAAAAGCATTTACCGCTCGTGCGCCGCGCGCTCACCGAAAGAGGGCTTGTAGACAAGTCGATGATCCTGATGGCGCTCGCGACTGTGCGCGCGGAGTGCGCCACTTTCGATCCGATCAGCGAGGCTGCGTCGCCGCTCAACACGGAACCGCCCGGCCCTCCCTTCAACAAATATGACCGGAGACAGGACCTGGGAAATCTGGGGCCGCCTGACGGCGCGAGGTACAGAGGTCGCGGATTCATACAATTGACCGGCAGAAAGAACTACAAGCTCTATGGATCCTTGCTCGGATACGATCTGGTCGGCAATCCGGAACTGGCCAACGCGCCGCAGCCCGCCGCCCAAATACTGGCGGCGTATCTGAAGGAAAATGAGCTTTCGATCAGGAGCGCGCTTGCGGCGGGCGACCTGTCCGCGGCGCGAAGAATAGTCAACGGCGGTCTTAACGGATTGGATAGCTTCAGAGCGGCGTTTCTGGCCGGCGCCCCGTTGATCCGCGATCGAGAGAGCGATGTCGCGCTCTCGAGAGAGTCGCATGGACGCCGGGGGAGCCGGAAACTAAAAGAGGTAAAAGCCACCTCCATTTCCACATCGGCGTCCAAGGGCGTCAAGTCAAAAGAGAAGAAGAAAGACGACCTGGCGGACGGAAAGACCAAGGCGAAGAAGAAAGACGACGCGGCGAATGAAAAGGCCAAAGTGAAGAAAAGAGACGAGGTGGCCGAAGAAAAGTCGAGGGCGAAGAAGAAAGACGACGACACGGCCGAAAATAACGAGACGAAAGGGAAGAAAAAAGGCAAAGGATTTTTTCTGTTCCGTCCTTTCCGGGCGCTCAGGGCCGCGTCCTCTCGGCCCTGATCAACGACGCGAGCGGGGGTCGCAGAGAAGGCTATTTATTGTATTCCGGCTCGGTACCGTTCGCGGTACTGATCTCTTTGAAGCCGACCATCCGCAGGCGCTCTTCGTCCCACAGTTTCATTGAAGCCGTTTTCAAACTCGACCGGATTCCCAAGACCGGGGACTCCTGGAAGAGCGGGTTCTCTTCGTGGCACCGCTGCAACTTGTAGTTCGGAATTTTCGGACTGAGGTGGTGGATGTGGTGGAATCCGATGTTGCCGCTGAACCATTGCAACACGCGTGGCAACTTGTAATACGAACTGCCCAGCAGCGCCGACGTCGCGTAATCCCACTCGCCGCGGTCACGCCAGTAGGTCTCTTCGTACTGATGCTGGACGTAGAAAAGCCACACTCCCGCCGCGCCTGCGATGATCACAATCGGCGCCGAGACCATCAGCAGCGCCTTCAACCCTATCGCCCACCACAGCGAACCGTACATAGCCAGCAAGCCGAGATTGGTCACATAGACATTATTGCGTTCGCGCCGCCCCGAATGTTTACCGGTAAAACGTTGCCAGAACAGAAAGATAAAGTGGGGCCCGAGGCCCAGCATGACGAGCGGGTTTCGATAGAGCCGGTATTTCAGCCGTCCCCAGTTCGACAGCGCCAGATACTCTTTGACCGTCAGGGTGGTCACATCACCTACGCCGCGTCTGCTCAGGTCGCCGGAAGTGGCGTGATGAATCGCGTGCTCGCGGGTCCATTGAAAATAAGGCGTATGAGTGAGGATGCCGCAAACCGTGCCCACGACATGGTTGGCTTTTGCAGATTTGAAGAATGACCCGTGCCCGCAATCGTGGAAGAAGATAAATATCCGCGTCATAAATCCGGCGGCCAGCGGCGCCAGCAATAGCGTCAGCCAGTATGAAACGGAAAGACTGCGATACATCAAATACCACGTCGCAACGTAAGGGACGACGGTGTTGGCGATTTGATAGACGCTGCGCCAATTGTCGGAGACCTGATATTTCTTCACCAGGTCTTGCCAGTGAGGAGTTACGGCGGCGGATTTAATCACGTCGGAATCGAATTTCATATGATGATGTTATGTGGCCTGAATAAAGGCGCCAACCGGGAATGAGTGGCTCACCCCCCCTGAATTCAAGGTATTACGAAACTATTACAATGTAGTGGCCAAGCTTGAAACCGTCTCATGCAATGAATATCATTGGCCGCGCGCTTGCGGTTCCTGATCCGGTTGCGATCAATGATTGGAAATCAACGGCGCAAACTGACAACCGCGTCCGGCCAATCCGCCCGGACGCCCCAATCCTTAGGAGAAATATGAAAAAGCCGATTATCAGCCTGATGGCCGCCGTCAGTTTTGGCGTCGTATTACTTGCTACAACGTTGGCCGCCCCATCCACAGTCAAAATCAGGGCCGAAATCCCGTTCGATTTTATGGTCGGAAGCAAGCGCATGCCGAAGGGCGACTATCTGATAGAGTCGGTAGGCGACTCAGGCACGTTGACCATCCGCCACGAAAAGAGGGGCAAGGCTGTGACATTCAACACTATCAGACACAAGCCGACCGACAGCCCCAAATCGAAATTGATCTTCAACCGATACGGAGAACAGTATTTCCTCGCCAGAATCTGGGACGGGGCGAGCGAAACTGTCCTGAAGCTCAATAAATCCAAAGCCGAGAAGAGAATCGCGAAACTGGCCAAGAAGGAAGAAAACCCGGATGAAGTGCCGGTGGGTGACAAATAGGCGCCGAGACAGGGCGAAGGGGCGACGTGGAGAAATGAATCAATTTCTCCACGTCGCCCCTTCGCCCTGTCTCCCCGTCTGGTTCAGAATCCCAAGGCCCCTATAATCGCATCGCGGTCGGCGGGCACGCGCGTAAAGGCGTTCGCGTAGCGTGATTCAACAGTTATCCTCTCGCCGCCCTTGCCGGAGAGGCTGAGCGCGCTGGCGTGATAGTTGACCGTGTAATCCGGGTCCTTTAAGACGTGGCCGGTGAGAATAGCCACGACGTCCTCGTCGGGATTGACGTCGCCGGCCGCCACCATTTTTCTGAGGCCGGCGAGTGTAACCGCAGAAGCCGGCTCACAGCCGATGCCATCTAGTCCGATCATCGCTTTCGCGTCGGCGATCTCCTGTTCGGTGACCTGCTCCACCTCACCCTCGGACCAACGCAACCCGCGGAGCGCTTTCGGCCACGAGAGCGGGGCGCCGATCTTAATCGCCGTGGCCAGCGTAGTCGCGTTTTTGATCGGCTCCAATTTCAAATCCGCATCCTCAACGTCGTAGCGCCGCGCCCACATCCGATAGAGAGGGTTGGCGCCTTCGGCCTGGACGATCGTGATCCGAGGCATTTTTGTGATCACGCCGAGTTCCAGCAACTCGTGAAAGCCTTTCGCGATCGCCGACGAATTGCCCAGATTGCCGCCGGGCACGACCACGCGGTCTGGCGCCCGCCACCCGCGCTGCTGCGCCATCTCGAACGCGATCGTCTTTTGACCTTCCAGGCGAAAGGGGTTGACCGAGTTGAGCAGGTAGAGCCGCGACCGGTTCGCCACTTCGCGCACCAGCCGCATCGCGTCGTCGAAATCGCCGTCGATTTGCAGCACGATCGCGCCGTAATCGAGCGCCTGCGAGAGTTTGCCGAGCGCGATCTGGCCCGAGGGAATGAAGACGAACGCCTTTATTTTGGCGCGCGCGGCGTACGCGGCCATCGATGCCGAGGTGTTGCCGGTGCTCGCGCAGGCAACGCCGGTCGAGCGCAGCCGCTTCGCCTGCGTGATGCCCGTGGTCATACCCAAATCCTTGAACGACCCGGTCGGGTTCATCCCCAGGTGTTTGAACGACAGTCGTTTCATCCTTGCGTACGCGGCGGATCGCGGCGCGTCCCAGATCGGCGTATTGCCTTCCACCATCGTGATGATTTTAGCCTCGTCGGCTTCGGGCAATAGTTCGCGGAAGCGCCAGACGCCACTCAGGTCGATGGTTTTAGACGACGCCCGCCGCGCGTCCCAGTTCCTCATCAAAAATTCGCCCTGAAACCCGTCCACATCATAAACGACGTCGAGAAGGCTAGAGCATTTCGAACAGGTGTAGATCCTCTGTGACGCGGGGAAATTGGATCGGCAGTTGATGCAGCGAAGTGAAGGCATAATCGTGTGAATTTGTAGTCCCGCATCCGGGCGGAGAGCCTCGATTAACGGCCGCTTTCCGCATGGGGGCGGGACTACAAACAATCATTGTGAAGGCTTATCAAGTTCAAAGGCGCGATGAATGGCGCGCACGGCTTCGGCAGCGTCCGGCGCCGCGACGACCATCGAGACATTGCGTTCGGACGAACCTTGCGAGATAGCGATAACGTTGACCCTGGAGTCGCCGAGCGCCCCGAAGATCTTCCCCGCGATGCCGGGCGTGCCCTGCATCCGGTCGCCGACCACGGCGACGACCGCGATCGAATCGTACGCCGAGATGTCTTCGATGTGACCGAGCATCAGGTCGAATTCCAGCGCCGAGCGGAGCGATTTCACCACGCGCGCCGCCTCCGACGAATTGATCACGAAGCAAATGTTGTTCTCGGACGACGCCTGCGAGATCATCAGGATGTTGGCGCGTTCGGCGGCGACGGCGGCCAGAGCCTTCGCGGCGACGCCGGGGATGCCCTGCATGCCCTTGCCGCTGACAGTGATCAGGCTGACGTAGCGAATCGAAGTGACGGCCTTGACGCCGCGCGCCGACGGGTGGCCCTCGACGCTGATGCGCGTGCCCGGATTCTCCGGGTTGAAGCTGTTGAGAATTCGAATCGGGATGCCCTGCTTATAAACCGGCAGGATCGTCTTGTGGTGCAGGACCTTAGCGCCATAATAGGCCAGTTCGGAGGCCTCGCTGTAGCTGATCTCGCGCATCGTGCGCGCTTCAGGCGCCTCGACCGGGTTGGCCGTCATCACGCCGTCGACGTCGGTCCAGATCCAGACCTCGTCGACGTCGAGCGCCGCGCCGATGATCGAGGCCGTGTAATCGGAGCCGCCGCGCCCGAGCGTCGTCAGCGCGCCTTCCTTCGTCGCGGCGATGAAGCCGGTGACGACAGGTATCTCGCCCCGTTCCAGCAGCGGCGTCAGTTTGTCGCGAGTCTGCCGCCGAGTCTCGGCCATCAGCGGCTCTGCCTGGCCGAACTGGTCATCGCTGACGATCAGTTCGGTGGCCTCGATGGACCGCGATGTCAGGCCGCGCTCGGAGATCGCGCACGAGAGTATCGGGGCGCACATCATTTCCCCCAGCCCGGAGATCGCGTCGAGCGTGCGCGGCGTCAACTCGCGCACCATCGTCAGTCCCTTACACAATGTCTCGAAACGCTCGATCCGCTGGCGCACCATCTCGATGGCCTCGCGGCGTCGCGCGGCGTCGCTGGGAGTGAGCAGGTGTATGGCCTGACGGTGCGGCTCGTGCAGGTCGTCGCTGACGGTCTTGTGGTAGTAACCGCCGACGGCGTTCTGCGCAGCGGCGATGAGCTTGTTCGTCACCCCGCTCATCGCCGAAGTGACCACTACGACTCTGTGGCCTTCTTTAGCGCCCTTGACCGCGAGATCGGCGGCCTGGGCGATGCGTTCGGCGCTTCCGACCGAAGTGCCGCCGAATTTCATAACAATCAGCATAGATGTCAGATATCAGATGTCAGGTGCTAGAAGTCACACGCCAGGCTTGCTGACATCTGACATCTAACATCCGACATCTACAGAAGTCCTTTCGCCACCAACAGCTCCGCATTCAACAGCGCCGCGCCGGCCGCGCCGCGAATCGTGTTGTGGCTGATGAGCGTGAACTTGAAATCGAAGATGGCGTCTTTCGCGATTCGCCCGACCACCGTGGCCATTCCGTTCTCGGCGTCGCGGTCCAATCGCGGCTGCGGGCGGTCTTTTTCAAACCGGACGATCACCGGGCGCGCGGGCGCGGTCGGCAATTTCAACTCCTGCGGCAAGCCGGTGAAATTCGACAGCGCTTCGACGACCTCTCCGACCATCGCCTGCCTGCTCAACTTCACACGCACCGATTCGAGGTGGCCGTCCTGGACGGGGACGCGGTTGCATTGGGCGCTGACTTTGAACGAGGCCGATTCGATCTTCTCGCCCGTAAATTTGCCGAGGATCTTCTGCGGCTCGACCTCGACCTTCTCTTCTTCGCCGTCGATGAACGGCATCACGTTGTCAATGATGTCCATCGAGGCCTCGCCGGGGTAGCCCTTGCCCGAGACGGCCTGCATCGAGGTCATCATCACGGCTTCGACGCCGAAAGCCTGATGCAGAGGCGCGAGCGCCATCACCAGGCCGATGGTCGTGCAGTTGGCGTTGGTGACGAGATAACCTCGATCATACCCTCGGTTCTTCTTCTGCGCGGGAATGACGTCCAGGTGATCGGGGTTTATTTCGGGCACGACCAGCGGCACGTCCGCAGGCATCCGATATGACGACGAATTGCTGATGACGGGAAAGCCGGCGGCGGCGAACGCGACTTCGGCCTCGACCGCGATGTTCGACGGCAAACTCGAAATCACAAGGTCGCAATCGAGCGGCGGTTTACAGCCGAAGACTTTTATATCCTTCGCCGCTTCGGGCATTTCAAAAGGGAGCTTCCAATTGCAAACGTCAGCGAAGCGCTTTCCTTCGGAGCGGTCTGAAGCCGCGAGCGCGGTCACCTCGAAATATGGGTGATCGCGCAACATGTGAATCAACCTTTGGCCGACCGTCCCGGTCGCGCCGAGAATGCCTACACGTCTTTTTACTTGAATTGCCATTTTTCTTACCGCCTTCAAATTTTTGGCCGGGATTTCCGTTATGCGCGCAAATACCTTACAACCGCTTTAATAGCAGAAGCCCCGCGAAGCGCAACGTTCGCAGGGCTGAGCTATTGGCTCGTTATGAACAAACGTGAATGGTAGGCGGCGACGGCGGCGGTGTCAAGAATGCGGAATGGCCCTTGATCAGATCCGCAGCTTTCTCCGCAATCGCGATCGTCGGCGCGTTCGTATGTCCGGTGATTTGAATCGGAATGATCGAAGCGTCAACCACGCGCACCCCTTCGACACCACGCGCGCGCAGCTGATCATCGACAACGGCCGTCGCGTCATTCCCAATCTTGCACGTCCCGACCGGGTGATAGATCGTCTCGGCGGTCTG
>Ga0154003_1000448_pt1 | contig 12882 bp, 10 predicted proteins | sample TSFL087MetaG_FD_104679 | JGI IMG/M metagenome (GOLD analysis project Ga0154003, IMG submission 104679) | Attine ant fungus gardens microbial communities from Florida, USA - TSFL087 MetaG | ecosystem: Host-associated > Fungi > Mycelium > Unclassified | place: USA: Florida, Lake Talquin State...
CAAGCCGCGCCGTGGAGACCTGGAACGCGACTCGCCGTTCCTCGCCTACGGCAATGACGAGACCAGCAGCTTTATATCCATCGAGGTCACCCCGGAGCGATTCAGTTTCAAGACGATTGACATTGGCGGGCAGGTGATAGACAGCGGCGCCTTGGCTCCGCGAGCCATGGCCCGTGGCGCTGCATCGAGCTCATGACCTTCCGCGTAAGGACGCGTCGGAGCTTGACCGCATAGGTAATGAAGAATTATATCGAATGGCTCCCCAGCCTCTTTCATTACTAGCGCTCTTGCTGGCCTGATTAATCGCCGCCCTCGGAGACTGCTCGCCGCCGCCTGACTGCGCCGGAATCGTCCTCGACCAGGAGGCTGCAGTGTTGAGTAGATTGCAACTCCCCCAAAAAACTAAGCTTTTAGCCCTTCCGTTTATCCTCCGTTCATCTAGCTTTTACTACATTGCGCCTACCCCAATACTTCTGTCGATTAGCTCCAGCATCGTTAGAGCGGTTTGCAAATGCGTATACGTGACGGCAAACCGTACAGTATGGGGAGCGGCCGCCGCCGTCATGTGACTTCTCCACCAGTTGGTGGCACGGAGCCTACAAAGATTATGTCAACGGCTACTACCGCAATCTGCAAGCGCAAGCTCAAAGGCAGCGGATTGCGCCGGCAAGAAGCGACAAATAAAGGTCTGGAAAGGTGTGAAGAACCGCCATGAATTCAAGCGTCGGCTCAGGCTCCTGACCTGCTGTTCAGTCTTTTCAACCAGTAGGGGAGGTCAATTATGAAATGTGAGTCTAAAATGAACACTTGCAAAGGATACATTGTCATCGCGTTATTTTTCGCGGCCTGCAGGCTATTGATGGGAACGGCTCTGGCGCAGGAAACAGAGCGGCCGGCGCGGATGAAAGACCTTCCTCCAGCGGTTCAAGCTACTGTGCGTGAACAAAGCCGGGGAGCTGTCATTCGCGGCCTTTCGATAGAGATTGAAAAAGGCCAAACGTTTTACGAAGCGTCGCTGAAGATCAAAGGCCGCATCAGGGACGTGCTGATTGACGCCAACGGCATTGTCGTCGAAACCGAAGATCAGGTCATACTGGCCTCACTCCCACCCGCGGCCAGGGCCGAGATCGTGAAGCAGGCCGGCAAGGGTAGAATCCTGACGGTCGAATCTATTACGAAAAACAACACCATCGTAGCTTACGAGGCGCACGTCAAGACCGCGGGCAAAATTTCGGAAATCAAAGTTGATCCAGGCGGCAAGTCATTACCACCCGAGTAGCGCGCTACTCGGGCCGGCTCCGCGCCAGCCAGCCGCGTTTGGAGAATAAAATCAGATGAAGTGTTTAGCGACGATTTTTCTACTGATTCTGTCGCCGGCCCTCAGCTTGGCTCAGGCGAAGACCCAGCCTGCCGACGTGTCGAAAGAGGTTGAGGCTCGCACGGGTCATAAGGTCAACACGGCGACGAAAGCGGCGGGTTGGGCAAGGCCTGAGGGCGTTTCGCTCGATGACGGTTTGACCGAAGACGAGGCCGGTCGCCATCGCGCTATGGAACAACCCGGCGTTGCAGGCCGAAATGACTGCGTTGGGGCTGGCGCGCGCCGGCCTGATCGAGGCGGGCCAGTTGAGCAATCCCTCGCTGACGCTGATCTTCCCATTCAGTACGAGGATACTCGAATCGGTCGCCAACTGGCCGTTTGAGGCGCTCTGGCAACGGCCGCGACGCGTGGCGGCGGCAAAGCTCGAACTAGAGCGTGTGGGAGAGTCTCTGGTCTCACGCGCGCTCGACCTCGTGCGCGACGCGCGACTGGCCTATATCGACTACGCGCTCGCCAGGCGCCGCGCTAGCGTCGCCGCCGAGGCCACGCGCGAACGCGGCGAGATCGCCACGATCGTCAACGCCCGATTTCGCGCCGGCGACATCAGCGAATTGGAGACGAGCGCCGCTCGTCTAGACGCGCAACTGGCCGAAGAGCAAACGACTCGATTCGCGCATGATGTCGTGATCGCCCGCGACCGCCTGCGCGCGCTGCTCGGCGTCGCCGACGGCGAGCCGGGTTTTGAAATCATCCTGTCGCCGGCGACAGAAACGGCGAGCGTTAATCAATCCGTCAGTTTAAGGACCCAAGCCGCGACTGCCGCCATCTCGGTCGCCTCCGAACCGTCAGAGACTCTCAACGGTCTCATCGAGCAGGCGTTGGACGCCAGGCCCGAATTGAAGGCTGCGCAACTCGCCATCGAAGCGGCGGGTCAGCGCGCGAAATGGGAGCGCTCGCGTATATTAGCCGTCACGGCCATCGCCAAGGAGTTCGGGCGCGGCGTTGGCGGATTCGAGCAAGGTCCCGGCGCGCTGATCGAACTTCCCATCTTCAATCGCAACCAGGGCAGAATCTCGCGCGCCGAGGCCGAGATCGAACGCGCGGCCAAACAACTTATCGCCGCCCGGCAGCGTGTCGTGGCGGAAGTGCGTGAAGCATACGCGCAGTTGAGGCAGGCGCGCGAATCGAGCGACCTGTGGCGGGCGCGCCTGCTGCCGCCGCTCGAAGACGACATCCGCAGCGCCGAACGCGCCTACAAGGCGGGGGACGCGTCTTACCTTTTCGTACTTGAAACCACGCGCCGTTTGACCGACGCGCGATTGCGCGAAGCCGAACTGCAGACGTCGACGGCGCGCGCGTTCATTGCGCTCGAACGCAGCGCCGGAAGGAGGCTGATTGCGAATCGCTGAAAAATTCTCGCTAGTAATCTTCGGCGCCGTCGCCATTTTGTCTGGTTGCGCAGGGCCGCAAGCCGCCGAGAATCAGGCGCCGCCGGCCAAGGTGGAGAACGCGGTCAAAGAGTCTGACCTCACCACAATCAAACTCACGACCCAAGCCGAGGCTCGGCTCGGCATCGCCACCACGGCCGTCGCCATTGAACGCGTCGCGCAGACGCGAGAATTCGCGGGCGAGATCACACTGCCGCCCGATTGCGTGACCAATATAGTCGCGCCGGCGGCCGGGACTCTGGCGGCGGACGGCGCGCCGCTCACGGTCGGCGCATTCGTGCGCAAAGGGCAGCCGATCTTCCGCCTGACGCCATTCCTGGCCCCGGAACGTGATCTGCGCCTGCGACTCGATCGCGACATAACCGCCGCGCAGACCCGAGTCGAAGCCGCGCGCGTCCGCCACAATCGGGCCGAGCAGTTACTGCGCGACAAGGCGGGCAGCGAGAAGGCCGTGCAACAGGCGCGCGAAGACCTCGACCTCGCCGAGAACGATTTGAAGACCGCGCGCGAACGCCTGGAGCGCTTTGAGAAAGCGCCGCTGGACGCCGACGTGTCCGGCGCCATCGCCGCTCCGCGCGACGGCCGTATTCAAAAGGTTTTCGCCAATCCGGGACAGACAGTCGCGAGCGGCGCCCCGCTGTTCGAGGTGGCCGACATGTCCAGGGTCTGGATTAGGGCGCCGGTTTATGTCGGCGACCTGCGGTTTATCGACCGCCAGCAGACCGCCAGAGTCCAAGCGATGAACGAAGCGCCCGGCGCGACGTCACGCCCAGCTCGCCCGATCAACGCGCCGCCCACGGCGGACCCGACGAATAACACCGCCGACCTCTACTTTGAGTTGGCGAACGGCGATGGCTCGATGCGTCCCGGACAGAAGATGAGCGTGACGCTGGCTGAGCGCGCGTCGGAAGAGAGTCTGGTCGTACCCTGGTCGGCTGTGACTCACGACATCAACGGCGGCGCATGGGTTTATGAAAACGTCGCGCCACAACAATATGCCCGACGCCGCGTCGAGGTGCGGCGCGTAGTCGGCTCGCTCGCCGTGCTCGCGCGCGGCCCGGCCGTGGGCGCGAAGGTAGTCACCGCCGGCGTCGCCGAACTCTTCGGCACGGAATTCAGCACGGGCAAATAATCCGGCGCTCCCGGTACTGTACCAGGGCATAACCCTTAATGATGAACTGGATCGTCTCTACATCTCTCCAAATGCGCGTCATCGTCGTCGCGTTGGCCGTCGCGCTTATGATCGTCGGGGTTCGCGTCATTCGCTCGACGCCGCTCGACGTCTTCCCCGAATTCGCGCCGCCGCTGGTCGAAATCCAGACCGAAGCGCCTGGTCTTTCCACAGCCGAAGTCGAAAGTCTCATCTCGACGCCGATCGAGAACGCGCTCAACGGAGTGGCGCAATTGAAGGCGTTGCGCTCGAAATCGGTGCTCAGCCTCTCGTCGGTAGTCTTGATCTTTCAGGAAGACACGGACCTGATTCGGGCGCGGCAACTCGTACAAGAGCGGCTGGCTTTGGTCGCGCCACAACTGCCCGCGGCCGCGCGTCCGCCGGTGATTCTGCAACCGCTCTCGTCCACCAGCCGCGCGCTGAAGATCGGCGTTTCTTCGAAGACGCTCTCGCAGGTGGAACTTTCGACGCTGGCGCGTTGGACGATCCGCCCGCGATTGATGGCCATTCCCGGCGTGGCCAACGTGGCCATCTGGGGACAGCGCGACCGCCAGCTCCAGGTCCTGGTCGATCCCGACCGGCTGCGAAATCACAGCGTCACGCTCGACGACGTCTTGCGCGCGACGCGGGACGCGGTTGCAGTCGCCGCTGGCGGCTTTGTAGACACGCCCAATCAACGGCTGCCTGTCGCGCATCTGGCCTCCGTCACACAGCCGCAAGACTTGGCCCGCGTCCCGGTGGCTTTTCGCAACGGCGCGCCGCTCGAACTCGGCGCCGTCGCCGAAGTCGTCGAAGGATTCCCGCCGCCCATCGGCGACGCGGTGATCAATGACGGGCCGGGACTGCTGCTGATAGTCGAGAAACAGCCGACTGGCAACACGCTCGACGTGACGCGTAACGTCGAGGCCGCGCTCAAAGCGCTCAAACCGGGCCTGAAAGACGTCGAGATCGATTCGACGATCTTTCGCCCCGCGACCTTCATCGAGGTGGCGCTTCGGAATCTGCGCAACGCGCTGCTGATCGGCTGCCTGCTGGTCATCGCGGTGCTCGTGGTCTTCCTGTTCGAGTGGCGGACGGCGCTCATCAGCCTGCTCGCCATCCCTCTCTCTCTGCTCGCGGCGACTCTGGTGTTGTATTGGCGCGGTTACAGCATCAACACGATGGTGATCGCGGGCCTGGTGATCGCCCTCGGCGAAGTGGTGGATGACGCGATCATCGACGTCGAAAATATCATGCGGCGGCTGCGGCTCAACCGCGAGGCGGAACGCCCCGAATCGGCGTTCTCGGTCGTGCTGAAAGCCTCGCTCGAAGTGCGCAGCGCCATCGTTTACGCCACGTTTACGCCACGCTGATTGTGGCGCTGGTTTTCCTGCCGATCTTCTTTCTCGACGGGCTGTCGGGGTCGTTCTTCCGCCCTCTTGCGATCTCTTACGTGCTGGCGGTTTTGGCTTCGCTCGGCGTCGCATTGACGCTCACGCCGGCCCTGTCGCTGCTGATGCTGCCGCGCGCGGCGAACCGTGAACGCGCCGAAGCGCCGCTCGCGCGATGGCTCAAACGCGGCTACCGGCGCTCCCTCCCCGCTTTCATCAATAAGCCTCGAATGGCCGCCGCCACGATGATTCTCCTTTTCACCCTGACGGCGGTGGCCGTGCCGCTTATGGGCGAAGAGTTCCTGCCGAATTTCAAAGAGACAGATTTTCTGATGCACTGGGTCGAGAAGCCCGGCACGTCGCTCGAAGCGATGCGACGCATCACTATACGGGTGAGCAAAGAGCTGCGCGACATTCCCGGCGTGCGCAACTTCGGCTCGCACATCGGCCGCGCCGAGGTCGCCGACGAAGTGGTCGGCCCCAACTTCACCGAGCTGTGGATCAGCATTGCCCCCGATGTTCCTTACGAGCCGACGGTGGCCAGGATTCAATCTGTGGTGGACGGCTATCCGGGATTGGTGCGCGACCTGCTGACCTATTTGAAGGAGCGCATCAAGGAAGTGTTGACCGGCGCGGGCGCCTCGATCGTCGTGCGCGTCTACGGCCCCGATCTGGAAGGGCTGCGAACCAAGGCCGCCGAAGTCGGCAAGACGATGAGCGGCGTCGAGGGCGTGGCCAATCTGAAAGTCGAGCAGCAGGTCCTGGTTCCGCAGATCGAAGTGCAATTGAAACCAGACGCGGCGGCGCGCTTCGGCCTGACGCCGGGAGACGTGCGCCGCGCGACAACCACGCTCATCAAAGGCCAGAAGGTCGGCGAGCTTTACCAGGAGCAGCAGATCAACGACGTGGTCGTTTGGGGCGCGGCTAACACCCGCACAGACATCGAATCCCTGCGCAGTCTGCGCATCAACCTGCCAGCCGGAGGCGACGCGCCGCTCGGCGACGTGGCCGACGTCAGGATCGCGCCGGCGCCGAACGTGATCCAACGCGAAGGCGCGTCGCGCCGCATCGACGTGACCTGCGATGTGAAGGGGCGCGACCTGGGCAGCGTAGCGCGAGAGATCGAAGACAAAGTCAAAGCATTGTCCTTCGATCGCGGCTACCACCCTGAATTCCTCGGCGAGTACGCGGCGCGGCAGGAGTCTAAGAACCGGTTGCTGGCGCTCTCGGCCTTCGCGTTGCTCGGCATCCTGCTTCTGCTGCACGCCGATTTCCGCTCGCCTCGCCTAGTGGCGCTGGTCGCCGTGAGCCTGCCCTTCGCGCTCGTCGGCGGAGTGGCGGCCGCCCTGATAACGGGAGGCGTCCTGTCGCTCGGCTCGCTCGTAGGCTTCGTCACAGTGCTCGGCATCGCCGCGCGCAACGGCATTATGCTGGTCAGCCATTACCGCCATCTCGAAACCGAAGAAGGGCAGCCGTTCGGGAAGGATTTGGTCCTGCGCGGCTCGGAAGAGCGCCTTGCGCCAATCCTGATGACGGCGCTGGCGACCGGGCTTGCGCTGCTGCCGATTGTTGTCGGCGGGAATAAACCGGGCCACGAGATCGAACACCCATTGGCTGTGGTGATCCTGGGAGGGCTGGCGACCTCAACGATTTTGAATTTGTTTCTGATGCCTGGGCTCTATCTGAGATTTGGCAAGAGAAGGCAGGATGAGGTCGACGAAGTTAGGTGAGAGGCCTGAGACACTACCGAGGCTGATGTTTCCTAGCGCCAGTGGTTGCCTGCAGGCGTCCAATACGAGCCGTCACGCCTCTCATACGATATACGCCAGAAGATGTAATGGCCAGTCCGAATGGTTAGGCTATCGGCAATAATTTTCTGTTAGATCAGTTTGCGATTGCGTGTACGTGAAGGCTCGCTGGACCAGTAACGCTCGCGGTACTGATCCGCACACGCATCTTGGTACGCGGTACATTGGTTTGCAATCCAATCTAGTACGCCAAGGTAGCATCAACAACTCTTTTCATGCCCTCAGGCTCGAAACTTTCCGTCTTCATCTCTCCACACACCCACATCTCTAGAATTCCGACGACAAGAATCCTTTTGAAGCTTGAGATAGATTTACTATAATCCTCTTGCCCGGCATCTGAAAATCTCCGGTAGGCTGACGTCCCCACATCACAAACACATCAAAGGCCTACAAAGACAGCGGTCTCTAAATGGAGGTACGTAGAAATGTTCCACGGCGACATCGTTACTCTGACAACAGCTGGAATTGTTATTCACGAGAAAGCAGTTCGACCGCTTGGCATCTTCGATAAATCCAGATGCTGGGGGGTGTGGGCTATTGATCCACGGGCCCCTGCCCAACCGAATTTGATTATTTCCCCATTCCACCCTCGCTCCTGGCCGTTCCTGATCCGTTTACATATCAAGTTGCCCAACAAGAAAGGATCTCTGGCTAAAGCCGCCGATCTGCTTGCGAAAAACGACTTATCAATACTCTTCGCAGAATGCATTACGGATGGCTTCGTAAACGCTACCTGGCATGTAATCGCGGAAAGTACGAGAGAGGCAATCGAGGCGCTTAAAGACGTCAAGCATCAGTTTGACAACAATCATCGTTTTGTCAGGATAAATAAGGATTTTGATGATGCCCAGGCCATTTCAAATGCGATAGCGGCAGAAATGTTTTTGCACGTGAAGGACATCGAGGCGGTTTTCAATACGACCTTGGCTAAAGGTGGCGAAGCGCATAGAGAAGACAGTAAGCCTCTGTATCAAAAGGCTGCGGTCGTCGAACACATGCAAAAGAGTGAGCATTACTCCCCTGGATTTGACTGCGAGGCGCATCTTGATAGATTTGAACCCGCACCGATCACTACTCATTATTTGCCCCGGTTGGCCTATTTTGCTATGTATGGCGGCGGGTGGGATGTGCCATTTTCATTTCAATATCACACGAATTCCGCATTGTTACGTATAGAGGAAAGTAGGATTTTCACAGAGCTGGAGTGCAAAAAAATATTCAACCCGGAAGGCGATTTCCATTGCGATGAGAAAGCTCTTTCATTATTGCCATTACCAAGGCCTGCAATGGCGACGTTTGATAACGTAGAGAAATTCTTGCGGATCAAACCGATAAAACAACCCCTCTTGCTGAACAAGTTGACGCTTGTGAACGTGCAATACGAAGTTGAGAAGATCACTGGAGAGCCACAACGGTTATCGGCTAAGGACTCCCAAGGTCTGTTGGCAAGGATATGCGATGAGTTTGCAAAAGCAAACGTCAATTTGCTGCACGTATCTAACAAGAGAAGTTTGTTCGAATATTCAACTGAAACAGGCCATATCTCATTTATTGCAGACTTGAGCGCACACAGGTATGCAGAGCTGAAAGAAAAAATAGGCGCTATCAACCATCGAATAGAGCTAGAGCGCAGCAACGAGGGCAAAGAAAGAATAAGCCTCAAGCATGCAAAACTCCAGAATGTCGATGTCTATGAGTATCCTCAAAAAAAACTTTTCGTCTCTTTACATTTCGGCCATCCAAGAGATGAAAATATTAGGGAAATTACCCATGGGGTAGCGCTGTCACTGGGATTTGAGAGCACTGTGATCGAAACACACGCAACTCCAGCCACATGGACAGTTCAGAATCAAATTTCAGCATGTGACGCCTTCTTGCAAATGCTCTGTTTTAGGGAAAACGAAGATCCTGAGGAGGCAAGCTTTTCCTGGCTGGATTTTGAATACGGTCTCGCTTTTGGAAAAGGGCTACCCACAATCCGGCTTGTGGATACTGTGAGGGTTCCTTATTCCTGGTGGAAAGGGCATATCACTGTTAACCCCGACCAACGAGCAAAAGAATTTCGCTCCGATGTTAGCGATACTGACCTTACGGCAAAAATTCGTTCGGCCATTGAGGAATTAGCTAACGAACTCGCCAGGCGGGAAAACGAAAATTGATAGCGCCGATAATAGGTATGGTTTGACTCACCTATTCCAGCTACTTGACTCACTCAATTTCAACTAGCGACGAGCGCTAAATAAAAACTGCAGTAGTAATTTCTTCTACTGCAGTTTAATCGAAATAAGGCTGCTCCAGCGCTACCCTATATGGGCGCAACAGTTATGATCACAATCGTGATCCGACGCGCCGTCCCGCGGTTCATGGTGGAGAAAATGTCCAAAATATCTCAAACAGTCTTGCTCGTATTGTTTAGTATGTAATATATGCGCATGCCAGTACCAATCGATTTCTTTGCTCGGCTGATGCGCCACAGTTGGTTCGTTCCCGCACATCAGCAAGAACTGAAGATACTCAATCTCCAATTCGTTGAGTTTTTCTGGCGTCAACTCCGGATGCTCGCGCGCAACCTTGGCCCGAACACGACTCAACTCGAACTGCGGCAATGCGGCGCTCAGCGCCGCAGTCGCCGCTACCATTCCGACAACCATATATTCCGCTCCTTGAAATTTGTGATATGTAACACTTAAATATTTGCCATTAGGCGCACTTGCGCTTGTCAAGGCTTAAGGCGTTATTGTGAGGTCCGAGTAATGTCTGTAAGGCAACGAGTGATCTAACTAGCTGTGGCATTTTCACAGACTCATTAGGTCGGTAATATAGGGGGTCGTAAAAAGGAATTATATGTGTATACGCTCCCTAAATTCAATGATATATCGTAAGGTTGCCGCCTCCCCTCAATCGATCCCGACATCGTGTTCCGGATTTGCTCTTTGACGTTGCCGTGGCGACGCTCCTCCGGATTAAGTCCCGGCGCATAGGGCGACAGCCATTCCAACCATAATCTCATGATCCATTGCCAGATACTGCTTGACGCCTCGTGCGCGATTAATCTGAGATCGGTCCCAGATCACCGGCAGCGGGCGCTCTAGATAGGGCGGTTAAAACCCCAAGTGTTTGACGCCTTCGTCGAGCATTTCCTCGTCCAGACTCTTCACAAAAGCGATATTGTTGTCCTTGAAAATGTAAGCTTCAATTACTTTGCGCGGGCAACCGGCTTGAGTAATTCCTGATACCTACGACCAGCGCCATAACAAGAATTGCCCACCATCGGGCTGTGAACAGTTTCCCTGCTTTTGCTCCCGAGATGTCTTCGCCACGCGCAAACCGCTCCTCTCTATATCCTGGGAAGAGGATCACTCCCATGGCCGACGATACAAAACGTCGAGAAGAGCATGCTCGCCTTGGGATAGCAATACTCCTTGTTCAGCGCTGCCTGCCAAGTCCAGGCCCTGAACCCGGCGTTGATCGATGCAATTAGTTGATCAATGCAATTAATAAACCGCCAAGTTGTTGTATCCATCGTGACATATTGGTCAAGGCTACGAAAATGGAGTCGTCTTAGAATGGGGACGGCGCGCTGGCCAAGCGTCGTACAAGTAGATCACAAATGGAATCCACCAAATCAGATCGTTCGTGACGCACAAGACCGCGGTCGAGGCAGGCCAGCGACCGCGCAAAACAAGAGTCAGCCATCCAATTGGGCCTAGCGTCTTACCCAGAAGTCCGACCACAGCCAGCAGCCAGCCCCGCTCGGGAACTCGGGCAACCTCCAAATAGAGGATGCCATAGAGGCCGACGACCATTCCCAGACAGGCAAATATTTCCGGGTAGATCGGCGTCGGCATGCCTGCGAAGCGGAACAGCCACTGAGGGTCGAGGACCGAGAATGCGCCCCAGCCCAGGTTGTAAATCCCAGCTACAAGAAAGACCACGCGATGAAATTTCCGCCGTGCGATCATGTCAGTCCCTCCACTTTGTCCACGCCGCAGGGCCATCCTCTATGCGGCAAGCCGGGCGCCGTGTAGAGATCGCGGGCGCCGGAGAGGAAGACTCCGATAATTTCTTGAATGGCAAGGAGCCATAGCGTCGCTATCATTGCTGCGCCTCGACCAGAGTCAAAATGCCGTCGTAAGCGATCAAACGTCCCAGCAAGGGGAGGGTCACGTCCACAGTGACGTGGATCTGATTCGTATCGTCAACAGCGTTTTCCCAAGCCATGAAACACGGTCTGAGCCAGTAGGGAAGCGGGACGCGCAAAGAGCCGATACGCAAAGCGACGCTCGCCGTTTGGTATTTCAGCGCTCCACCGACAGCCTCTAGCCGGAACCACGTTTCCACGATCCCCATACGCTCCACCAACAGCCCGACGCCTCGATCGGATTGCGAGCTCACCAGAGGACACCCTGCGAACGTCCGGCGCCACTCCTCGGCTCCCTCTCGCGCGGTAACCTGTAGCCAGACGTCAACGGCTTCCCCTGCGGCCGGCAGACGCCCGAGTCGAGCCAGCGCCCGCGCCAGCCTGTTGCTTCCGTGGCGGACTCGGAATACCCCAACCGCGCGAACCGTTTCTCCCGAATCGTGAAGACGCCTCACCGCGACATCCAGATTCGGCCACGAAGCGCCAATTATCTTCTGATAGAGTTTCGAAGGAGCATTCATGTATGGTCGCGATGCGTACCCAGGGATTTTCCGCAGGAGTCATTTTCTGTTCAGTTCCACGGCGACGAACTTGCTGACCTGCTCGATTTGCCGCTTTGTCAACAGCGTCCGCATCGGCGGCATCTTAATGCTGCCCTGGATGACCACGCGCCGGATGGATTCCAGATCGGACAGGCCGGCCAGCGGCGAGGTATTGCCGCTCACTCCCTCGCCTTTCGCGCCGTGGCATGCGGCGCAGGATCGCGCGTAGATTTCACGGCCCGCGCGCAAGTCACTCAGGCTCGCGTCGATCGCCGCGACGCTTGTCTCATCGGCCGCGGTCGATCGACTGGCGAGCGATTGCCCTGCGCCATTCGGCAATGCCAGCGCGACAAGCTCGGCGGGATGCCGCTGGGTCGCCACGGCGATGACGATGTATTGACGGCCCTCGCGCAGGTAGGTCATCGGCGCGCCAGTGGCCTTCGACGGCAATTCGATCTCCGCGACCACCGCTCCTGTCCGCTTATCGTATGCGCGAAACATCGGGCCACCCGGATCTCCGCTGAGGTTGCCGGCCTCGGCGAGAAACAAAAGCGTCTTGGTGACTAGCGGGCTGGGCCTTACGCCCGGCTGGCCCATGTTGTCGAAATCCAGCTTCAGGCCTATGAGGGCGGGGTGATTGCGTATCGCGTCCGGCGCCCCGCCGATCGACCGCGACCAGACGTGCTCGCCTCTGCTCATATCGGTGGCGGTGATGACGCTCCAGGGGGGCCTGTTGATCGGCAGGCCGCGCGGCCCCTTAATGTACTCGGTAGGCGCGCGGATGAAGTTCCAATTGGTGAGGGCAGGATCGGCCTTGGCTAGGGCCGCGACCATCACCGAGTTGCGGGTGGGCACAAACATCAGGCTGGTTTCGGGGTCGAATGCGCCGCCGTTCCAGTTCGCGCCGCCGCCGTAACTGGGATATACCCACGAGCCCTGCATTCCGCCCCTGATGATCGGCGTGGGAGGCGTATACATCGGGCCGCGGACATACCGTTCGGCGATCGCCAGCGCCTCGGCTTTCAGTTCGGGGGTGAAATCGATCAGATCGTCTTCATGGTAGCCCTGGCGGCTGTACATGGCG
>Ga0154003_1000449_pt1 | contig 12845 bp, 12 predicted proteins | sample TSFL087MetaG_FD_104679 | JGI IMG/M metagenome (GOLD analysis project Ga0154003, IMG submission 104679) | Attine ant fungus gardens microbial communities from Florida, USA - TSFL087 MetaG | ecosystem: Host-associated > Fungi > Mycelium > Unclassified | place: USA: Florida, Lake Talquin State...
GGCCGACCGCCTGCCCCAGGAAGTGCGCGAGATCGCCGATTTCGCGCTGCTACTCGAAGAGTTTTACCGGAGCACGGGGTTTTCGAAGTTGATGCCGAAATACGTCGAGGCTTATGTGAGGGTCGCGCAAACTTACGGCGCGCCCGTAGGCCTGGCCCTCGGGACGGCGCTCTCTTACCTGCACACCGAGCCGGTTCTGGAACTGCCCCCGCTTTATACGCCGCGCAAATCTTCGGAGAAGCCTCCCAAGGCCGATGACAAGAAGGGCGACAAAAAGGGCGATAAAAAAGACGCCGATAAGAAAACGGTCCAGGACGCGGCGCTCGACCCTCCCAATCGCGTCCGCCAGTTCATCATCATCCCCGACCTGCTCAACGCCACGGGCGCGGCCAATCTGCGCGTGGTGAGGGACGTTTACTTCCTGCTGCTCGGCCCCGGCGTCGAACCGAACGTCGAGGCGATGAGGCGAGCGTTTCTGACCTTTGTGATTGACCCGCTGACCGAACGCCAAATAAAAGAGGTAGCGGCGATCAGCGCCCCGCTCAAGAAGCTGAGGGAGTCGCGCGGCGACCGCCTTGATAAGGAGTACGCCAAGCGCAGCGCGTATTTCCTGATCACCGATTCGCTGGTGCGCGCGACCGACGCGCGGATGGACGCGCTGGGCCTGGCCGCGCGCCGTAAATCGTCGGAAGACGACGCGCTTTACGATTTGAGCCTTGGTTACGATCGCGGCGCGGTGCTGGTCTACCACTTCTACGAACAGATGAAGGCCTATGAGTCCGTCGGCGTCAACGTCCGCGATTACCTCGCGGCGATGCTCGGCAACATCGATTTCGAGCGCGAATCGAAGCGATTGGATGAATACGCGCAGCGGCTGACTCGAGTCAAACAGTTGCGCACTGAGGCGACACTCGCCCCAGTCCCTCCGCCGACAATCTCGAACGCGGACGAAAAGCTCGTGGGGCGAATAGTAGACGCCGACCAGATGATCAAGGCGCGCAGGTACGACGAGGCTAAAACGACGCTCGAATCGGCGCTGAAGGATCAGCCGAATAACGCGCGCGCGCTGTATGGAATGGCCGAAGTCACCAGTAAAAAGGCGACCTCGCTGGAAGACGCCGACCGGGTCGAGGAGGCCCTGTTCGCCGCCGTCGAATATTACCGCCTGGCGGCGAAAAACGCTTCGCCCGATACCGAGAAATGGCTGATGCAGCGCAGTTATGTCGCAGCGGCCAAGATTCTTGATTTCATCGCGGAGTCCAACCCCGCGCTGGCCGAAAAGCTTTCGACTGACGCGGTCGCCGCTTACGAATTGGCGATCAAATTGGGCAAGGTCGAGGGCGGAGCCTACGAAGAGGCGGAGCAGTCCCTCAAAGCGCGCGGGCAGAAACAGAAGCCATAAGTCTGAGATATAGGACAATGTACATCTAAAGTATTTCCGAAAGAATGATTAAACAGAAAGGGGAATAACAATGTCATCCGTATTCGAAGGAAACTGCCTGACCTGTACAGCTTGTCCGGCGCCCGACCCAGGCGCAGATAACCACATCGATATACGAGGCAGCGCAGCCAACTGGAGCGCAATAACAGAACCCACGTTCTTAACGGGGCCCAAAGTGGGCCAGGAACAGGTTCTTATTCGATCCGGAGATCAGGCCACACAGGTTGCCGCGGGAAATCGCTGGACAGAGATCAAACGGCAAGCCTGGACGCACATTCATGACAAGGAGATCCGCGCCGTTGACGCTGATCAGGAGTTGACCGTGGGCGGAAATCAGGCGGTTCATGTCGTCAAAAATGTTACCAACCAGATCGGTAAAAATTTGAGCGAAACCATCGGTGAAACGCACGATGAGGTGACCGGCAAACAAATCAAAGTGCAGACCGGAAAGGCTCTCACCGTCATGAAAAACACCGGCGACATCGCAACCAATGGAAGGCAAATCAAAACCAAAGGCACTGACGACGTCATTATAAGAGGCAGGAAAATACTCGAAAATTGCTGACACGCCGGAACAGAACTTTAAAGTTCCTGGTACTAACGGGTTTTGTGGTTGTGGCTATTGCGTGAGCCCCGGAGGGGCGCCGCCACAAAATCAGTTAGCGCCAGTAAAATTCGAAGGCGTCCAGGAGTTGGATTTGGCGGAATCCCGGCGCGCGCGTTTCGAAAATAGGCTCTCCTGATTGTATGCCGCTCAATTCCAACGCCGCGGCTGCGCGTTGCCGCTGATTCCCTTTTCTCAACAACTCATGTAACCAAGCGGGATTGATCGGCTGTCCTGCGAGGTAGCGGCTGCCCGCCTGAAAACTCGACAGGTTACGATTCAACCATTCGGCGACGGCGCCCTCTTTCGGCCACGGTAAGAACTCATCCGGATCCAGCTCGACATCCTCGTCTTCAGGATCGTCATTGGGGCTGGATTCAAATCCGGCTGGGTTTTCTCTATCCAGATGCGATGCCGCCAGATCCACACCGGTAATCATGGTAAAGGCTTCGCCGGCTGCGCGAGACAATGCCGGAAAGCTCATCTGTTCAAGCAACCAGGGCAAAGATTCAGGATCACCAATCACGCCTGCTCCAATCACCGCCGATCGTACCCCATCCGATCGGTGAGCCAATTCTCCGCGCCAGGCGTGAGCGGCGGGCAGATCCATCCGAAGCAAGGCCATGCGCAATGCCTGTTCCCGGTAAGGCGAATCTGATTCGGTTATTGTTTTGAGAGCGACAATCGCGTTCACATCTTTTGCCAATAACGCCGCAGACCAGGCGGCATAGAAGCGGCAATGTTCATCTTCATCCGCAAGACGCTCGCGCAGGACTGGCGCCAAATCGACTCGTCCTAGTTCGCCCGCCGCTCGCAAAGCCCTCGCTCTAAGCGCCGGATCATCGGCCCCGAGCGCGTCGATTAACGGTCGCCCGGGGTCTCGCCGGTGAACCGCGGCGCCGCCTACGCCCAGGCGGCGCATGGCAGGTTCGGCGGCGACAACTAGGCGATCGATCCGCCGCCGGACCTGATCAAACGGTTGCCATCCGAGAGCCGAAATCGCGCCCGGTGAAAGATCAATGGAAGCGGAGGCGACTCCAAAGACGCGCTTTTGGCGGTCCTCCGCGGCGCATTCAAGCGCGAGAATTGACGCTGCAAAGACTTCTCCGGCGCCGGCGATCTCGAGCGCCTCCTCGCAAATCTCCCAGGCGGCGTCTCCGGCGAGTCGTAACCCATCAAGGTGGGCTTCAATTCGGTAATCTAACCGAGTAAGTCTCGCGAGATTAAAATGCGGAGCTGAGGCCATTTGACGGCGAATCTCCCACAGGCCGGCGGCGTCTTCAGCGTGTTGTTGTAAGGCTCTTGGAATGAAAGATTGCTGGATCATTGCCGACCGCCTTAGCCAGATTAACCGATCAGGATTTGCTCCAGCGGACAATATTTCTCATGTAAAATTTGGCCCCAATTGATGACTGCATTGAATGAGGCCTCATCACAACCGAAGTATTCGGGAAACGCCTGCACAACAGAGTAGGCGTCATGTTGATAGGCCAAATCCGAAATGGCGCCTGATTGCTGCGGAGGCGTCCGTCCAATGGGGTAGGCGCCCCACGAGAGGAGCTTGGTCCAGACTTCAAACCCTTGATATACAACTTCGACCACATGCTCATCCGGTTCTCGAACAAAGACGATTTGCACAGAGCGACCCACAGAGCGGCGAGACGGCCTGCTGATCTCAAGCCGGAAGGGCGGCGGATCACGGCGGCCCGGATAGGCCAGATCGGAATAGTACAGCCTGGGGCGATCATCTGTCAGAGACGGTAGCTTCGAGATGGTTTTCACCTCAACTCTAAGATCGAGCGCGACTAACAGATTCATCAGAATTCGAAAAGCGCCCTTGTCAACGCTGGCCAAAGCTACCCGCCAGGTCTGTAATTGACTTTGAGGGTCGAAGTTCCGGGCGATGATCCGGCCTCTTGAAGCGGTGGCCGCGTGATCAGCCCCTGCAAACATCCCCATGTTAGCGGCTTCGATAAATAACTCGACCGGATCGGGCGTCGCATCAACAGGGTCTAGCTCCTCCTCTGAAACGTTGGACGTGAAGAGTAACACCTCTCGACCTTGCGCAGTGACCGAGATCGACTGCTCGGCTGCATCAATGACATCGAACTTAATGAGGACATGGTCATCCATTGATCGATTCCACACTCAGTCTAAATCTTTATCGAACGCTTCCAGCCATTCCATAGCGGCGCTATTGGAAAACCCTACGCCGAGACCCGGAATAGTTTCCAGTCTAATCGGGCGTAAAACTCCGGCCACGCGGCGGTATATCGGTATAAAGTCCCTGGCCCCGACGTCGCCTGTTTGTGGAGCGGGACCGGCTTGTATGACAAACCCGCCACTAACAGGGTGAGAGATGATCGGCAAGTCCTGACCCAGGCCGTCCAAGAGCCGCCTCACGCCGCCGAGATAGTCGACGGCCCTATGATTGACCAAAGTCAGCCAATTGACCCGCTTGATCAGCGGGATCAGGTCTGAAGTGATCGGGTCATAACGCAGTAAATGCGTCAGTACCCCACCGGCGTTATTCCAATCGAACCCAGGATACCTCAAGCATAGAGATCCCAGCCAGCTTTGCATCGGCTCACGGATACTCATGGAACCTGCTTCTTCAAAATAATTGAGGTTATACCCGCAATGCCCTGAGAGGAAAGGCCATTCTCGAACTAAGCTTAAACCCATGACCCAGTCCAACAACATGGCCGGGTCCGCCAATTTATGATCCATTGGGAAGGTGATTCGGAGAACCGTCGCAGGGTCAGTGTAATCACATCCCAGCTCCCCAAATAACAATTTCCTGGCGGCCCTCTCTTTCGCTTCTTGCTCGGGCGTGAAGTTACGTGTGGGCCGACGATACAGATCCAACCGGATCATCGCGGCTGAGGCGCCCTGTTGGTTTGAAGATCCGCTAAACTTAATGTGATAGTCCTTGTTCGGGCGCGGTCGTTTCAGCCAGGTCGGCGCAATGGTCAAAGCCCTCTCGTTCAATCGCCCGCGAGTCTTCATATTTTCGGCCTGGTAATGAGTGATCAACCCACCCAAGGCCTCCATTGACCTCTGGTAAAATTCCAAGATGCCGTCGTCATCAGTGCTATCGAGATAAAGGACAAACTTCAAACACGGAACCACAGCCACCGCATTTTCGATCTTTAAAGTGAAATCGTCCCAATCGCCGACTGTCATCACCAAACCCCCTTTCCGGAAGGCAGTTCGCTATTTATGGGAACTTGAAAGGGATGGGGATCCGCACGCCTGGGCCTGGCCGGACCGGAGATGGTCGCCATCCTGGCAGTAGTTGACCTCCTGGCACGGGTCTCACTAACCGCCCTCCTGCTATACGATCCTCTATTATGGATCTTGCTTCCCCTTCTTTTGCTTCTATCCTCAGACGCTCAGGTTCCTTCGGGCAATTACAGACATCACGGTCCAGGCGAAGATCCTCCACGTTCCTATCTCGATTTCCACTGCTGTTGATCTCATTATAATCTTCCCGTTGCATGGTGCCACTCTGTCCTGGCGTATTACTCCAGTCATCCATACGGCAATCAGCACGGAGAAACTTGTTATCAATGACCAGTGTTCTTCCCTCCTGAGTAGTAATGGTAAAGTCAGGCCGCCGTAGTTGAACCGGATTGTCTTTATCTGCGGCCCATCGTTCGGCAATCTCCTGTAAGCTTCTTCCCTGAAGCGCACGGATCTGAAAACTGATCCTCGTCCAAAGTGACGCGTCCTCAAGCTTGTGCCATCCTGTAATCCTATCCCGCACCCACGGTTGTTGATGATCTATCCTTAAATCATCTTTGGACAGTTCCTTGTACCTGTCCAGGGCTTCTTTGAAACAATCATCTTTCTCACCCATAATCACGACCCCCCTCTATATAACACTCACGTCCACGGCCTCTACAAAATCCCTGCCCCTGTTAAGACGTCTATCGCCTCCGGGATTGTCGCCGCCTTCTACGCAATTTGCGTCGTAATCACACCAACAAAATGCCATGCAGAGAATCGCCAGTACATCCGGGGGCAACACGCCCCTGAGGTTCCGTTGTATCTCCGCAGTAGTGGCTGTATTAGACTGGTTTCCATTCATCGTCATCGGATCGCTCAGGCGAGCGACATTCCTTCCCTCGATGAACACATCCATGCTGTAGTTCGAGAACTTCGCCTTGCCCATGTTGACGCCTGAAATCACGCCCCCCATAGTTCCTGGTTCGTCACCATAACTTGGGAGGAACATCGAATCTTTCAAAGCCAGCGGGGACCCGTTAGCAAACACGGTAGCGCTGCCGTTCACCAGGTCCTTGGAATAGGCCACATTCACATATGGAATCGGAGCCCCCTTGGCCGACGGAGTTTTACACCAATCCGGCGCGGAGCAGATCGCGATCCCGTCGCTGTAACGATGCACCACCGTCAAAGCATTAACCAGCACGGTCGGTACCATGTTCAACCTCCATTATTCTTGGATCTATTTTTCTCAACAGACAGGCGGACCGATCAGTTGTCGTATCGGAAGCTGTCCAGACCAGGACGATCCCACGGTTTGTGGGCAAACGCGACAAATCCAGCGCGGCAAAGCCTGCCAGGAAGACTCCGCTGGCGGCCCCCAAATCTCCCCAACAATCGGCAGGATGCCTCAGATCCAAAGGCTCTCCGTGATACTTCGCGGTCCGGAGATAAGCATAGAGCCACTCATCGACCCTCCAGGACTCGCCATTCATATCACAGTAGGTTAACGTCGCCTTGCCGTTCGGCGGCATCGAATGATCGAACAACTGATGTAGAGCCAGAGTCAATCCTTCGCCAAGAGTCGGGTAATCCGAGTACCAGGGGCGAGGTTCCTCAGTCGTCACGACCCCGAGAATCTCAGCGAGTGGAGCGAGGCCACAGTCTGCGGCGAATTCGGAGTCGCATACCAGCAGGAAAGCAGCCCCTTCACCGGGCACAAAACCGTTAGGCTGATCTTCTCCCCGGAGCCGCTCCTGCATTTCAATCCAGTGCAATGTTTCAATATCGATATAACAATCAGCCCCGCCAACCAGGCAGGCCGGGGCGCGGCGGTTGATAATCATCTCTCTGGCCATCTCCAAAGCCGAAAGACCGCCCGCCTGTCCACACTCTATTAACTGACATTCCGCCTTATTAATTGCGACCGGTAACTCATTGACGATCTCAAGAGCCAGGCGAACGTCCTCTCCATCAGGGAACCCCGGCCGGGTTGAAGGCAGCGATAGAATTACTGGTAGAGCGATGCTTTCTTTCCGAAGAAGGACCTTGCCCCATGGAGCTAAGGATTCCCTGGCGGCCCCTAAAGCAAGCTCCTTCATTCTATCGTACGGAGTGGAGCCTATCGGCAACAACTCAAGCATCGCCAGCTTAATCTGCTCTCCCGCCGAGCGGTCTCTCAAGTGCTCGCAATAGGAAAAGCCGCTGATAGGGCCTCTGACCGCGGCGGCGATAGCCGGGAAAGACAGGCCTATCGAATTCTGTCCGCCGACACTGATGATGACAGAGGTTGGATTCATGCCCGTTCCTTCCCAGCCACAGATCGAACTCTACCATTTTTTTCGCGGCTTCAAGCCGATCACTGTTTTCTCAACCCGCCTGACTTGTGATCGACAGTTGAGGCTTGCTCGCCAGACCATCAAGACTTTCCGCTCATCCGGTTCGATAATTACCCGGTCTAACTGAACCGATTGTCTGAGAGTCGTCCGCGCGACGTAAGTATCAACGATGAGGCGAGCGCGCGGTAATCGAAAGGAGAGAGGGGAATCTGGAGATAAATGAGTCAGGCTAACCTGCTCACCGCCTTTGAGAGGCTCGACGCTGACCAATGCCGGGTGAGCCGATTGTTGATGCCGTGGATCATAATCTACAGGCCATAAAGGCGCCCGTTCGCGATACCAGGCTTCGTCTATCGTCCCGGCGTACTCCTTCCGGGGAGACCAACTAGAAGGTATAGCGCCTAATCCGGCGGGGTAAGGGCGACTCCTCCAGCCCTGGATCAAATCATTCGGGTCTTCGATGTTCGGCAATCGTTGGCCCATCAGATGCCTTCCTTTCGACGCCATCCCCCGCCCAACAGGATTTCTGGTCTCTACAACCGTCTTCTCTGACTCCGGATCGAAACTATCCTCGCCGCCAAACGCATTCTCGTAGACGATGGGCATCTCAGAAAAAAACTCCGGGCTGGTCATTCGCGGTCTATAAAGCCCGTGCTTCCAGTACCGGTCCCCAAAAACTCTCAGCGTCTTCAGTGTCTTGCCGACGGAAATGACGACATCCAACACCCGAGTCGGGATACGGCGCGGCGCATGCGCCGTGGCGTTTAAAATAATATCCGTCCCCGGATGTTCGAAGCTGGCTTCAGACTCTCTGAGCAGGCTGGACTTTCCGGGCTCGCCTGAATAACGCGGAACCAGACATACTGGCTCCTGCTCTTCATGAAGCTCCAAATCTCTCTGCCCGTTGATCCGGTATGTCGCCTTTACTACTACCACCCAGATCTGATTTCCATCCTGGTCAAGTTGGACCGCCCGCTCAGCTTGAAATGGCGTAATGTTGACTAGTTGAAGCATATAGTGTCACGTTGAGTTACTCGACGCTATTGCCTAATTGATCTGCACTGACGCCCCTTTGATCCGATTAACTCCCGAAGACCGCGCCAGCAAATAAGCTCCGCGCAACAGAATTTTGCCGGCTTTTGTCAGGACAATGCTCGCCTTTCCACAATTGAAAACGATCTCACTTTTGGCGCTCAATAAGATTCGATCTCCCTCTGTTTTCACCTCAAAGGCGTTGTTCGTGGGCTGAGTATGCGGTTCCCGGTTGTCGGACGCGGTCTGGACGTTTGCGAGCTTTGGTTGAAGAGCGCCCAGGATGACAGGCTTCAGCGGATCACCGGCCTCAAACATCAAAACAATATCCCGGCCGACCTCTTCGCTATTCAGCGCAACGACACTTGGGGCGGATAGATATCTTCCCGACGGATTGCATGGGAAATCCACTAATAGTTCGCCTAATTCATCGATTCCCATGAACTTGCCAATCACGACCCCGGCAATTTTCCGATTACTTCTTTGCTTTGAAGAACCAATCGTCGGTCCAGAGCCAGGCGCCTTGAAAAGATCTGCCGATGGCATTTGGTGGGCTGAATCATTGACAAGCGTATTGTCCAAAACATATTCGTGTCCAAGCTTGTTCATAGATGCTCCTCCTCATAACGCCTACGCGTCCGTAATCAATGCGCTTCTTGCTCCAGTTAAAGGAACTTGGGCGCGATAACTCAGCGTTTAAGTGTTTTACCCCGCTTGATCATAGCGCGGGTATCGCAAATCAACTCTTATGTGGGAGCCTACTGGTAGTTCAGGAAGATTTATTACGAACTTTAAGATTGAAACTAGATCGGATTGCAATTGCATGTACGGGAAGGCTGACTGGATCAGTACCGCGAGCGGTAGCGAGCGGGCTTCACGCTCCGGCCCCGCTCGCTACCGCTCGCGGTACTGATCCGTACTGTCAACTCAGTATGGGTACATTGATTTGCAATCTGCTCTAAAATGAACGAATGATACAAAAAAGCTAAATAGTTTTGAGTTGATTGTCAATATAGGTAGGCGGGCAGAAAAAGTTCTTTCACAAATCAGCAATGATTGAGAATTGCTGTATTCGGGCTCAGGCGAATAAATTATCGTTGACTCGAGGCGGCGGCGTTAAGGAGTGTTTATTGCGGATCTTTGGCGCATTTCGCGAACGGCGCCGAAAACGAACTTGACTTTGGCTCCTCAGCCGCCCGAGGTGTGGCCGAGTCCGTTCTTATAATTTCTATCTCGACCTCCCCTGCCGTGGTTTCGGCAGGTTGGTCTTCACATTCCGAGATGCTCAGGTTAATTTTTTCGGCGTTGGATTTTTCGACGACCCAAATGGCGCTTTTGACGCCTGTATCATCTTTGATCCAGGCGACCCGCCCTTTCTGATTGGCCTCTCGCTTCTCACAATCTCTTTTCCGAATCGCAAGCGCGGCTTCGACCGAGCGGACGGGCGCGGCGACTTTTATCCTGCCCGGGAATAGCTTTATCAAGCAGTGTGGAATGACAGGGGCCATCTTCGCTTCGATCGCCTGCGCCAGCGGCAGTTCGACCACTCTGACCTCATCCATACGCGCGATGGCCACCAGACCGGACAAAGCCTGCAAATCGGCGACGCCCCTCTTCTCGGTCCTGTTGACGCGTTTGGCGGGCGCGGATTTTTTCTGGGAGGGTTTCGGCTTCGTGGCCGATTTGTTGACTTCTTCGAGTGACTGGACGTTTATCGGCCCGAAGCGCAAATCCGCGGCCATGTCTCTCGTGAAATCTCGAATCCCCTCATCGGCTTCAAACAGGCCATCGCTTAGATTGACGGCCAGGTAATTGGCATGATCGAACTTGTCACGCAACTGGGCCGGGAGGACGAACCTAAATGACCTGGCCGAATAGAGCGTATGCCGGGTGATGTTTTTGATCGAGAACGGTCTGACCAAATGGGCGGTGGCGACCAATGCCAGAATGAGCAATACTCGCAGAATAGCTTTGCCAGACATGTTGAACTCCATCGTTTTGAACGCCGCGTTGGACCTCGAAATTGCGGCAGTCGACCCCTTCCCCAAAGCTTTCGAGTCATCTCACACGAATCGTTTGAGAATACCACTTCAACAGCAGATACGGCTCTGGCATTTCAACAGACGCAGTTTATAACGATTTCTCCGAAATGACCCTGTTTTTTTTTAGTTTCAACTGGTTAGTGAGCGAAAAAGCAAAAAGGTTTCAATCGGCAATCAAATTTTTTTGATAGTTGTCTAAAACTGCGCGAGACCGCTACCGCGGCCAGCAGCGACTGCGGAGGAGCCGATTGATTAGACAGCCGCAGTCGCATGCGGCGGCGCCCCAATGTTACGTGTTTCGACTTGGCGCTCATTATCGCGCAGCGCGGTCAGTCAGTTGTTAACCAGCTGTAAATAGCTTGTAAAAATTGACTTGCGCGATGAGAGCGGCGCTGGACAGCGCGATACAAGCGGGCGAGATCACCTGTGGCCCGGTCAATCCGGCCAAACAGGCGCCTGCCACATATAGGTCTTCGACCGAGGCGAAGTCGGCGTTCATTGGCAAACCGATCGCCGGTGAGTTCGTAAGGGGTGATGAGAAGTGGGAGTCATGAAGTGGCGCCGGTGTAAATCTCAATGTCGCCCTTCCGTTCCACACGCAATTTCCCTTCGGCCACAGCCAGGTCGAGGTTGGCCACGGCTTCCGAGACGGCCAGAAACCGGTTGATGTCTCTCGCGTCGGGAAACATCAGCTTCGACATCTCCCACGCCGTAACGCCCTGCTTCGGAACAAGGCTGACTACTTTCGCCAATCGCCCATGAATGTGGCGGACGAGGCGGTGGAAATGCTCCTCGTAATCGGCCACGTCGTCGCCGTGCGAGGTCTTGATCAGCGTCGGCGCGAGCGCCCGTATGCGGGCCAGTGAAACCAGATATTCTCCCAGCGACGGAAATCGGCGGTTAGGATTTATCGGGTCGCGGTTCAAGACGGGGTTCGGGGTGATGTTTTTCAGGATCGTATCGCCGGAGAGCAACAACCGCGCGCCCTCTCGCAACAGACATGAACTGCCGGGCGTGTGGCCGGGCGTGTGGACCACCCGCAGCGCCCCCGAAGCGAATACGAACTCTTGTTCGTCGCGGTAAGCTTCGACGTCTTCGACGGCGTCGGCGAGGTTGTGTATCAATTGATAGCGCGCCGTCATCCTTTCCAATTCCTCGCCCGGCGCGCCCGCGCATTTGAGCAGTTCGGGATCGACCCGCGTGCGGCGTTGATCAGAGATGTTCTGAAACTCCCATTCGTGAACGTAAACGCGCGCGCCTGATTCGCGCTGCAATGTACCGGCCAGGCCGCAATGGTCTTCGTGCGTGTGGGTGAGAACTATGCGCTTGACGTCTTCAGTATTGAACCCGAGTTCGCGCAACTGCTCGCGCAACGCGGCGGCGGCAGGATCGGTCTTTGGCCCGGTGTCGACGAGGGTGATCGGGTCGTCAACGACCAGGTAGATGTTGATTGGGCCGACCGGAAAGGGCGTAGGAATGACGAGTTTCTCAATTCGCATAATGAAAAATAACGTGCGGACCCTGGTCAAACCAAACCTTGACACTCCCAATCGCGTCAGGCAGTATGCCGCGCGATGGCGGTCTATCTTTCTACATTGCGCCATCGCGCAACGCAATCACAAAGTTTCGATGAAAGAATGAAAACCGCGGCGCGAGCGTAGGGCAAATTTCCTGGGAGCGCCGCCCATTTCTGAGGAGACTTGCGCTATGTCCATCAAAGCTTTCGAGCCGAAATTCATGAAGGTCGGCGTTCTGACCGCCGCGCTGCAAGAGTTGACGCCGCGCGAGAAGCGCGACCCCGATCCCGATCTGGCCATCGAAGAATGGGTGGCCTTCTCGCGCGAACTCGGCGCCGATTACATCCAGCTCTCCGCGGCGCTCCATCCGACCGAGTCGGACATCCCCGCCGAAGCGATGCTCGACCCGGTGGCCAATACGCTCGATTTGCGGCAGCCGTTTAATAAAGACCGGGCCAAACGCGTGCGGGCATGCCTGGACGAATACAAGGTCGGCATCTCGGACGTCGGCTATTTCGACAACATGCTACATCACGATCCGGCGATCCGGAAGAAGAAGCATGACTTCATGCTGCGCGCGATGGACGCGGCCGCGATGCTCGGAGTCGAAGCGGTCTGCGGCTTCGTCGGGCGTAACCAACA
>Ga0154003_1000450_pt1 | contig 12835 bp, 14 predicted proteins | sample TSFL087MetaG_FD_104679 | JGI IMG/M metagenome (GOLD analysis project Ga0154003, IMG submission 104679) | Attine ant fungus gardens microbial communities from Florida, USA - TSFL087 MetaG | ecosystem: Host-associated > Fungi > Mycelium > Unclassified | place: USA: Florida, Lake Talquin State...
CAGACAAGGGATTCAAGTGAGGCACCCACAAATCATATGATTATCCCCGGCTAATATCCTTTTGAGTGAGGAGCGTGTTCGCAAAGGTGCCGAAAAACTTCAAAAATTCTTGAATACCAAGCAACAAGGTCGCCTCGATGGTTTCTTTTCTGTGAAACCGAAGGACAAATCTGTTCCTAAGACCACATCCAAGGCTAAAGGGGTGAAGCGGAAGGTGAGGATTTGTTTTTATGTGATCCAACTCGGATTATTCATGCTACTGCGCAGGGTGGCGAAAAAACCGAACCCAGTACCAGCAAAAAGACCAAACGGAAGTAAATTGATTCACTAGATTTATTCATATCCAGTCTGTATAATATCTAATGTTTAACGTCGATCATTGTTCTAGCTTCAGCTTTCCGGATCTGTCAGCGAAGACAGGAACCAGATTATACCCTACTTCTTAGTTGGCGGCTCCATGAACGGGTATCTCACTAGATGCACCTCTCAAGGCGTTTGGTAGAATTTACTTTATTCTGCGATCCGCTAATACCCCTTCATATCTATCAGGTAAGGGAATGTCTAACTGATTTCTCGGATTGTCACATCTACACTCTTCATGGCAAGGCCAAAACATTTGGACATGGAGATCCAGACTGCATTACTAGTTTCGCTTGTTTCCCTCTTCCTCAAAGTCGAATGAATCATGTGGAACAAAGATCGACTTCACCCAATGAAATCAGAGCCTATCCAAAACGGCCTCTTCATTTTCGCTCAATCTAAGTTCTTTCAGGTATGCATTCGGGATCAAGTATTTGACAACTTTGAGATGCAAGATTATGGCCAGATACTGCTAGCCGTTACGATGAACTGGCCTTACACGACATAACTCATATCTACCCAAGTCGTGTAATCACTTCCAAGTGCACTAGAAATGGAGTATGACGCTGCTTGGGAAGCAGAAAGGAGGGTTGCAAAGGCAGGACGAGAGGCGCCGCTGATACCACTTCCTGTACTGTTGTAATCCGCGAATAGAATGTTATCTGTCCGCGGGTCCCCACTGTTCCAGATAGACCAAAGAGCCTTGTTAAATGGTGCTGTGACAACAGTGTTCTTGAAAATGACTCTAGGAAGGAAGCTCTGACTTCGATCCTAAGCGCGCTAAAGTGACGACGTACTTGGCAAAATCTATGAAAAGTAGTGAGATCAGTCACTCGGATCGCCTAACCATAAAGAGAGGCGGACTTACCACCCCAGGGTCGACCAAAGAACTGGGCATTGGTAGCGTTCGAAAATGCACCGGATGCTGTTACGATGGTATTCGCGTTGAAGACGTCTGATCCCGGATCGGATTCAGCTAGGCTCTATGGTTCAAAGGTTGGAAAAATACACACAGCTACCAGAATCATCAGATTCACGCCCACTAGCCGTTACAAAGCCAGCACCCTTGACACCGATTGTGTTCCCGCCAAAGTAAGCACTGCCTCGTCTACCGAAGATAAAATCAGTTGCGCCCTGAGTAGACCGGTTCGATATTTAGAAAGGGAACAACGATGCTAGGACAGGAATACCTCGATGTAACCCCGGAGGTACGCCTGAGTGCCTTCGTTCGCATAAAGAGTGTCTTGGTACCCGTAGAAGCCGCATCCGTATAGTCCGACTCGACTTCCGTATTGGCTGATGGCAATAGCCTGCGATCCAACCCCAAAAGTATTCTTTACGTTGACATTGTACATCTTGAAGTCGTCCTTGTGCACACGAAGAGTACCACTCGCGTCATCCGAGCCTGCACTTCCGGCGTCGATCCCGGCCTGAAGATTCACTTGATTGTTTCTATAATCAGAAGTGTCGGTCGTGTAGCCATAGATCTAGAGAAGGAATCAACGTTTGCTCGTGGACTCTCTAACAGGCGGAAAGAAACGAACAGTCAGAGGTCCAGAACGACTGATATAAACTTGTTCGGTGTATGTCCCAGGATAAATGAAGATGGCTTGTGAACTACTATCACTTGGGAGTGAAGCGACCGCAGCAGAGACTGTCTGAAACTCCCCAGAATTTGTGGTTCCAGCACGAACCACTTTTGCTCCTGCAGGTGGACTAGTACGCGAAGCAGCATAAGCTACCTCGAGTAATGAAACACAGGTCAAAAGCAGGACAAAAAAGCGCAGCATTTGGATCTAGTGCACTGAAAGTCTGAAAGTGAGCATATTTATGTTTCTATCCATCCCGAGAGAAGCTATGTTTCTCCGTCGTTGAGGTTCAATAAGATATACTGTAACGTCCATGACCGGTCAGCTGGATCGACAACGTCGAATATGAAAAAAACGGCCCGGCTATGGCTCTTGACATCTATCTTATTATCATTATGTCATCATTTAGGGTAGGGCACTTGGCCTAGTGGTATGGCGTATGCTTTGCACAGTGGGATCTTGAATCTTCACTAATATGTATAAGATCACGAGTTCGATCCTCGTAGTGTCCATTTTCCTTCTTTTATCGCTCTATTCTTCTCATTTTCCGTGTCTACCGTATTACAGGGATCATTATCCAAGAGTCATCAAGTAGCACAGCAAGCTTTTTGACCACCACCTCTGCTGCTTCAGCAGTCACTCTTCCCGTCATATCTTTATAGGCTTTAGCACATTGTAGTAACTCGGTGTTTGGCATCTCATAATTGTATTGAGGTTCAGCAGCTGAAGAAATGAGGGACTTATCATGCACCAAGTCTAATCTCAAAGCAATGAGATGCTCGTATCATTCATTTTTTTCCTTCTAAAATACTTTTCTTTATGACGAACAAGATTAATAGATACAAGCTACAGCAGAAGCGTGAACAAAGTACAAGAAACTACACTAAACACTACATACAGCAAGTCACGAGCAAAGGACTTCTGATGTTACAATTTTTATCGTTCTATTGCCATATCATCGAGTGGACGGCGGTGGGCGGCACTACATTCTCTTTGTCCGACAACACACTCCTCAGGTTGCCATTCAACTTCCTCCCTTTACCGTGTGCCTTCTCCACTGCGCTTGTAGAATTCAATGCCGGGTCTACGTCAAAATCTGCATCATCATCATCATCATCATCATCCCATTGCTCCTCCGGCATAACCTGATCCAAAAGACTTGGCTGCACTGAGAATGTATTCATCGTTGATAATCTCCGAGATGGCTCCGTCGTCTCCAATCTGTCAACCGTGGGTTCAAAGTTCCCATTGTTATGTGTCGATGGGAATAGCTGATTCCGTTGCTTCTCTGCGAAGATTGATGCGGGTCCTCCAGGAGTCTGCATAGACGGCTTGGGCTTCACCGGAATTGTTGTGTCTCCGAGGCGCAATGAATCAAATTTGTTAACGAAAGAAACGAATGCTCGACGCTCGTCTTCAAGTCTCGTCCTCACCCTTTTTTCCTTCTCGAGCTCTTTGGCCAATTCGTCTACCCATTTCTCTTTCTCTTCCCATCTCTGCACCTCAATATCCAACTTATTCTTCCACTTTTTCTCTACGTCCTCTTTGACGGTTATCAGCGATCGAGTCAGGTTCTCCTCACTCTCCCTCACAGCAACCTCCAACTCCTCTATTGCCTTTGCTTGATCTGCAATCAACTTGTCTTTCTCTGGTGTACTTGCATCCAGAAGCGGGCGTGAAACTAGGGCAGCTTCGAGTGACAAAATCTGGTTGGTTTGGGTTTCGAGTTGTGTACGTGCAGTGAGAAGCTCTTGTTGGAGTTGATACGGAGACATATCAAAGTCGACTTTGGAAGGACTCGTTGGGCGGGATTCATCTCCTTTGACTTCATCAACGGCCTGAGAGTCAGATGTAAGGATCAGTTTGGTGAGTTGTTGGATGCGGCTGTTGAGATCGCGCATAACTTTGGATTCTTGAATTTGCTAGAGAAATATAAATAAATATGTACATAGATCGAGAACAAATGATAACGAACTTCCTGCGCTGAAAGACGACGCGATCTTGTTGGTGCTTCTGCTTCACGCTCAGCCAACCTCCTTTTAAGGTCCTCAATCTCCTTCCTATAGCGCTCGATGAGTGCATCTGTGTCAACGACCTCTCTCTTCTGGGCGTGGAGCTAAGATGCAAAGAACCATCAGCCATACATAATATCGCAATAGCATCAAATCTCACCTGAACGCTTTTAATGCGTTTTGCAAACTGCAGCGTGCTCATACTCTCGCCCACTGCACCTGGATCAGGATTGATCGTGCAAATAACACTGATTCGAGCATTTCCAGACAACGATGGCTGGAGCATCCGCGTTAGTTTGGAATTACGGAAGGGAACATGATCCCTGAAATAAAAACATTCAGCAAAACGCTCCTCCGTGAGGAAAGCAGAGCTACTTCTTGCGTTTGGCTGCGTTATCTGCCAGAGTCCCAATGACCGTCCCAAGGGTGAGCAAGCTAGAAGAAAGGTTAGAGACGATATTGATTGGAATACGAAGAGATACACACCTTGTGTTAATGTACTTGCCTTCTCTCGTTCGCTCCTTGTCAGAAGTAGCCTTCTCCGAGCCAGCAAGATCAATCAGACTCTAAATCACCGTATGAGAGGGCGAACCTCGCTCGTCAAAGAATTCACCACATACAAGCACCGAAGTTTGCACGCTCCTTCCTCCTCGTGCTTGTAGTCTTGGGCCCCCAAGACCTGGTGTCTGTCTCCCACCCAAATTAGGGGTCTGGCGTTCTTTAAGTCCAGGGGTCTGACGGCCAGGATCTTCGGTATTGTCACTATCGTTGCCACGCTCTCGGCTTTCAATCACGAGCCGGAACACACTGTGACTGCGACTACTTCGATCATTCCAGTCCGTACAGGCAGTTCGGCGATTCCCTTCTCCACGTTTCAAAACCTCCTTGACACTTTTCAGGCTCGTCACTACCTCCTCGCGTAAAGGCGTCAAAATGACATCACTCCCACTATTACCTTGGATTTGGACAGGATTCGCAGCCGCCATGGACGGGGGCGTTAGAAGGTCATGAATACTTTCATTATAAATTTCCAAATAGGAGCATCTCAGAAGATATTCGCGTGATGAATTTTGGCGGATGAAACCAAAGACGTCGCGCATCGCGCGTGGTATAATTCCAGGCTCTTCTTCACTTCCACTGAGGGTGTAAGTCTTGCCGGATGCTGTCTGTCCATAGGCAAAAATAACCGCGTTGTAGCCTTCCATGGCTGCATGGACGTGGGATCGAGCTACAGTGGTATATATGAGTTTGTTGGAGGAACTGGCGAGAACGGCATCAAAGTTGAATGTAGCAAAGCTTAGCCCGGATGTGGGGTTTCTTGCGTAATATGGGTTGAGTCGAATGCTGCGTGTTGCAGGGGAGAGATCCCAAGCAGAGATATTATCTGACGGTCGAATACTACAATTGCGCGAGATTAGCATTAAATTCAGGTTGGATTCTGAAACAAAACCAACCGAACCGATACCATAACTTTATCTCGTGTACCGTGGTTGTTCATAGCGGCTTGAAGCCATGAGTCATCAATCTCACCTGAGACTTCTTCTTCGTCTTCGACCATCTGGTAGTCCACGAGAACACTCTCTGGATCGACATTGCTGACGTCCATTTCACTCACTGCAGGCATGATGAAGGGGCTTTCTGCCCCTTTCCTCGCCGAAGCAGGAGTTTGAGGGCGACTATGACTAGGCGTTCCACTTCTTTTCGTTGGGGTTCTTGGTGGATAGGACGCGGCAGATTTTGTTTTCGTAAGATTTTTACTGCGAGACTCGACAGAAAGAGGAGCTTTATATCGCTTATGAGTTAGTGAGATTGAATTGTCCGGTAACAACGTAGTGTGCAATTGGGGGCTGCAGGCATCGGAAGAAGTTGAAGTCATTAAAGCACCATGTACAGTTATTTTAGGGATATGAAGACGCGTTTGTCGCGTTTGCGACGCGACAAAACACGTGACCAGTTTCCTTACTAGTGCTCACAATGAGCCGAGACGATGATGTTCCTGGTGAAAATGACTTGACTAATTTAAGCGGCGACTGATCACAATCTTAGTCAGCAGACTACCAAAATGGTTTCACTTCACAGGACTTCACAGAATGTGTTATTGATACATATACATACGGTCTGGACTTTCGTTACGATGCCGACAAATTCGTCAACTTTCAGTGCCCGTTAGTTTATCCAAACCATCCAAATACAGTCTCCACTTCCCTCCATTCCACTTTTTCACACTGATCCACTCCTTACTTTCTTCTCCCGAAACACGCCTTATGAAGTGCAGAAATCCGCCAATGGCAAAGTCCGAAAATATTGGAGTATCGCCCCCAAAATACGGACCGCTACTCTTATTGATCCAGCCATTAGCCAAGTCGAAAGCTTCCTTTATCTCCGTCCAGGCCTTTTTACGTGCCTTTCCTTGCGGCGCTATCTCTTCGAAAGGCGCTCCATAGGAAGCAGCACGACTGCAGGTAAAGTATACTGCACTCTCGGGACTCAGGACACTATAGGGTATCTTAACCATCATCAACAGCCACAAGTCTTCCAGAAGTTTGTCGAAGTGGTCATAGAACGCTGCCTGAAGAGACTTGGTGCCAGGGGGTAATACAGGAGGTGTCCCAGGAAAAGCTTTGTCAAAGTACTCTGCCATCTGGTAAGGGTCTGAAATAGCTATACCCGTTTCTTCGTGGATTATGGATGGACAAATGTAGTGACCACTGCCGTCAGATCTGATTTCACTCGGCGGAAGACCAAGTTCCTTCAATCTAGTCTCGAGGTTGGGATATTCGATGGGAACTACTCTGTACGGGATCTTCTTGTAGTCGAGCATGTACCTAGTAGACGTTAAATTCTCTGAGTATCGTGTCGGAGATGGAAAAAAAAAATCATTGACCTTGTTCTCCGTGAGCCAGGAGTCCATGCCTTGTGGCCATCATTGGAAGCGTGGTCGTAGAGAATGATCATAACTTTGTCACTGGGTTAGAGATCTCGTGAAACCTCTGGGCTTTTATGCTGTCGCGGAGATTGATTACCACATACGCATCACATCCACACACATTTCCCTTCCCACTCGATTGACATGATAGAAGCGAACGATCAGAAAACATGGAGAGCGCTCTATTAGCCAAGTTCATCAGACATCCTGTGCTGACAATCTAGTATTATCCTAGATCATCCAAAGCCGATGGTTGGTCAGGAAGACGTCAGGACTTGAGAATTTAGATCGTCATATTTGACACAAGGGCATGAGATATGGTGACGTACATCATCTGTATTAAGACCAGTAATTATCCAATGATTTTCCTGGTGCCTTCGACCGGGCCGGTGGGCCATTTGTCTGGAATTTGTCCAGTCTCAACTAAATTTCGGGTGATCTGGAGGAGGGCCATGACTCATGATCATCCTGTACAAACAATTTCACCAGGCTCTATTCACTGCTCATATCGAAAATTAGTATTTGAGTCTATTGTCATTTTAAATTAGCTGCTAGCCCCTGAGTACACTCGTATGGGGGTAATTTAGAGTAATTTACAGACAGAAGCGGATACTTTGTTTCCGATCAGATGTCCGTTAGTCATCAGAAGAAAGGTCCGCGAAAAACATTCACTGATTTTTACCCAAACAGCAATGGAGAATTCTCATTGCGTAGTTTGGACAGCAAGTCTGCACAGTTCGCCAGATTCAGAAGTGTACATACGTGCAAGTAAATAATTCCTGGGAAGTCCGAGGAGAAACAAGTTATCGATATAGAAACAAAAAAGTAACCATGCTTATTATACCCGACAAGTCAGTTCTCCTCCGACCATTGCAATCGTCGCACCGAGGCACCATCCCAACTCAGTCCCATCAATCTTCTTCCCAATCATCACCTCCCTCTCTTCCTCAAACTCATAACCCATCCTCAATAACGTATACATAAATGTTAAATCAAGACACCACTCAGGTCTGCCCTTGAGCTCATTCATCAAGTCTTCATCAGAACCCCACTGCGCCTCCCATGTCGTTTGACCTTGACACACAGAGCTGGCAATTTGAGCGATATCGGATACTTTGATGGTCGGTTCCGATGGCCTTTGAGATTTGGACTTTTGGATGTTGGAGAGGAGAGGGAAGATGCGATCATAAAAGTACGAGAGGAGAAAAACCTTGCCGGAGGGGAAGGTGTCGAGGAGTGAAGGCTGATATACACCATTGAAGGAGCAGGGTTTGAGTTCACATATTCTAGGACGAGCATCCATCAGTGTAAAGGCTTGGTACAGCATCAGAGAATAGAACTCTCACGTGTCTTTGGCGAGAACGAGTTGGACGACTCGATCACAGGCTTCGAACGAGCCAATGTCATCACCATCCATGGTGACATTCCGGGAAATGCCCGTCTGCTTATCGTGAATTTCTACAACCCTTCGAGTGCCCTTTGCAAGACATGGATTGCCAGTGAAACCATTCTCCGATTCCTTGTTCGAATGCGTCAACCGAATAGAAGCCATGAAGTCGACAAATCGGTGGACATGGTTACGTGCTCTCATGAGACCGTAACCAAGGTAGGAGTGTTGGTAAAGAATGCGCTTTTCCCCAGCGAATGTAAGGCTGTATTTGTGTTCCCCTTCTTCCAAGTGTCTGTCGTCAGATGTAAACAAGGGTTCGAACACGATCTGCGTTGAGGCTCCTCCGAGGTCAAGCACAGCGTATGTATAGGTATTTTTCGGCGTATCTAGACGAATAGTATCAAGAAGATAATTGGCCGTGATCCAGGCGTAAACTCCCTCATCCTTCCCGTCCATAATTACGACAGGTTCTTTATCCGCGAAGGGGAATGGGTATTGCTTACTGAGATGTCTCTCCACAGCATCGAGAATATCCTGGCTCTGCGAGCCTGGAAGGAGGCGAAGGCCAGCAGTTGCCTTGAGGGCAATTGGCGAGCACTTTTGTAGACTTTTGGGAATGACACGGATAGCTTCACTGAGGAGAACATCTAAACTTGCCGCTGCATCTTCCGGTTGTCCAGCATACTTGGATAAACCAGGTTGCGTCATCTTGAAGATCTCGTACTCAAATTCTGGCGAAGGCCCGCAATTATTGAATTTGTAGATGTGGATTCGAGAACCGGTCGAACCAGCATCAATCATGATGGCATACTGCACCAAGCTAGCATCTAGCGAGTGTGGTGTATTGCAATGAGTCGTTTTCTCAGGGTCTGGGTCGTTGTCCCAAGACGTGGGATGGGGATGTAAAACGGGGGTGTTGGAGGTTTCGTCGGGTTCGCTAGGTCTAGTAATTTGTGGAAGGCTTTCAATATCGTCATCATATAAGACAGGAGGTAGATCTAGGCGCCTTGAGCACAAGAATGCCAGGGAGACTGCAGAAACACGACACCTTTGCTCTTATTCCAGATATAACTTTCACCACGTGGTGCAGCAAACCAAAGGACTCCAATAACCAAACCAGCAATTATAGCATATTTCTTCCATTTTTTCCGTCTTGCTTGACCTATTTGAGCTCCTAGGCCACCTTCGAGGCGGTCATACATGTTGCTGCCTGCCATTTTTCGTGGTGGGAATTTGGTTAACGGCTGTGGAGTAGTGTTTTTCCTGGAATGAGCTCGGCTAAAATTTGTAGCTGTTGACTGAGATTCTATGGCAAGTGGAGAAGGATTGTCGTCTGTACCGCTGTTCTGTTTGTGAGTATCGAGCAGACGGCCATCTAGCATGAAGAGAGCCAAAATAACGGACAAACAAAGTCATCGCTTCTCCTATCATGACTCCTCCATGCACGCGAAAATAACATATCATGTGTCATTCTTACTAGACTCACTGTAAAAAAATATGCATTGTTCTTGTCATACACACAAGCGGTATGACACTCTTCCTCCCACTTCAGACCCTGCGTCCATCAAGGAACAGACAAGGATAGAGCCATGTTGCCTGACATCGTCAAGATTCGGCTAAGAAGGTGTGAAAGACGACTGAAAGGTTGCTGAAGACAAAATGGTCATCAGGGCTCAGGTATCCAACATTACTAACCACAAAGGTTCAGTATACGTTATGGATTCTAACCCACGTACTAAAACAACGACAGCGGTAATATAGCCTCTAATGTCTTGTACTAAAGTGGACCGGCTCAAACCAAGGTCCTTCCATAAAACAAGAATTGGTCCAAGCTTTGCCAAGGCATATTTCCTACGCACCTGATTCTTGGACGATTCTAAATGGTTTTCTTCCTCCTACTTTGATCGGCTGGCACCTCGTGTATTGCCTCACTGCTGACGGATATCTCCATTGGTTGTTTCAGTTTATCTTAACTGGTGAAGGAACGGAGCTACATAGAATCAGCTGCTATGGAACGGAGCGGATCGATTTTTTTATCCTTTCCAAGATGATATCTATTTACCTCACGTATCATTTTACCGCTTCTTCAGAGAATGCCAGTTCGCTTACTCGTGTCCAATAACCAATCGCCGGTGATGGTCACCGAGCGATACTGAGATTGCCAGACCTTCTTCGCCTATCCAGTCATGTTGAGAGATTCAGTGACTGATAATCTATGTTATCGATCAGGAACGGAATTGGTTTCTAGACATTTTCTAGACATTCGGCTCTGTTTGATCGGTATCTTGTCACTGAAAAATAGTTCACCATCCTTGCTTTACGGGGAGCATGTTTAGCAACAAGATACCGGTTCGTTAGCATTGCTGATCAGTGAAAACGTGTTTTTGCAAATCAATGACTAATTTAGACCGTAGTGTATCAGATCAGACAGTCTTCTTTCTGAGCCAATGGCACTGGTCAAAGGAAAAATCATGTCTAATCAAACTCATGTTTTGAGCGACTCGAAAAGTCCGTGATGCTATGTTCGCTTCATTATCGTATATCGCAACGTTAACAGCGAGTCGTACTATGACTACCAAATACATTGAACGGAGCATGTGTTTCTGATTCTTGAGAGCAAAGTCATAAGGACGTCACTGGCCTGAGATATTAGTGTGACCCGTCTTGGCATCGAAGGTTTCGCCGCAGTTGTCATCACCGGCGGCCGATAAATGTATAATGGAATTCTTTTGCTGTTATGGGAGGATACAGCAGCCTTCGCTTAACGTGTGTGCGCGCTAGACGGAATCATCAGCTCGCTAAGCGAGCCCCATGGGAATACTTGGCTCCACCACCTGGAATTCAAAGCACGAAAAAAGATTGTACTCAGACTTGGCTATAACTGTTCGTTTTTTGATCTTAATTCACCGATAGGCCGGGAGGACGTTGATGGTATTTAATTTGAAGGGCCCAGCCATTTTTCGCACGGCCAGGCTCTAATTCCAACCAGAACAGAACTGTGAACTTAAACGATGTCATGATCCCATCTGCACAGGACAAGTGTTGTGCCACCCCGAATACAGACTAATCTGGACGTTTAAGCGACAGCATATCATTTAAGCGAGATCTAAAGCACATGTACGTCGTTCACCTGTCTGGCTCCTCCAGTGATGTCGAAATGGACTGGCGAGATATTTGAGTCCCGGAATGTACGGGTAATACCAAAAAAATATGATGCAATGCAACTTATTCTGACCTTCAAATAGCTGGACTTCCTGAAGCAACCGTGTCTCTATCTTTCACCACCTCTGAAATCATGCAGCCTACCATCAGAAACCCAAGTATCGACAGTCTACGGCGAAACCCCATAGATGGCACCTACCATTGTCCCCGGTGCGACGCTCCCTTTACTAGACGCTCCAACCTGAGGCGACACTACCACATTCGTGAGTTCTTTATTCCAGTTCTCAATTCGGAACTTATCACTCTTTGATAGACACTAGAAACACGATGCACAAGTGTCAGCACTGCAGCCAGACATTTACTCATAGGTATGTTTTGAGTTTGAACTTCCATTGCCGCATTGTTCATCATAACTCCAGTGATGATTTACGGTCGCATTCGGTTCAGTGCAACTCGGCACCATGGGATCAGTCGATGATGGAAGCGATGATGCACTATACGCCCGAGGGTGGCATCCAGCATAATATTGAGTTTGCAGGGGGACTGGGAATCGTCAGCGCTCCTATCGTCGGAAACCCCCTCTACGAACACCCACCAGCAATCGCTGATGACCTTGTTAACGTCGATCTATTTTCACAACCTGATGGTCACAAATACCACGAGGAATCAACACAAGGACTGCAACACTTCTTCTCTTCCACGCTCTCGGAAGGCTGCACGTCACCATCGACATCGTCAGATATGATGTCGACCGCTGATTACCCTTTCCGATATGCACCATCCTCTAGAGGTTCGGTATCGTCTTCTCATGTATGTTGGCCCCATTCTCCTCGTATCTGCCTTTTACTCAAATTTGTCAAAGGTATCCCCTTCGCCCCCTTCTATATTCCTACCTGGCCCTTACATCAGTCCAGAAGAGCGGGCGACGTGGAACGAGTACAACCCAATGGAGGTTCCTGGCGTCAAACAAAGTGCAGCAGAAACGCCGATTTACACACGGAAACAAGTTGAAGATATGCTCAATGTAGTAGGCAACTGCTTCCTCGAGACAATCGTAAGTCAAATCAACATCACCTGGGAGACACACTCTCTGAATCTAGTTTCAAAAGGATGCTGTCCTTCAGAGGACACAAGCAGCTGACTTGCACTTTGGGCGGGGCATCCCCGAATTGCAAACCCTTGCTGGATCACAAGGGGATTCGTTAAGCATCGAAATGCGAAGAATGATTTTGATGGAGACAATTCCTAGGTTGATGGGCAGTCTTCGAGATGACGCTTTCAGAACAGATTTACATCCAAAAGTATAAAAGCATGATGGGGACTTGTATATTCCGGTTTTCTATTGTTAATTATTCCTTTATATATTCGCATGGGACCTCTTTTATCATAGGAATTC
>Ga0154003_1000451_pt1 | contig 12823 bp, 14 predicted proteins | sample TSFL087MetaG_FD_104679 | JGI IMG/M metagenome (GOLD analysis project Ga0154003, IMG submission 104679) | Attine ant fungus gardens microbial communities from Florida, USA - TSFL087 MetaG | ecosystem: Host-associated > Fungi > Mycelium > Unclassified | place: USA: Florida, Lake Talquin State...
CCTGGACTCCGCTCCCCATTTCTTCCGCCTTCCATTTCCTAGAGTATTTAAGTACAAGAGCTGTATCTAATTCCCTAATTTTATTTTCAAATAAGCATTTTCTCCTCTTCTGAGATAATCCTGTCCATTCTGCAAGTTTCTTTGCTTTCTGTCTTCATTCCCATAATGAGAATTTTCTGTTTGCCATCCATCTTGTTTTGTAGTATATATAATTGTCAATATACCCTAGGGGGCTGAAGTCTGACTCATTTCATTCAGATTTCAGGCTCTTACCTGTTGAGTGTTAGCATTTCTACCTACCTTCCTATCATGTGATGACATCTGTCAAAGAACTTAGTCCCTGAATGCACGGAACTTATGTAGATTCTGTCAACTGAATACAATCAGAGCAATAAATAGAATAATTTACCTCAGTACACAGAGCTGAGGTGTACAACCTACACTATGGGACCACAGATTGCAATTGAGCCCCATGTAATAAATTGTTGAACTTTTTAAAAAAAAACCGTGAGGATTGTCTGTTGACTAAGCAATGAAACGTAAATAGATCAGGGGAACCACGAGCTTTGAATAGGAGTGCGTAAAAGTCAAATTTGTTAATCACAATATCAAAAGGGGAGGTAAGTACCATTGAATGGTAGCACTTTATTGAATCCATATTGCAGGTAGAAAATCCGAGTTAGAATCCGAGCTGAGGAGAAGAGAAATTAAAATTAAAAAAAGAGAATAGATATACCTTTTCGGATATTGACTTTGGTCAATATTTGATGTGTTTTCAGGTATTTGGATCATCTAGTAGGAGGGGGAGTGCTAACCGATACCCAAAGAACACTTTTTTTGCAAAGGATTGATAGCGTGCGAAGGAGCGCCCGTAGTCTCCAATTGACATGTCACTGTCAAACGTTTTCTCATTCTGACAAAAGGTAATTCCCCTGCCTACAGATCGGCATAAGGGGAAAACAACACGTTCAGAATCAACAGTTCTTTTTGCTCTCTTCGGCCGAAGACTGAAAGTAAATTCCAGGCGTCAGAACAGTTCTTAATTTCTGTTCTGTAGTCCGTTCAATCAATCTCATTGTTTATTCAACGAAGAAAAGAATGGATTGAAGTTCAAGAGGCAAACATAGGAAATGTGGTGTACGTACACCGTGTTGTAAACTGTTGATTTAAAAAAACATAGGAAATGTGACTATTCCCGGTCACGCAATCTTTTTTAGCTGGTGACGCCTAATGACATCGCCCTTCGGCAGTGTCCGTTATGTGATACAAATGTGATAAATATACATTGATGACTTTTCTTCCCATCAGGGTGTATCTTTTCACCGGCGGCACAGGAGATTGCTCCGACTTTGCAATGTCGACATTTGAGTACTAGAGATTCCAATTATTTAAGCTTCTAGATAACGACCCAGGAACATAAAGGTTATATGAGTAAGAAAATTCTCATCTCTTGATCCATCAGTCCACCTGACTTATGGATAAAATATTCATGCTGTGTACAAGGTACAGAGGTCATGTTGCCTCTCGTCCATATTTAATCTTCAGTGTACCACTCCGAATTGTCTCCAACCAATGAACCAAAATCCAATTTTGAAGACTACAGGAGAATACAAGTCACTATGACAAAGCGTACATGAGCATTTGGAAGAGGTATGCTCCAGTATTTGACGAGATAAACAACCTAATATTTGAGAGCCTCTACAATATGGTAGACACCAAACAGCCCTTGCGTTGTATCAATCTCATCTCCAAAATTACGAGAAAGAGCATCAACATGTGCTTGAGAATAGCCAGCTCGAAGTAACATCGGTTTCACAGAGTCTGCAAAACGCCATAATATCGCCTGAAAAGCACTGCCTAATCCCTGCATTGTCGGATCATAGTGCCATCTGCCGATTGGAATGTAGATGATTTGTGACTCGATGTTATTGAAGGCTCCAGTATTCTGTAGGTAGGTATGGATTTGGTTGACGGAAGGCTGGATTCCTCGAGCCAGTAGAGCCTCGTTTACGACTTGAAAAAACCGTGTGGATGCAGGCGCATGAGTCCTGGGATTGAGGGCTTGATAGGAGTCTGGATGAAAAAATACCCCGCTTTCTAGCTCGCCGGAGTAATAGAGACCTCCAGGACGCAATATGCGGAGTACTTCGGGTAAAAAAGCAGCATAATTGTAGACCTGTGAGAGAAATTCCGAATGATATGTCTCAAGTGAGAAAACAGTGCTCACCGACCAAGAAATGTCGCGGCCATGGATGAAATCAAAGGTGGCATCTGGCCAACGGAATTCTTCATTGATATTTCCGAGCTCAAAGTTAACATTGTGCAGTGGGTATCGGGTGGCAATGGGAACTCAGTAGATTGTTAGCTCGAACTGTCACTAGACTGTGAGAAAAATAGGCACCAATGTCGATTCCTGTAAATCGGACCGAAGGAAATTCGGCAGCAATATCCATCGCCCTGATATATCGCCGATTCAGTCAGTAATCGGGTGATACAATAAATTTTTCTGCAGTGAAACTTCACCATGCCCCTGTCCCAGTGCACAAATCAAGGACATGAGTCTGTCGACCTGGGTTGTGCGCCAGGATACTGGATACAATGCTAACGCAGTGGGCACCAGTCAATTGACGAACGAGGCTGTTCAAAGCTTTCAGTCGCTGGGAAAAGGTCACTAAGAGTGAACAAGGATGGAAAATCTTTGATCCACCTCCTGCTCTGGTGTATCCACGGGAAGAGGATATAGAGAGGATGGGCATGAGGGGAATAGCCTTCCATCGATTTCGTTGAAGTAGGAAGGAAAATCATCTGCTTCAATTTCCTCAACTTCGTCATCGATGAAGTTTTCATCTATAGGACTGGCTAGACCCTCTGATCCAGTCTCACTCTCGTCGTCGTTGTCAGAGTTGGAATGGTAGATTGCAACTGAGGGCATCTTGGCTTCGATAATATCAAGATGCTCAGTCCTGCGAGATTTTATAGGTCTTCTGATTACTGAAAACAGTATCAACTCGCAGATAGTGACATCAGAAGAGTGGCTAACCAAGACATTGGAAATTTCGACTGTGCATGGCAGCGTGTAATGGACTTAATAGTATCGTCATCTAGGCCCATTCGACTATTCATCTAGTACTCATTGATCAGCTTTTCACGGACGTAGTTCTGGCATAAGCCTGTCTGAGCATCCGCGAAATATAGGGAGCTGTAGCCTTATGGAATATCGCTATTTTTAGTATCTTGTTCTCTGCCACTAGCAGTCTCTAAAGTAGCTGCGTGATCTATGTGGACACTGCCTGTTTTTGACTGAGCATAAAATATTGAAAGAAAACCGGTAGAATTTTTCTGCTTTGTTCAGTTACCGTATTCAGTCACCGTATAGGCATGAATTTCGGCTACCGCGGTAATTAAGGCCTTGAAACAGAGTCCCTCAGAGTCAACTTTTGTTGGAAATGCCGCCGTTCATAGTTCCAAGAGAATAACATGACTTAGGTGTTTAATACTATATTAACCTTGAAGGAAAGCTGCTCCAGGGACCGTTATAAGACTCCGGCGGAGGGAGAGATGGAATATTGATGCTATCATCATCATGTGATCATGCACAGCTTGACTCACACGCTGATGTCAAGTCACCGTTTGATAAATATCTGGTCTGTGCGTTCGCTATGGGATTGGACGTCAACGTATTCTATATTGAACGCGATAGTATATTGAATCAACCCGACGAAGATCTCAACGATTACTGCAGGCGTATACTCTCACGGAACACTGAGTTTCATCTAACCGGACCAGATGTCGGTTTTGCACCTTTTCTCGAAGAAGAGGACGTAGTGTCACTGTACTCAAATGAGATGGGTAGTTGTGATAAACTAACAACGCCTTCAAGAGAACAGATTGCAACTGCACCGTCACCCACCAGTCAACATTCAGGTTTAGTAAAAAACGTGGAAGAAGTACATGGTTCTGACGCTAGGTATCATTTCAGGGTTCTGAGCAGTGCGAGGCGTTCTGACTACACGTGTAAGCAGTTGTAACATCAAGCGCAAGTCCTCCTTGATCCAGCCGATATCTCCTGCGAAGCGTTCTAAAATCAACGAAGATCAGTCGAAAATGAGTCATGTCTTGACTCCACAAACTTCTGTTGCCTCTCCTGTTTGTTGTGATACGCTGCCTTTCTCAAGAAAAGAAGAGGTTATTCATATCACTGGAGACGCTGAGCAGCCGTCTGAGATCCTGAGCTTTACCCCTCCACCTTCACCGGGACGCTGCCAACAGGAGTCGCCTCCACCAGCATGGTCCAGTCCGTACGCTATATTTACCAAGAGAAGTGTCACGTTCACATCTTGATTTTGATTTTCAGGATTGATTCTTTCTCTTGTATCGTGACTCTTCCCTCAAGCTCTGGAGTACAAGACGGCTTGAAGAAGAAACAGAAGCCAGGCCTAATCACCTGGTATCCTAATGGTCCGCTACCTCTGGGAGCATCATTGAAAAGGAAACAGTTCGATACTGCCACGAACTGGAGAGAAGAAGATAAGGATAATTCTCCAACTTCACCCACAGACGATTCTGGTATCCATCAATCTTTGATGTCCATAGTTAATGAGAACCAAAGGAATAGCGTGATAGCCACAGGATCAAGTACTTTGTGCTTGGAAGTAAAAAGGTGTGTGGCAAGACATATCGCGATGAAGGAGCAGAACAGAGTCATTCCTCCAAGATCAAAAGACACAGATTCATGTAGTTCAGGTGGGCCAGTGATACAGATGAAAATGGCCTTCAACAGAGTTACTGACGTACCAAATGTGTCGGCTGGGTCAGTGCCTCGAGTAGTTGGGTCTTCGCGTGGCTCTGAGGCCAGACATTCTGCTGAAACTCACCGGCGAAGCCGAGACAAGCTTGAAGCGCAGAAAAGAAAATCTAGCAAGAGAGGGAAGCAAGTACTCATTTCTCCCGTTGAATATGCTCAGCGAAAGGCCGCTAGCAATATACCAGGAAATTCAATTGTTCAATTTCTGGAAGGAAAGTGTATCTTGTACATCGGAGGTGATATGCAATATGCAGGAGAGAGGACTAGAAAACGAATGGAACTTGTATGTCAATGATCCCTCGACGAAACCTGTTATTGAAAAGGGCAATTTAGATTGTGAGATACGGAGGCAATCTTATCCCCGTTTATGATCCTTCAACTGTTACACATATAGTCACTGACACAAGCAAACAACATACCCTTCGTGCTCTCGGTCATAAATGTCTCAGTGACATTCCGAGTCACATACCGATAGTTAACTGGAGTTGGATAAGTTCTGGCATCAACCGACTGAGTCGGCTAGATAAGGAGGATGTCAAGAGCAGATTAGATGACATCTGGATGTATGCTGCATTTGGTGAGCGAATGAATGCAACGAAGCGCAATAATATGGTTGTTCTGCCAAATCCATCAACTCTCAGTGTACAGGAAGCAAGATCATTGGAGCAGCCTGAAAAGTGAGTCCACGTTGACGTTTCTAGATACTGAAACAACCTAATCAGCCTACAGTAACTCGATCTCTGACAGACTCTGCCCCATTCCACTGCCTAGCCGTATAACGGATCCGGGACAAGATGATCAGGCCTCTGGGCTCGAAAATCCTTCCACGATCTTCATCGATGTAGGGAAGGACACCAAGCAGAACGTTTTTGACCCTCTTGAGGAGTTCTATTCAGAAGCACGGGAGCTTATTGAAAACAAAGTAAGTGAAGTAAAGTCAAGATTATTTCGGGGGCTGATGGGTTTAATTTCGTAGCTCTTCTATGGAGATGATGACTCTGATGAAGAAGCTGATCAACTTTTCCAAAAAGCAGTACATAAACCCTCAATGCAACGGACCACACGAGTATGGGTTATGAACGTTTTCCCGGATGGCCATTACTGATTACGACGTTAGGGATGGACTTGTGATTCCAAGGAATTGCACAAAACGCCGTGCATTAATCAGGATATCATTGAGAAAGTAGGATCCTCCCTTTATCCTGAACGAGTATCATGTTTAATCATTTCAAGCTCCAAGAACTACAGGAGCTCCATGAAGCAAAACTTGGCGAAGAAGATCGTTGGCGGGCTTATAGCTATATTAAGAGTGAGGTATTTTTGGACTTGATCCCTGAAACGCATATTAACAGACACAGGCATTCGTGCGATCCGCGGGTACCCCAAACGCATCCAGTCTTACAATGAAGCCCGTAGTATCCGAGGGGTAGGTGACAAGACAGCTTTGAAAGTGAGAATCATCCATCCTACAAGCATATTGATTCAATAGCAGTTCTGACATTGGCTGAGATAATGGAAATTTTGCAAACTGGTGATCTTGGACGCATCAACTATGAACGAACGGACGACGTTCAAGTTACACGATTGTTTCAAGGAATCTACGGCGTTGGTATGTGGCCTTTGACGTACTTTCCAATGGCATCCGTTAACACGATATGGTGCTTATAAAGGCATATCAACTGCTTTCAAGTGGTATTCTGCGGGCTGTCGAACATTGGATGATCTTCGCAATCAGAGGGGAGGTGTACGCTTGAATCCCGCTCAGTTGCTTGGACTACACTATTACGATGGTATGGCTTCTTTCCTTCTCGTGCACTCGAATTACATATACTTTCGATCTGGACTTAGACATCAATAGCCGCATGCCTCGCAGTGAGGCAAAGGCCATATTCGATTTAATTAAACCACTAGGCAAGCACTGGAATCAAACATGCTTGGATTATGAATGAACCCAAGTCTAGCATTATCCATCGATCACAAGCTGCTCGTAGAAATAATGGGGAGCTACAGAAGGTAAGAACCTTGAATTCTTCTGGATAGATATTAATATATCGTTCTACTCAAAGAGGGAAAAGCGACTGTGGTGACATTGACATCCTAATAACCCGTCCCGTTGATGACGACAAGACGCATTCTGGTATGATAATTAAATTATTTATCCCTTCATGCTGATGATTGGCAGGGATCTTAACACGGCTTCTTCCTATTCTACGCAAGAAAGAAATTATCACGGAGGACCTTGCTGTCCCTGAAGATCAGCGAAGTCTCGAATGTGTTTATCGCGGCCTCTGCCGTTTACCGCATGCAAATTCACGTCGACGCAGGATTGACTTTCTTACTGTGCCATGGGAAAGCCGCGGTGCTGCTTTGCTGTATTATACGGTACGTATATAACTTCATGGATTGCGGATTTTCATTTAAAATGCGCAGGGAGATGGTATAGTAAGCTATTGTGTTAACTGGCCATCAATGATCTTCAATGAATCATAGTTCAATCGTGCAATGAGGCTTAAAGCTAATAAAATGGGGTACTCTTTGAACCAGCGGGGCTTATTCAGTGGTGTTGTACGAGATCCAAAAGATTCAAGAATTAAAAGCAATGAAGGTTACTTTCCAATTCAGCGTGATTGGATTATATTCTGATATTTGATTTATTTCATAGGAACTCTGGTAGCTTCTGAGACAGAGGAGGAGATTTTCCGAATTTTGGATGTTCCATGGCAGGAACCTCACGAACGCATCTGCGGCTAATTAAATTAGGTCTTCTCATTCGAACTCCTTTTGGGGTTACTGTGCTTCTCCATAAATTGGTTGTAATAATGTCTTCTAGCATGCTTATGTGCAAGTTATGGCATACAATTGACTCATCGCGACACACGAAGCAATCCACACCTATCAGACTGAAGTTCACGATATCTCAATCCTCTATGCCAAGGCTTTTGACAGGGACAAATTCAGAGATGATTTCATGGTTTATGCTCATAAGGCGTCTTTTCAAAGGGGTTATTGTTTTTCAGAATAAGCGAATACCAGTGTCAGCCATCGATTAAACATACCTGGATATGAAGGTCATATTGGACTCCCACCCGAGGAACCAAGCCAACCGCTGATGACACGCTCCTAGAGAGCTACCCCCAAAGAAGGACCCGTATCCAGTCGCAGTATATGCCTTCTGTCAATCTTCACATTTTGAGGACTAGTCCGTGCAAAATAATCAGCTCAGGAGGCATCGTAGTAGTAAGTAGACGACTGAGGGAGCAGAGTCCGCAACGGAACATTTATGTGGAATGTCTACATAATGTCTACCTGAGCAGTGTTTATACTAATCAACATGAAATGCATCGGCAGCAGTACCACATCGGTCATGTTGCATAACGACTGGATTAATCTAGGATAATAGGCCTTTACGAGTGCAGACGTCCACTCCTACACTTATGACAGGCATGGACTAACTATCTTTCCAGAATCGCACATGAGGAAACCAGCTATTCAGTGGTCAAGTTCCAAAAGGATTAACGGAAATGCATAGGGTCCAAAGGATAAATTATGCATAAGGGACTACAGGGCACAGACAACGTATTGGACAGAGGTTCTGTCAGAATTCAAACACCTGATCAAGTGTCACCGGTAGGCACTACCTCTCTTGATCATACTATGTACGTTGTCATGTTATCATCTCATTCGTATCTTTTTTTTTGATCTGAGATGCAGTCTGGAGGGAGCATATGCTTGTAGTCTGAAGACCAGCAAGAGAGGATTCCTCGGTGTCCTCGTCATGAGAAAACTCTGATATGTCTCTCTTTCTCTCTTTGACGTACAGATCATATTTAGTGCAGTTGAGCTTACCCTTGCTGTCCCCGCAAAACAAGACAAGCATAACATTGCAAGTGGTTAATCTGCTATATAAATTCACTTTGTCTTCTAAACGCCTGTCTCTCCCCTTGTATTCTCCTTGTCTCTCAGCTCATCCTTTCAGGTTTTACAAGGGCTTCGAGTCTCGCACAAAATGCTACCTCTCTTTTGAACTTGCCACCGGCGAAGAGCTTTTTGACCGCGTCCTCGCAAAGGGCAAGTTTACCGAGCATGACATCGTCATCGTCGACTTTGGCATGCAAGTCCATTTCCTACCTTTGACCCCCCTTTTGTTCATCTTTTCACAGAGAAAAGTTCTTTCATTCTCCCAATGAGCAACTCACCTCCCTCATTGGCTCTTTCGATTACGTCGCCCCGAAGTCATGAGAAATACCGGTCACGGAAAACTTGTCGACATCTGGTCCACAGATATGATCGCTTCCACACGCATGCACAAACGAAGCACAAGCTCATTGCTTTCCTTCTGCACAGTCATCACCACCTACGTTCTCCTCTGCGGCTATCCCCCTTTTCGTGCCGACAGCACCACCGCCCAGGAGGCTTTACGCAACCCTTGGCTTACTGCTAACACCACCAATACGCCATCCAATGTCGATTTCCTCAAGTGAATTGAATTTCAACCTAGGCCTAGCACTTATTGGGTGGCTTGGTGCGAGAAATGATATAAATGACGGTCTCTTCTTGCTGTCTTCTTCTGATTTTGATCAGGGTGGCCCAGGGATCGGCTCGCTATCATCGTGTACGTCGGGATCTCTGGCAACTTTTGAAAAGCAGGTCGTTGTTTGGAGTATTGGAGCTGCTCTGGCCAAACTAACGTGGGATCCTGTCGCAAGCTATGTCCGATAGTTGCATAGTCTTAATATCCAATTGGGCTGCTGACGATGCAGCTCCCCGGTAAAGCTTAATGGAATATTGGTCAAATGTATCCAACACACACGAATATGCGTGGACAGCGATCAGTTATAGTTTAGTACTACGATTTCAGTATCCCGGAATATCATCGATGGAGAATGATTGTAATAAGTATGTTGGGTCAAGTGACTGGAATCACGAGCGTCACGGTGTCCGTTCCTCTTGCAATGCGCACTCGACGTGTCACCCGTTTGCAGCAGCAAAACACTTTGACGGCTTCAACCAGGGTCTTCCCGGTTGAGATTCTATGTCATATCTTCTCCTATGTACTTTGTGGCAACAGATGGACAGTTCGTCAGTCGCAGCGCGAATTTATGCGCCTCGGGCATATATGTTCACATTGGAGGGATGTTATCCTTTCGGCTCCGAAGCTCTGGTCCCAATTCACCATATATTTTAGAAATTCATCCGATGAAGTTCCAGACTTGCAATTACTCTTGCTCTACGTAAACAATTCCGGCAACTCACCTTTCCTTCTCGGCGTGTTCTTTGAACATAATTCTTCTCTTCATTTGCCCATGAAGACAATTCAAAAACTACATGAATGTGTGTCCAAGGTCCACACACTCATTCTAGACGGTGTCTGTTGGTCACCGATGCAGGGATTTCCTCAAATTCCTATGTCCTGGTTGTCCATGGTCGAGAATCTAAACTTAACGTCCGGAGCGTTCTTTTCCGGTCGGTCAATCAACCCAAGGATTTTATTGAACGGTTTCACTCATCTCCGGAAGCTTCAGCTTGAAGAATTTGGGTATCCTAGAGATGTTCAATTACCTTGGGAGCAGATCACCTCATCAAAACTCGACTATTGGCCAGTTGATCATTGCATGTCTTTACTTGTTCGGTGTCCCAATCTTGTCGAGTTTCATGCTTTGAACTGCCGTCGGTCCAAAAAACCTCACATGCCCCGACTCTCTGATTACGCACACAAGTTGGAGCATATGTCATGGGGATTTGATACATCGTCGGTATGCAAGTTTTTATCCCATGAGCTTCGATTTCCTTTTCTTCGTACACTCTATTGGCATAGCCCAGACCCATCCAATGGTCTAGCAGAGGAGGAAATGAGTGCTTTGCGCTCCCTAGTCTCAAATTTTCCTCCAAACATTTCCCAGCTACACCTTTTCGATGCCGAGGCGTGGTCGGATGAATTCACGGAGTTTGTCTTTGTTAAACTCAAAGGCTTAAAAATGATTCGATTTCATGGTTGTAGAACTCTTGTTCAGTTCCTGTCACTACTCAACAGGATGAATGATTGGGAGGGTTGTTGCGTTTTGCCACTACTTGCCGAGATCGATGTATACCCATATAACGAATACTATGCGGAAGACAGAGCACAAATGGAAGAAGAAATTGCCTCTCATCTGGTTCCATTATTTCACCTCCGTGACCCTCATAAAACAAGACAATTTTCTTTACATATTGTGCAGTATGAGCGCAATGTTTCGGAGGTATTGCATGATGCATATGTTTCGCTCATGAAGGATGGTTATGCATTCAAGATTTCGTATCACGATACGTTCCGAACATGTAGCTACCAATGTCACACCGTCAGAGACTGAAGCTGAAACCTTTGCCATCAAAGATGGCATCTATCGAGCCACAGCAATAGAAGGGGTACATATTATCACCAACTCTATCCAATGTGTGTACTCAAAAGATGTTTGACACATCTAAGCACTTCCAACAACGCCACACCATTGCCGTGTCTAAATGTTTTAGGTCCTTTGAGAGAAATCCTGCAGAAAAAATACAATTTTTGGGACTGCCCGAGTGACAACAAGTGGCCCCTCCACGACAGAGTGGACAGACAAGCCAAATCATGCATTGTCTCCATAAGATACCCCAACAAGGAGTCATGGGGGTTCTGTTGCAAATCTGAATGTGACAATTTAATTAAATCATGGCAAATGTTCTTTGAAAAATCGCCCTACAAGGGTAACAACTTCCTAGACACATATGACAGTGAGGGGGCAACTTATTCTTCCAATATATGCCAAGGAAGGGAGTTGGCTAAGCTACTTTGGCCGATCCAACTCTATATGCACTTGACTCATCACAAACCATACACTCATAGGAGAACACAGAACTTGCTTCTTCTCTAATACATATTTGTGAAATGGTACATACAACTTGAAAGTCGGCACCCCATATTGTATGAAATGTCCCCTCTACACTAGCTTCCCCTCTGGTTGGGTACATCCTCTTTTAGGTTGTTGAAGTTTCTTACTTGACAGTGTTGAGTAAAATACGTAGTGAAATCGCGTTTGTTATATCTGTACAAGCAAGGGTGACTGTGCATGTGTAAGATTTCTTTGATTATTGGTGACTGACAATGATTCAACGCTGACAACAACGAACAACGGACAACGGACAACGAACAACGAACAAAACTTCATTGGGTCTCCTTTTATTGTACATACACATCAAATCTGGGATAGACCATCCTATTTCCTTCTTTCACTTTAGCTTTTCAATCATCAATTAGGCATTGAAAAGAAGAAAAACGCAACGCCTCGCCTCGGCCTTTCTCTTTCCCCACATCACCATTTCAAATCAAAAATCAAAAATCCAACCTCCAGATCCAAGAGGCGTAAACATCAACCTCGTCTTCGTCTTTTTCTTATCCTCACCCTCGTCCTCCACCAACGTTGCTCCAGAATCCAAAACCTGTTCAACTCGACCACCACCACCCTCTCCCACTCGCACTCCCAAGCGCTCAAGCTCAATCATCACCCCGCTCTCATTCATATTCGCACCCAACACAAGCACCCGCATACGCATACTCATCCCCCCACCCTCATTATCACCACCCTCATTATCACCACCCTCGTTATCACCACGCTCACGTTCACGCTCACGCTCAACCACCGCCGCCGTTGTCATCCACACTCCAAAATCAACGCCATCCACCATCACCCGTCTCACCTCCACGCTCGGATTCAAAATAAACTCGGCGCTCATGCTTGGTAAAGCCAACGCGAGAAGGGACGCAGATGATTTGATGTCGTCTGGCGTTGGATCGTCCCAAGCTATAATCCCTATTTTCAAAAAAAAAAACAAAAGAAACATGATGGGGGAAAAAAAAAGTAGAAGGGCTTTTTTTTTTTGAAAAAAAAACCTTTGCCCCGGGGGTGGAGGCTAATGAAACCCTTTACAAAAAATCCTTAACCTGTCGGGAACCCCAACACAACACCCAAACCCGTTCAAAAAGTGAACCGGTTCAAAAAAAAA
>Ga0154003_1000452_pt1 | contig 12822 bp, 10 predicted proteins | sample TSFL087MetaG_FD_104679 | JGI IMG/M metagenome (GOLD analysis project Ga0154003, IMG submission 104679) | Attine ant fungus gardens microbial communities from Florida, USA - TSFL087 MetaG | ecosystem: Host-associated > Fungi > Mycelium > Unclassified | place: USA: Florida, Lake Talquin State...
CAACCCGACACGATAAGGTCCTACGCCAGTAATCTTACCTATGCTATATTTAATTTTACCATTGCGAATATAGGCACCCACTGAAAGCGTACCGGTGTCATTAAAGGCTGTATAGGCACCATTAGTCGTCTCTAAATGTAAATAAACATCTTGGTTGAGAAAAAGAGCCAATGCTTCTTGAACCTTTTCCTTATTGATACTTTCCATCTTCATTCCCCCGTAAAAATTCTTTGTCTAAAAACTGTGTGGCATGCTTTAAAAAAAAGCTAGGAGTGACCACCGCTTCTCCACCGCCTTGAGCCCGTTCAGGCTTACCGCCACCTTTTCCATTAATAAAAGGCAGGGATTGTGTTACGATAGCATGCATATCATACTGTAAAGCTTCGCCCCGTGCAGCGATAAAATGAAGTTGCGCATCATTATGTATGACCATCAAAACAATAGCTTGAGGTTCTTGATCGATAATGCTTCCAACAAGCTTTTGGCATACTTTCACAGACCGGTTAACAAAACTGGTTACAATCAACTTATGCTGATGAAATGGTTGCGCTGCTGCAATAAGGTCACGAATCTCATAATCAAGGAGCTCATCATTCTGCTCCTCTATTTTCTTTTGTAGCTTATCCTGTCTGTCAAAAAGTTGATCTATAGCTATCGGAAGCTCGTCTTCAGGACTGCTGAGTGATTGTGTAAGCTGCTTAAGCAATTGCTGCTTTTTTCCAAAATTATCGATGAGCCGCCAGCCACAAATAAAAGAGACTCTCATGCCTTGCTTATGCCGTTGCCAGCCAAGAATTTTGACAGATCCAATTTCTCCCGTCCCTTTTGGGTGTGTACCACCACAAGCATTATAATCGCTATTTTCAATCGTGACAATACGAATATTTTCAAGGACAGTCGGCGGTTTTCTTAATGGATAACGCTGCCAATCATCACCTTCTACCCAAGAGGTAGTAATGGGACGATTCTCAAACACGATGGTATTCATCTCGGTTTCCACTTGGCGCGCGTCCTCTTCTGAGAGAGCCTCTGTTGCTATATCGATGGTATTGATATCACGACCAAGGTGGAAGCTCGTTGTGTTCCAGCTAAATCTATCCGCAAATATAGCCGATAATAAATGTTGTCCAGCGTGTTGTTGCATATGATCAAAACGCCGTTCCCAATCCAATTCCCCCACCACTTCAATGCCTTGCTCTTGTTCTAAAGGACTTTCTAAATAATGAATAATGGTATCCTTTCTTTTCTCAACATCGATAACAGGGGTGTTCGCAATCATACCGCGATCTGAAGGCTGTCCACCTCCAGTCGGATAAAAAGCCGTTTGATCAAGAATCACATACGGACGCTCTTGTTCTATCCCTGTTTGGATAATACGAGAGCGAAATTTTTTGATATAAGCATCTTCATAATATAGCGCTTTGGTCATTCTATTTCCTCCACCTAACAACTAGCTATAATTTTATTATATCATCAAGCATCCCAGATTCGAAATATCTGGCTTATCAACATTAAGGAGCCGGCCCCTATGTAGAATACAGCTCCTATGGTATACTGCAATGGGTTCATATGGATCTGATTAGTGAAGAAAGGGATTTTTTTATGCATCCAACACAGCGCATATCAGAAAAACTGAAAGTACTTTTCACCTTGCTTTTGCCAATCCTCATCACTCAAATTGGTTTATCATCCATGACTTTTTTTGATACGCTTATGTCAGGGCGTGCTGGAACAAATGATCTTGCCGGTGTCGCCATTGGTTCAAGCCTATGGATGCCTGTGTACACAGGGGTATCTGGTATATTCATTGCAATCACCACCCTTACTTCCAACCACCTTGGTCGCCAGCGTCAGCGCGTGATCCCTTTCACTTTAATGCAAGGCGTTTATTTATCCATTGCCATTGCTTTAACAGTTATCATCACTGGGGGTGCTGTGTTACAACCCATTTTAAACGCCATGGACTTGACTCCAATGGTTCAAAGTATTGCTAAGCATTATCTTCATGCACTCGCTATCGGCATTCTTCCTTTATTTGTCTCTAGCGTTTTACGAAATTTTATAGATGCTCATGGGAAGACGAAGATCACCATGATGATCACGTTATGCTCATTGCCCATTAATATTATTTTTAATTATTTATTTATATTTGGAAAATTTGGTTTTCCTAGGCTCGGAGGAGTTGGCACCGGTTATGCTACGACAATAACCTATTGGATCATCGCATTGATTGCACTTAGCGTTGTCATTCGTGTTCGTCCTTTTGTAAGCTATCGGCTCTTTCAACATGTTTATAAGCTTTCATTTAAGGAATGGCAGTCACAATTAAAAATTGGTGTGCCCATTGCCTTTGCGATATTTTTTGAAGCAAGCATTTTTTCAGCGATCACTGTGTTCATGAGTCAATACGGCACAATAACGGTTGCAGCTCATCAGGCAGCTCTCAATTTTGAATCCTTACTCTTCGTGATCCCTTTAAGCATTGCTATGGCTTTAACGATAACGATTGGCTATGAAAATGGTTCTGGGCGTTACCATGATGCCAAAATTTACAGTTTTTTAGGCATCGGTCTAGCCCTTGTCATAGCTGGCTTTTTATCCATTGTTTTATACAGTTTCCGAGAAGCATTCGCCAGCTTGTACACGAAAGATGTTCGAGTTGTTCAGTTAACCAGCCATTTTCTGATTTATGCTGTATTTTTTCAACTTTCCGATGCCTTACAAGCACCCATTCAGGGCGCTCTGCGTGGTTATAAAGATGTCAATACCGCACTTATTCTGACATTGGTTGCCTATTGGATTATCGGTCTTCCCTTCGGATATGCCTTAGCAACTTACACCAGACTTGGTCCATATGGCTATTGGATCGGCCTTATTTGTGGACTTATGTTCGGAGCCATTGGTCTGGCATTGCGCTTAATAAGCATACAAAAGCAACAAAGAAAAACACCAAAGAGCACTTAACAGCCTGATAAAACAGAACTCCCTTTCAGACTTACTATGTAGAAAGTTGGTATCATAGACATGAACACAGATATAACTTTATCTATAACAATCATTTAAATAAGAGGTGCAAGATCACCTACTAATCTCTACCCCTGATAGAAGTGCTTGAGTAATAAGTACAAAAACGACTTCACTAAACACCACGCCCCCTTAACTGTGTAGCCCAAGAGCCATTTTTTATAAAAAACTTTTTAAAAACGCTTGAATTAATTTTATAAAACCATTATAACAAGTTTATGAAATGAATGACTGACCAAAAAGGAGCTATTATAATGGCTATGTACTTAGCAATGAAGCTCGAAGGTTTGGATGAAGAAATGGTGAAAGCCTTTAAAGGAGAAAAGTTTGAAGCGATTGAATGGAACGGAGATAATGTCAAGGAAGTGCGTGAATTTTTAAGTTGGGACCCTGTAACTTGGCAAGGTTTAAAGACCAAGGATCAGGATAATCTCAATATCAAAGGTCAGATATGCAAACCCGGAGACTATATTGTTTTGCTTGCGAGAAACCCTTTTAATAACTCTTGTGACCCAGGTCTAGTTCATGTATACGACCAAAAGACCGTGCTGAAACAATTTGATGTAGTAGGACAACACGCTTAACACTTTTTTGAGCAATGTTACAAGCAATAAAATAATCAACCCCCAGCCGTTGAGGCGGGGGTCTTGTAATGATGAATTAAGCTTTATTTATAATACTCGGATCATACCTTCGGCAATCAATATTGAATCAAGGTATATTTTTTCTTACCCCGACGAACTAAAAGATAATATCCTTCAATACGATCATTTGCCGTCGTTATGTAGCCGACATCCGTTTGTCGCTCACCATTGATATAAATGGCGCCATTTTGAATATCCTCACGCGCCTGCCGTTTCGATTGAGTCACACCAGCCATCACAATGAGGTCCACAAGGCTTATATCACCTTTCTCATTCATCACATAGGTTGGAACATCCTTAAATCCTTGACGAATATCAGCAGCGGATAAAGATTTTATATCACCACTAAATAGGGCATCAGTGATTTTAATAGCTTGTCGCAAAGCCTCTTCACCATGAACAAAAGCTGTAAGCTCCTCGGATAAACGCTTTTGAGCAACACGTTTTTCCGGAGCTTCCTCCACCTCCCTTTCTAACTCAGCAATTTCTTCTTTAGATAAGAATGTAAAATAGTTTATAAAACGAATAACATCACGGTCGTCTGTATTAATCCAAAATTGATAAAATTCATAAGGCGTTGTTTTCTCAGGATCGAGCCAGATACCATTGCCCATTGATTTTCCCAACTTTTGACCATCACTGTTGGTAATCAATGGTATGGTTAAACCAAAAGCCTGTTCTTCATGATTAGAGCGACGTATTAATTCAAGACCTGCGGTAATATTACCCCATTGGTCACTACCTCCGATTTGTAAACGTACGCCTTCTTGTTCGAAAAGATTTAAGTAGTCGTAGGCTTGAAGCATCATATAACTGAATTCAGTATAAGAAATGCCTGCCTCCATCCGCGATGTCACAGAATCCTTAGAAAGCATGTAGGTTATTGGAAAGTGCTTACCAATATCACGCAAAAATGAAATAAGACTCATCTTGCCAAGCCAATCGTAGTTATTAGCCAATAGAGCCCTATTATCTCCATTCGTAAAATTAAGAAAGCGAGAGAGCTGTTGTTTTAATTTCATTCCCCAGTCCTCGATGATACCCTGTTCATTTAATTGCCGTTCGCTAGAACGCCCGCTAGGATCACCAATCAAACCTGTCCCTCCACCTACCAAGGCAATCGGCCGATGTCCAGCATCTTGAAATCTTTTTAATATAATGATCTGCAAAAGATTGCCCACATGCAAGCTATCCGCCGTTGGATCAAAGCCACAATATAATGTGATCGGCTGCTCAAGAGCAGCGTTTAGCCCCCTTTTATCTGTTACTTGAAATACTAAGCCTCTATCCTCTAAATCTTGAATCAAATCCATGAATGACTCCTCCATTCAGTGCCCTAACACATCGTATTTAATCAACAGCGTAATGTGAGAAAATGTTCGTTGACAATTTCCTTGTCACGCTAAATACTGCTGACTGATCACATATTCAGCATGCTACCTCACCTTTAGTTTAGTAGGCATAACTTTCTCAGTTATAAAAATAAAAGCACTCCTAATTAAAGGGGCGCTTTATTATGCGATACCATCCTTCTTAGACCCATTAGCTTAATCGTTATAACGAAACCTTTTCACAAAAAGGTGATTTGCCTAAATAAAAACCTCATACATCGACCCACTAGTAAACATTTATACCCATTAATTTATATGTTACCTACTTATCATATCTACTAAACCTCAGCTCTGTCAATATACTTTTTATTCGTTATCAATGATAACTACCCCTTTCAATGCTCATGCCTTCATAATTCATTTATCCCTTCACATTGCCAATGCCTAGATGCTTCATCATCGCTCAGTTAATCGCTATATATTAATAAGCGTTTGCTAATGATTCTGACATGACAGGGGTAGAAAATTATGTAAAAGCACATCATGTCCCTCCCAATCCTGAATTCTACGGTATTGCCAAGCATCAAAACACCCTATTAATTTCTTTGGAATCCACACAACATTTTCTCATTCATTTTTTTAAAAATCACAAGACACACTAAAAATAAAATAGGATAACCCCTTTCAAGGCTATCCTACTCAGCAAATCATGCTTACTCTATAATCACGTCTTTCTCACGACGCGCATAAAAAGGCTTGCTATTGCTATGACATCTTATTAATGAATATTGCGTTTTTTAAAGTTTCCACCTTTGACATCATGAATGTCCCCAATCGCCAAAAATGCCGAGGGGTCGATGTCGCTGACAATATTTCTGAGCTTTGCTTCTTCAAGTCGGGTTACGACTGTAAAAATCACCTGCTTGTCATCGCCCGAATACGCCCCTTCACCATTAAGGTAAGTGACACCTCGTCCAAGCCGATCATTTAGTGTATCACCAATTTCAGCATATTTATCACTAATGATCCAAACCGATTTCGAAGACTCAAGACCTTCTACGGTGACATCGATCATTTTAAAAGCAATGAAATAAGCAATTAAAGAATACATCGCATGATTCCAGCCAAAGACAAAACCTGCACTACCTAAAATGAAGATATTAAAAAACATAACCGTTTCTCCCACGGAAAAGGGAATCGATTTATTGAAAAGAATTGCTAAAATCTCAGTACCATCTGATGTACCACCATTACGAATAACCAAACCGATACCAATACCAAGAAGAATACCGCCGAAAACAGCAGCGAGAAGTGGATCCTCAGTAAACGGATGAATAGGTGTGAAAAGCACAGTCAGAATCGACAGACCAATAATCGCACAGAGAGAGGTGATCGTAAAGGTTTTCCCCATATGTCTGTACCCTAAAATAAAAAACGGCAGATTGACTACGAATAGAAATAATCCAAGAGTTATACCAGTAATATGTGACAGCATGATGGAAATACCAGTAATTCCCCCATCAATAATCCCATTCGGCACAAGAAAAATCTCAAGTGCAACGGCTTCCAATGCAACGCCAATGAGAATAAAAATAATGCGTTGTATGAACTCTGTTTTTGTTATCCTGCGGTGATTGCTTTTTGGTGTATCTAACAAATTGCCACCTCTTTTATCTGTCATCTTTCGACGCACAGGATGTGTTAGCTTCGGCGTTGGCACACGGATATGCTGAGTTTAGCCGAAGTTCCTTATCTATGTAGGTGCGAGGATGTTATTTTCCTGCTTCATTGCTTCACTTCATCATCAGCTAAAAATCTCTTTGTTCCTAACTTGAATTCACATAATACTTTTTCTATTCATATTCCAAATTAAGGAATATTCCCAGAGCTGAATAGGAGCAAAGCCACGATAATAATTAATCAAATATGACTAGGAGCAAACAGGTCACCCACTTATAACATCTCCTCATCATTTTATTATACATCAAATCAAGCACTCTTGCATGTTCTATAATCTATACCAAAAATGTTCAGGCTACCATCTAATCATTAGTCAACGTATTTTTAATTTTATTAATGAAGGGACAACTCCAGAATATAATGAAAAGGGCAAGACCTTAACATATTAGATTCAATAAGGAGTCGACACGATTGAGCAACAAAAAAAAGATATTACAAGTTGCTGCCACCTACATAGGCACGGTAGTAGGAGCCGGCTTTGCTACAGGCAAAGAAATTGTGGAATTTTTTATTAATTCAGGAATATCTGGATTGTTCGGTATTTTCTTAACAGGGCTAGGTTTTATTTGGATAGGTACCAAAATTATGCGCATGTCTAGTCGCTATAGATTGGATTCCTATCAAACCTTTAACCACTATCTATTTGGAAAGAAGCTTGGCATGATAATCAACGCTCTTTTTCTCATCATTTTATTCGGTACAACATCTGTCATGATTGCGGGAACAGGTTCTTTATTCCAAGAACAATTAGGCATAGGGAAAATTTGGGGTATTTTCTTTATCGCTTTGTCTTGTTTTTTGGCGATGCTAAAAGGATTTCAAGGCATTCTTACCGTCAATTCATTCATCGTGCCAATCATGATCAGTTTTACGCTATTAATCGCCTTATTCACACTAAACAACCACCCTTTATCACATGGAACATTTATGCCATCAAAGCTGTGGGGTGATTCAGAATGGTTCATCAACGCTATCATCTATGTATCTTACAATCTGACAATGTCCATTGTCGTCTTAACACCTTTAGGTCATAAAATCCACGATGAGAAACTATTAAAATGGGGTGGATTCATCGGTGGCCTTGGCTTAACCATCATCCTTCTCTCCTCATTCTTCATTCTATTTACACTCCCTCATGTCAAGACATTCAATATACCAATGGCACAGGCTATTAAATCTTACGGTCCACTCATTCATTATTTCTATATTGCTGTCGTCTTTGGAGAAATTTTCTCAACAGTCATAGGCAATGTCTTTGGTTTGAGTAGTCAACTACAAAATTGGCTCCATCTATCACGGAATAAGATTATTTTATTCATTTTATTGGTCTGTGTCTGCATCAGCCAAAGTGATTTTGGAGTACTTCTTGCCTTTTTCTATCGCCTATTTGGAAATATAGGCATGTTTATCCTGTTCTTCATCATCTTTTTCCCGGTCTTTACCTTACATTCACAAAAACGATGTAAATAAGTTCTCCTATTAGAAAACACAGATGAAAAATAAACAGCATCCAAAATCAATGAAATCACTTGTCAGATCCGTTTTTTATAATACGCACTTAACCTATCATTATTTAAAATTCACGGCAACTATGACGCACATTTTGGAAATTGTTACATAATTCTTTGTTTAATAGATTTTACCGTTATACTAAAAGAAAGAAAATTTTATAAGGTGGGTGTTTAACGATGGGATATTACAGTGATAATAACGACAATGCTGGATCAAATCAAAGACCAAATCGTCCACGATTTGCGCGTAGCGGTTGGTTTATTTCGGGTCTGTTTGGCGCTCTAGTAGCAATCGTCGTCTTTTTTATAGCCTCTCCGTATTTGGCAAGACATAATCTACTGCTCAACTCTAGCAATCAAGTCAGTGGCGTCCCAACAGTCAATTCAACAGATAATAGTATCAATCGTCCTACAACAAACCTGACCATTCAAAATAGTGCAAATAGCGTGGAATCGGCTGTTAATAAAGCATCATCTGCAGTCGTTGCCGTTATCAATATGCAAAAACAAAATGACAATACAAATTTTTTACAAGGCAACAATTCACTGCAAGAAGCAAGCATGGGATCAGGCATTATTTATAAAAAGAGTGGGTCATATGCCTATATGGTAACCAATAATCATGTAGTTTCTGGTGCCGATCAGATAGAGGTACAGCTGAATAACAGCACAAAAGTAACAGGAAAGTTACTTGGAGCGGATCCTATTTTCGATTTGGCAGTGGTTAGAATTCCAAGTGCCAAGGTTAACAAAGTCGCTTCGTTCGGAAATTCAAGCTCGCTTAAGAGAGGGGAACCTGTCATAGCCATCGGCAATCCCCTAGGCTTCTCGGGATCAGTGACCCAAGGTATCGTCAGCTCCAATAACAGAACGATTGAGCGCACGGTAAATACACAAGGTGGTCAAATTCAATACGATGCCCAAGTCATTCAGACAGATGCAGCCATTAACCCAGGAAATAGTGGTGGAGCATTAATCAATATTCAAGGTCAAGTTATTGGCATCAATTCGTTAAAAATTGCCGAAACCGATACAGAAGGCATTGGCTTTGCCATTCCAATTGACGTCGCTATTCCAATCATCAACCAGCTCGAAACAACAGGCAAAATCGAACGTCCTTATATAGGGATTGAGCTTGTTGATCTATCCCAGATATCTGGAAATACACAACAGCTCAATCTACCAGATAACGTCACATCTGGCTTAGTGATTTCAAAAATCAATGCAAATTCTCCTGCTGGTAAAGCTGGTCTAAAAGAAGGAGACGTCATTACAGCAATCAACGGACAACAAATCAAGAATTATGTCGATTTCTCAACCTATTTATATACCAAGCTTAAAGTAGGACAAACCTTGAAGGTTGACTACTATAGAAATGGTGTTAAAAAGACCACCCATCTTACACTCGGTGGTAAAACCTTTTCATAATTTTATAACATAGCATTTAAAGTCATTGTAGAAGGCTGGACACAACCCAATCGTTAAAAAGAGTGGCACTTACCAATAAAGTTTGGTAGGTCCACTCTTTTTTAATGGAAAACTATCCAATTTTTTTAATGATATTTTGGCTGTCTGGATTAAGACCAATAATTTTAACGTCTTTATTTTGCGCTTTATATTTGTCAACCACTTTAGAAATGCCCATGGCCGCTGAATGATCCCAAACATGAGAATGTTGAAAATCAATAATAATGGTATTTGGATCATGGTTAATGTCAAATATGCCAACGAAGTGACTCATTGTTCCAAAAAACATTTGACCTGAAATAGTATAGGTTTTAATTCCCATTTCATTTTTCCCTACTGCCACTTTAATACTCGCAATACGCCAACCAAAAATAAGCGAGCTGATGACAACACCAATACCCACGCCGATCGCCAAATTATTTGTTGCTACGACAATAATAACAGTCAAAATCATGATGATGGCTTCAGCAATTGGCATTTTATGAATAGTGATTAACGACTTCCAATCAAATGTGTTAATGGAAACCATGAACATCACGCCAACCAAAGCACCCATGGGAACATTTTTCACAATTGGACTAAGCAACACGATAAGGATCATTAAAAAGACACCTGCAATAAATGTTGATAGTCTTTTACGACCACCCGACTGTACATTGATAACAGACTGTCCAATCATGGCACATCCCGCCATTCCACCCAAGAAGCCTGTCACCAAATTGGCTATTCCAAGACCCCTGACCTCTTTATTTTTATTGCTTTTTGTTTCCGTATACTCATCAATAATAGTAGCCGTCATCAATGTTTCTAAAGAACCCACAGCCGCCATTGATAATGAATACGGAAAGATAATCATCAAGGTGTGCATGTTAAGAGGGACAGATGGAAGATGAAAAATGGGCAAGCTACTCGATATATGACCCAAATCACCTACTGTTTTAACATCAACATGGGTTACATACTCAATAATTGTCATAATGATAATCGCAACAAGTGCGGCTGGAATAGCTTTCGTAAACAACGGTAAGATATAAATAATAACAAGCGTTCCTGCGACCATGGCATACATGGGCCATGTGGCACCATGAAAATGAACGAGTTGCGCCATAAAGATCATAATCGCTAAAGCATTAACAAACCCCATCATAACGGATTGAGGAACAAAGGTGATGAATTTTCCGAATTTAAAAAGACCAAAAAGGATTTGAATAATCCCTGCAAGCACCGATGCAGCAAATAAGTATTCAATGCCATTTTTACTAACCAACACTCCCACAAGCACTGATACTGAAGCTGTAGCTGCCGAAATCATCCCAGGTCGTCCACCAAAAAAGGAAAGGACGACTGGAATAATAAATGATGCGTAAAGCCCAACCATTGGGTCTACCCCTGCTACCAAGGAAAAAGCAATAGCTTCTGGAATAAGAGCAAAAGAAACTGTCAAACCAGCCAAAATATCATTTTTTATGTTCGAAAACCAGTTGTCTTTCATCATCTGTAAGTTCATCTCACACCCCAATATTTCATAATGCCTGCTAGCAGTAAAAAGTAAATCCTAGCACTATAAGACCCTGACATTTATCCAAAAACTATCTTTATATAATAAATTATCTTTTGGCTAGAAGCCAATTAAAATTCGCAAATTCACCAAGGTAATAATCCTAAAAAATGCCTAGGGTAAGCTTTATTAAACTGTCTTAGGAATCGTACCATCTGGCATAGGACCTTCTTTTCCTAAATAGTAATGTCTCGTTGCTTTTAAATCATTATCAAGTTCATACACGAGTGGAATGCCCGTAGGAATATTTAAATTCGCCATGCCGTCTGCAGGCATATCATCCAAATATTTAATCAGCGCACGTAGGCTATTACCATGAGCAACAATGATGATCTTTTTACCTGCCTTGATTTGTGGCAAAATATGTTCAGTCCAATACTTAACAACTCTCCGTTCTGTATCTAACAGATTTTCCGTCAAGGGAATAGCAACATCTTTATACTTAGGATTATCTGCCTCATATCTTGGGTCATTCGTATCTAGTGCGGGTGGTTTTACATCCGTAGACCTTCTCCATAAATGAACCTGTTCTTCTCCAAATTGCTCTGCTGTTTCGGTTTTATTTAAACCTTGTAAGGCACCATAATGCCTTTCATTCAACATCCATGTTTTATGAACAGGGATCCACATCTTATCCAATTCGTGTAAGGAGATCCATAATGTTCGAATCGCTCTTTTAAGATACGATGTAAAAGCAACATCAAAGCTATAGTCATTTTCCCTTAGAATCATACCAGCCTGCCGTGCCTCATTAAGTCCTGCTTCAGACAGATCAACATCAGTCCAGCCAGTGAATCGATTTTCAAGATTCCAAAGGCTTTGACCATGACGAACAAGCACAATTTTCATCAGGCATTCCCCTCCTGTCCTATTCTTTCCCTTAATTATTATAACCTAATATAGAACTCTACTAATAGGCTAGACGAATAATTAAGCATGAGCGAACAACCCTAGATTTGTCATCATGACAGTAGCATGCCTGCCCTTAGTCATTTTCAACATCGTCTTTTTCAATACCAGTTATTTGTGTCAATGCACAGGATGATATGCTGTGTTTAATCGAAGTTTCTCCCCAGATAAGAAGACCCTATCCATTTTGATTCCATAAAACAAATACGGATACCGCACAAAAATTTTTGGCAATCTAATAATTAACCAATAAGAATTTTTCATATTGAAGGATGTACCATAACCCATGGTCTCATGACTATAGCAGTATAGGTTCTCTGACCCCTATATTTCAATATTCATTCATAAAATCGTTCCGTATCTCGGACCACTTTAAAGCGAATCCTCCCCATTCTACATAAATGTATGTTATGGTTAATAACATACATTTGGTCATATAAAATGTATAGCAAGAAAAAATAACTAAAAGGAGGTTTGAGACAAAGACTAATCATTACAATATTAAGGAGCTGATGTCACCAGATGAAACTTAACAAGAAGAAGATTAATGTTGTAGACATTAAACAAGCTAGAAAAAGTGTATTTGCTACAGGTGTAGGAAACGCTATGGAATGGTTTGATTTCGGCTTATATTCCTA
>Ga0154003_1000453_pt1 | contig 12822 bp, 18 predicted proteins | sample TSFL087MetaG_FD_104679 | JGI IMG/M metagenome (GOLD analysis project Ga0154003, IMG submission 104679) | Attine ant fungus gardens microbial communities from Florida, USA - TSFL087 MetaG | ecosystem: Host-associated > Fungi > Mycelium > Unclassified | place: USA: Florida, Lake Talquin State...
CAATGTGAATCCCTAACTCAAGTACTATCTAGCCTGACAAGTCGAAGAGGGACAAAGATGCAGATATCACGAAAATACGAGAACAGCATGCGCAGGAACAGGCTGCTGTTCAGTAAGCTCATTCTCTATCATGCACGATGATTTTTGACTTTGAGATATCCAGGAATGCACGTCATGCTGAGATTGAGAAGATGCAAGAGGAAATACGCAAGATCACTAAACGCAAAGCAGGTGAAGAAAGCGAAGAGGAGCAATCGCAAAAGAAAGCCAAAAAGTCTTTTTTGGAAGAGGAGCTTTCTAAATATTCCAAGGGTCGTGGTTTGCAAAAGAAAGGAAAAGACGGTCGGAAGAAAGATGAAACAGATACTCTAGCGGCCCTGAATAAATTCCGCGGCAAGTTACAAAGCTCCATGCTGTCTAGTAGTGAAGGTATGGATGTAGATGAGGCCATTGGCGAGGGGGAAGGGCATGACGTGGACAAAGACACTGATTTCCTTGGTCATGCCCTCCATTTCCCTAAGGATAATACAGAGGAGACTGATAAAGCTGAGAGGGATTACGAAGTGATTGATCCACGACAACGAAATGCACGAGCACAAGAAGATGAGAGAGAGAGAAAGAAGGCTGCAAATAAGAACAACGGTAGAAGGTATCGGAGATGAACATTGTATGTTTAATTTGACTTCATACTTTAAACTCGGAAGTGACTGAAGTAGACATCAAGGGACTCTGTCAATGACTATGATCCTACTAATCGACCTGATTCTTTTAGTTCCAGTTTTTATAACCTATTACTAAGTGTACTCTTCAGATCCAATTCTCAAGGCCGAATTGGAATCACACACGCATTGTTACGTCTGCCGCTCTATGTTATCTTCTGCCAATACGCCTTATGGCTGTCGTATTGTACCACGTACCTCTACAGGTGGATTTCCGACATGGTCATCTCTCAGTTGTGGTCCAGCCTCGTTAACGACTGCTTGGACGATCTTTGTGCTCGGTCTTGTCACTCAAATATCAACCTCCATACGTTGACTCCAGAACTTTCAGGTCACAATTATCAAGAAATTTCTCTTGACGCTTGAATAAGCTCGGTACGGCAGATGGGACATACAAGAAGACATTCACCATCCCATTGCGGTTATCGTGGTCTCCCCGGAAGATACCTCAACTCAATGTCAGGCCAGTGTACTAATGTTTGTTCGAATATCTCTCGGCGACCTTGAAGAGTCATACTCCTGGTAAAGAACTAGTTGAACGATCAGATAAAACCAGTGAAAAGGGTGGAAAGGGTTAGGTTGACTCTTGCATCAGGCCACCTACCTTGTTCTACAGCAGACCATTGTCGTTCCAGTAAATTTACAGGAAAAATTGAGTTGACTAGTCTATGTTTTGATAGATTGAGGTCTTTGAATGAATCAATAGAACTCGGTATATGGGTAATCATCTGTTCTTTGATGGAGGGGAATGTAACTGGATATTATAGACAGTGTCGTTGTCTAGGTCAGAACTGGTTCTGACACAAGTCCCGGGAAACGTATCTTTACCCCAACCAGTTATGAAAGCGACTCTAATTTCCGAGACTTGATTGCGCCCAAGTTGACTGGGTGCATCTCATGCAAACCAGTATAAAGCACAACAACACGTGAGCATCTACATTCCAAGGCGGTGCTAAATATAGAACTATTCCTTTGATATGATTGCGGGTCTATCACTATTATGCCAACAACTCATGAGCCCCACGTCATTTCGCCGATCGGCATGCAGAAACGTGCACCGTTTGTCGTGATAGAAGGCCTAGACCGTTCAGGCAAAACTACGCAAATCAGTCTTCTCCACTCCCGTCTCGAATTAATGGGGATTAGGACTCGATTGCTCAAGTTTCCTGGTATGCGCCCCTCTTATCATTGTGCACAAATATTGATATTGATGTCGCTCTTCTCCCTTGCATGATACTCGACGGAATTTGTATTGGAATATGAAAAAAAAGATCGGACAACTGCTATTGGAAAGATGATCGATTCATATTTACGCTCTCAGTCTGAGCTAGACGATCATGTCATCCATTTATTATTTTCTGCTAATCGATGGGAACTTGCGTATGCTGACTCTTCGTTAACATTTTTTTCTAATATTCATGTCCCTTTTTCCTCTTTCAGATCGACGATAACCAATCTCCTCAAATCAGGCACCTTGGTTCTCTGCGACCGCTATGCCTTCTCTGGCATTGCATTCTCTGCTGCCAAGCATTCCCTTCGAGGTACCTTCCCCAGCACCCATGGCGATGCTCTACCATGGTGTCGAGCACCCGATATCTCGCTTCCCGCACCTGACTTGACTATCTTCCTTGATATCACACCTGAACACGCTAAACTGCGTGGGGGATACGGCGAAGAAAGATACGAAAAAGAAGAGCTGCAAAAAGGTGTCCGAGAGATGTTCTATCGACTAGAAGAGGAGATGGCTTCTCCCGAGGATGATGTTGATGGTAACTCGGTGGGGAGGTGGATAGTCGTAGACGCTGGAAGAGAACGCAAAACAATTGCGCAAGAGCTTTGGCAGCTCGTGGAACCTCTCACTAAAGGGATTGATGGAGATGTTGCTAGATTGTGGGAGGATAAACTCTGTTCTTGACTATCTGCTGAATCAAGCACTGCTCACAAACGCTCGTGCAACAAGGAGATATACTGACACTCATGAGGTGCTATACCAAATACTCCTGGGCGTCGGAAGTTTGGAGCGTCTGGCAGCTTACTGCGCTGTATTGCCGCCAATTGTTGTGCTCGGCTTTTGAAACCCGGATGGGAGCAACGCAGACAATAATGCAGCTAGTCACATTCCCTTCTAGGACGCTCGTATATTTCTTCCATTTCTGATGGATCACTCAACTTTCGATGAAGACATAGATTGTCCAATCCTAATGCAAGCGCCTCGCTTCATTTCTTAAGGCAAGGTCACTGGTCTCCTGTTAAGATTGGATATGACAGCTCAATCATGGGCGAACAAGACCTCGTGCTTCAGCTGGTCTCATGTGACATATAACTTAGAAATTGATCCAGAAGTGCGATAGAGGGTCCGAGCTCGAGACGCTCAGTTCATGTACGACACGCGTCCTCGCCACCGCCCACGATCATCAATGATATGACTGCTTCTCCTGCTCCCAGAATCAATTAAGAACGTGCAAGATGTAATAGTCTTAGTGTATGATACAGTGCTTCGATAACAGTGAAGGAAAACAAGTACAGATGAATGAACCAAACCAGTGCTATCGTCAGTGAGCGGATTGTATTGCCCACCATTGGTCTGAACCAGGGGAAAATGGTTCAAGGGATACCTAGTGATAGTGTGAGTACTTTCTGGCCTAGATCGCAAAATTTTGAGCCCGACCTCGTTAGAATCTGCATGGGTAGTCCAAAATAGTTGTGATGTGGGGTCGTAAATCTAGAGAGGGCCTAATATGAAGGGGTTCCTCACGATATCCGCCAGAGCAGAACGCACCCGATACATGGATTGACTGACGACCTTAATCTTCCATCGAGCGAGAGGATTTGAGCTAGTGATGATAGCCTACACAAATCGTTTTGTTTTTCAGGTCAATAATAGGAGATGAGGTTACTCACCACTTCTCCCTTGAGGTCAGCATAACAGTTTGTTGCCGCATTTTGGATGATATATCGTTCATGGTCACCATTAGTGGTGATAGTCCACTAAAAAGCTCAATGGGCATTGCCAGCTACAGAGGTTGGTGTGAGAGCTCACCTTGGAGTATGAATTAGGGTTATTGACCAGTGTTAGAGGACACTCAAGTCCTGTTCTCTGTACTGGGCGGGGATCGACAATGTTGTGAATAACGTAGGTTTCCTCGGCTTTGAATGACATGGTGCTAGTGTAGAGGAGAGAAGGAGAGTGATGTGGATTAGGGACTGCTAGTTTGCGGCAACTTTATAGTCCTTGTCGGTAATCAATCAATTGCCACTGTCACCCTGAGAGTCGCAAGAACCGAAGTTGATACCTGTGACGTACTTGGCGAATTGACAGCGCAAATGATGTCCCAACCGATCGGTTTAGAGCGCTATAGTGAACAACAAAACTTCATGGATCTTATGATCTGAACCATCTGCAGTCAGAAACGCCATAAATAGTGGAAGAGTGCATCGAAATTTCAGGGCAAGTTACTAGAGCAGTATCGTCGGGATAAGCTGTACCATACTTCAACGCTCACTTTTTTTTGGACTTCGTGTACGGCACTTCGCAGGGTCAATTCTGGCAAGGATCTAGCTGTAGATAGCGCAAAGCGTAGTGCCTCGTACCTTCTATAAGAGTACAGGAACACGCTGGATTCTCAAGAAGTCCGATCAGGCAACCGTACCCTACACGTTGTTTGGCACCTCAGGTAGCTTTTCAGACTGAGGACCCTACACCAACTGCTATCCACGGCATTTCTCACAGTGAGGTTGATCATGAATCTGGTCACCAAATCGTATAGCCTATCAAACGGGTTTGATTCCATGTCCTTGTAAGAAATACCTCGAATCACCTCGAAGCAGTGCAAGAACTGACATATACATACATCATGTTATCTAATTCTTTATATGACGGTAGCGAACAGTGTCCATAAAACGTGTAGGACATACTTTAGGTATTGCTCAAAGAAAACTGAGACACGTCGCGCCGTTTACCGTTCCAACAATCCTTAAGTAGTGACTGAATAGTACAAAGATAGTGGCCAACTTCCAATCCGATTCGGGCTTGACTGCTGAGCATGATGCGTCCGGAACTTGTAACTAGGGACTCCTGCCAGAATTTCCTGAACTCGGGGTGGCGGACGAAAAGCTCTGTGAAGAACGCGGTCCGAGGGCAATCAGATGCCCCTACAAACATTGCTATTCCTCACAAGAAAGCATCTACCCCGGTGCTTCTCGACGATATCTGATTGGCTGTCGTATGATCCGTCCGCTTTTCGATGGCGCTTGTGAGGAGACAGTGAGCAATTGATCCAGCTATCGGTCAAGGCTCTAGGATTTGACGTTTGGACGTCCGTGACTAACGGGTTATTTGATCGGGACTCCACGATAATTTCAGTGCGTTAGCTAAGCAATGAACCTGTTGTTAAGAGGTTCATTCGTGAATCATAGTTGTCAAGGACTGGAAGGCCTGGCGGAGATTCAGTGGGGAGTGATATGCACACTGTTGTGATATTCTTAGATTACAACTTCGGATCTTCACCATCGGACACTTGTAACATATACGACTTATTACTCATTGTCAGTCTACTAGCTACATAGCCCTCCGGCACTCTACAGCATCTGATGTACCAACTATAGACTATAAAGACTCAGACAAAGACCTCTAAAATCATCATTTTAACCTTGCATTACAAAACACACTGAGTCTGGGATGGGGTACTGTGGGACATGTTTTTGACCATAGCGACCTGACTTCATCCTATGCTGTTTCGATCACAAAAGCTGGGAGATTGAGCAGATTGCAGTGTATCCTGATGCGAAGGACATCGTCAGTAAGAAATTAAAGCATTGCTGGTAGCACTAGCGGCGTGCGCATGTTAGCTGGTTCATCTTGATCTTTGCTGGTTTCATGATCGTTCTTCTCGATGCCGCCGTCATCCTCCTCCACTCTTTCAACAAATTATGCGACACTAGTCCCGTCATCCTTGTCATTTCCTCGCCACTCTTTGCATACATTTCCATTAGCCAAATAGCATACACACTGGTCGAACGGTACAGCGCTGATGGCGCCTCCACGGTATACGGCAAACGCCGTCAAGCTCTAGACACTTGCAAGAAAACGTGTGCATCTCTTACCCATTGAGTCTTGGTTATCTCTTAACAGGAAGCGCATTCCCAAACGTTCCAGGTCTCCAGTATCCCTCAAAAAAGATACGGTAGCATCGGTGGCCTATGACACGCTTCTCCTCATCCGTCTAGTCCTTGAGGACATCGGCATGCAACTTCTTGAAAACTTCGATGGCTGTATTGACTTCGTTCATCAGCGTACTGGCAGCGTTGCGCTCTCTGATAGCATCCTTCTCATCCAAATTGCTAGCAGCCTCCAAACGCCGTACAAGCTGTGCGATGATAATCTCCTTGGCACCGATGGTGGCCTTGATAGCGCCACAGCGAGTCTTAAAGGCCGCCTCACCCATGTCCAAGACCTTCCGCTTGGGATCTCCGCTCTCCTCATGAAACCTGTAAAGTGTTTTCTCTTCTCTGTCGGGATGGAAAAGAACATGCATGAACAGTTTGCCGGGTTGAGCACTGTCAACAAAGAAGAACATAGCGGTTCCCTCAAAGTTTGTCGTCTCGGCATTACAGACGGAGATACCGAGCGATGTGGAGAAGGGTTCACAAAGAATGGTAGCGGGGTTGGCAGTCAAGGTGGGTTTATACATGTCTGCAAGAAGCTAGTACTTGGATTCATATAGAATAACATGAACGTCATTAATCTGATTGTCCACAAAAATGGATCTGCAATATGGAGGCCAGATACAGCGGTGAGAATGTTGTGATTGACGCCTATCATGATGACAGCAGCAGTAGGGGGCAGGCTGACCAGCTATGCCGAGACGAAGGGGGATGCATGAGGGTGCACTGCACCCGCTGCTCGAGCAAGTAGCTATCCATGGCAGGACCAACGATATCCTCCCAGATGGCATTCAGAGGGTGAGCGCCAAGAATACGGAGCTCCTTCGGCTCGAGATAGGACTCAGGACCAGTGGGCTTCATCCAGACATCAGTGCTGGAGCGCGCAATCATGCGAGGCTTGGGCGGGAGCCCATATAAATAATATTTAATCTCAACTGGCGATGGGACGTATGCAGGTAGGCTAGAGTTGGCTCTATCAGATGCCATGGTGTAAGTAAACTGTAAAGCAAGAGCGAGGGCGAGAACGCAAAGAAGAAAAAGTGCCAAAGAGTTTAGACACCACAATGCGAAGACAAGTGGAAACTTGAAGCGAACAGAGTGACTGTGTTCGTAGGCGCTTGCTAATGCTCCACCAGAACCGCAACTACTTACTCACCAATTCAATTCTTTCCTGCACCTCAGACAAAGGGCCCTACGCCAACCGCTATCCATGGCATCTCTTACAACAAGTTCGAGTTCATTATCAAGTCACCAAGTCATACCCCCCCAAGTAGCGATTCATAGCCTAAGGATTCCATTCAGGCTTGACCGCTGAACATGATGCATCTGGGAACTGTACCCTTGGTTCCTGGTAAAATATCCTAGACTCGGGACGGCTTTGCGACGAAAAGACGAAAAGCTCGTAGATATGTTTGATATGTTTGTTTTTGTGAACAAAACAAGGGCCATCAGATGGCCCTATAAACATTGCAAAGTACATCACTCCGCCAGGCAATGACGACTACAATTTACCAATAGGAGGTTTTGACGTGAGGACGAAGGAGGTGAACGTTGGAACATAAGTACCCTCCCTATCTTCTGCAAGCTAAGCAAACGCCCCAGAATTCAAGGGAACGAAAAAGGTATCCACCCTTGGAACATCTCACATCTCACTCCCATCCAACCATCAAATCACACAAAAATCTATTTATATAAAAGAAGAAAAAAAAGTAATACACACCGACAAAAAACACAGTTACAAGTAACCAAAACTCTAAACTAAGAACTACAGTCCAGGTGAGAGAGAAAGAGAGATTCAGAAACTTCAATCAAGCCACCGTCATCTTCTTGCGCAACTGGTCCTTGAGCGTTTCACCATCCTGTGCAAACTTCTTAATACCTTCATGCAGCTTATCAAAGGCCATCTGGTCCTCAAGAAGAGCCCAGCGGAACTCGGCCTCATTATCGATAAAGGTCACTTTAGGAATCGGTTGCGCTTTGGCGGCTATCAGGACATGATGATGATGAGACAATCAATCACTCGGAAGATGCTGTTGTAGCTACACACCTTCACTGGCATCCAGCTTTTGAGGAACAGGTTCCGCCGAGCCCCTGAGCTCTTCAAGAAGAGCAGGAGAGATGGTCAAAAAGTCAACCCCAGCAAGGGACTTGATCTCGCTCGTCTGATATGAACATGAGTCAGAGTACATTAAAGTAGCTGCAGAAGCTCACATTACGGAACGACGCGCCCATGACGATGGTCTTGTATCCATGCTGCTTATAATAATTGAAAATCTTCTTGACAGACTGCACACCAGGATCCTCATCGCCTTCATAATTCTTTCCAGTAGCTTTCTTGTACCAGTCGAGAATCTATTTTAAATTCATTCTATATCAGCCCGAAAACAAACACAATGCATGCACTCACTCGGCCAACGAAGGGGGAGATTAAGGTAACGCCAGCCTCAGCACAAGCAACAGCCTGTCCAAACCCAAAAAGCAAGGTAAGGTTACAATGAATGTTTTCATCCCTCTCCAATTCACGAGCAGCCTGAATACCCTCCCACGTCGAGGCAATCTTGATCAAAACACGGTCCCTGGAAATACCAAGGGATTCATAGAGAGCAATCAATTGTTTCGCCTGATAGTCCAAAAAGTCGATATCAGATCATCGTAGATAACGATTGAGATGGAAACATTACCTTGGCTTTGGTAGCCTCCTTGTCAAAGGAAAGACGAGCATCTACTTCCGTAGAAACACGACCAGGAATGATGGCAAGGATCTCCTTGCCGAATTCAACGAGCTAGAACGAGGTAAAACAATAAGTGATCGGGGAACAAAAAAAAAAGCCGAATAATTCTACACACAAGTCTATCAACAGCATGGTTGACTCGAGCATCGAGATCGCCACCCTTAGCTTTCGCATAGTCGATAGCAGTATCGATCAAACGCGCATAGCCAGCTTTGCCAGCCACAGCCAAGATCAACGAGGGATTGGTCGTAGCATCCTACATAGAAAAAAAAAGACTGAGTACCCTACTAGATACCGTCCATCGCACGTCCTCACTTGGGGTTTGTACACATCAATGGCTGAAACAACGGTCAGCGTCGGAAACAGAGAGGGCACGAGCACACGATGACTAGCTTACTTTCGAAATCGCCCGAGTCAGAGACAACGGTGGTACCGGTTTGCTTCAGTTGGTCAAGAGAAGTAGTCATGACGGGGCAAGGATAAACGAAAAATACGGGCGGGGGGAGTCAGATTAATATATCAGATGATGAGGGATCAGTCACGTGCCGATGACCCGTAGTACCGCTTATCATTCTCGACTTATCGACCGCGGATTGAGGCTTTCCAACTTTTGGAATTGGGTGATGTCCGCGGTGAAAATGCAATGCCCTCGCTACTGCCAGACTGCATGCGAGTTCCGTCTCGAGTCCTCTGTTGTCTCAGTTCTTAGGATCCTAACTGCTCTGTCCTCGGCTAATTTTCTTGCTCCTTCTCTACTTGTGCTTATAAAGTATCTTGATTTGTCTGTTCTGCCACCTTCTTTCTTCACATTACTAAAATGTGTCAAATCTTTTTAGCAATGGTGTCTAGGGACCAGAGTTTTTCATCAAATCTTGGACACACGCATGCTCGCTTGCTTATACGAACGTTTTTGTCATGACCAATGACACTATCACCATGACACAATCCAGTCATCCAATCACCTGACCCTGGAAAGCCCTGGAGAACACCCACCTCAAAATGGTCATTCCCGACCACCTCGATGACAAACTATCAAATCACCTAGTTGATTCCAATTCTCTATATATAACCTGATTTCATGTATATATATATACCAGGCCCCTCCATCTCTCGAATGTGCAGACCTCGCTCGAACCATCTATCCAACCTCAACCTCACCCTCACACTTGCATTCGTGATTTCGACGCTTGCTTCTCTCCTCGTCTTTCATCACTTCCCCTCGCATTTCCTCAGTCGTCTATCCATCCCCGTTCGTTTTCATTCCACCACAAAGACCACTATGAATCCGATGAAATTCGTATTACGGTCGAGTGACCAACGTGGACATGCCGATCACGGCTGGCTCAAGACATTCCACACTTTTTCTTTCGCAACGTGAGTCTCCAATACCCAATGCGCCAGCATCACGGAAGGAATAACTTCTTTTTGCAACAGGTATCAAAACTCAGAACACGATCAATTCGGCCATCTTCGCGTCATAAACGAAGACCGCGTAGCCCCCCACACCGGCTTCGGCACCCACTCTCATCGCGAATTCGAAATCTTCTCTTACATCGTCACTGGAGAACTCGAACAGTACGTTCTCCTCCCTCTTTCCTTGCTTCTTCTTCCTCTTTCTAACGAACAACGATCAACAGTAAAGACTCCATGGGCAACCTCGAAATCCTCAAACGAGGCGACCTCCAAATGACATCCGCCGGAACCGGCATCTCCCACTCCGAAAAATGCCACGGATCCAAAGAACCCGTCCACTTCCTCCAAATCTGGTCTTTCCCCAAAACATCCCGCCTCGAACCCAAGTACTTCACCCGTCATTTCACCGACGATGAAAAGCGGGGTGGGTGGGTCAAGATCGTGGCGCCCGTAGGCGAAAAGGGCGTGGAGCTGGTTCGGGAAGCGCAGGGTCCTGCACCTGTGCATAGCGATCTCACGCTGTACGCTACCCTCCTCGGCACCGGAAAGACACTGGAACGACCACTCCAAGGCAAGAAAGGCTACATCCACGTTATCCAAACGAGTGGATACAACCCACTCAAATCGCAAGGGGCCACCGTCCGCATCCGCGGTCCAGGGACTGAGCAAATGGAGTTGAAGGAGGGTGACGGAGCGTATATTTTCGTAGGGGAGAAGGGTAACGCGCTCACGGTTGAGAATGCGGGCGACGGGAACGAGACGGCTGAGGTTTTAGTTTTTGATCTGGATTGAATGTACTATATCAGATACGTCGACGCTGTGGATACCACAGGCGTCAATGATATTTTTTCTTAATGGGTCGATACCATAGGGTGGGGACATCTGTGCACTCGTTACGATGGGTCGCAGACATAACGGAGCGGACGTTCGGATCTGCTGAGTTATGCTGTTGATGATGGGAGAGATTTTATCGACGGGGATGGTATCGGCTTTTGTGATGACGGATTGGAGGGTCCAAGGTTGATTTGGACAGGCCATCATCAGACGAGAGAGATGAGCCAACATCTCGTTGTCATAGCCATTGAGACCGTGTTTAGCGTTGAAGAGGATATACACACGACAAAGTCTAGAAAGAGCGTTCAGAAAGAGAAGAGTGCGGAATAGGAGCTCACTGTTTTCTTGACTTGAAATACTCATCCAGCATGTGCCCCCATTCAGGTCTACCTCTCCTGCCGTAACCAGGCGCATCGACGAGAACGAGGGTCCCACCAGGCTGAGCGCCGACGCGGTAAAAGTTCAATTGTCGTGTGTGACCCTTGGGTTCATTTTAGGGAAATCCGAGAAGACAATTGAAGAACGGACTGCTTTTTTGCTGATGCGGAGGAGAGACTTTCGGCCGAGAACAGCATTCAGAAGAGAAGATTTGCCGACGTTTGCACGGCCTTTGCCCCGTTTAGTACCTGGCTTTTCGTCTAGAAAATACAATACCTGTAACGATGACCTAGGTAGTTGAGTGAACGAGCACGAACAGAGGGAATAGAAATACCTCTGGCAAAGTCAGAGCAGGAAAATGAGCAGCAGAGGCAGCCCCAGCGACGAAACAGGCAAAGTTCGAGAACATGAGTGGCTGACGAAAAAGGAGACGGAGAAAAGCGGAGAAAAAAGTGAAATTGAAAGTGGAGAAAACCGGGATAATAGGGTTAATTGGAATCTGCCATGAAGGGCTGTCTCAAGCAGAGCTCGCGTGCCCCCTCTCCCGTCAAGCACGTCGCCTTTGGCAGCGACGGCTCTGAGGAGATCTATGTCGCTGACGAGTGGGATCGCACTCCCACAGAGCCTGCACGCCATCTGTCCTACCAGTCAGTGTCCTCGACCTCCAGAGTCCATTTTATTGACGATGTGCAGGGATATTCTAGAACTGAAAGAAATCCAGCGTTCGCTGCCGCATGCTGAGCAGCCAGCAGACCTCATCAAACCCTCCTCCCACTATCTCTCCACCGTCCCCATCGGCCTCTTGCCTCTCCTCCCCACTCCAGACCCTAACCCCATCGTCAAACCCTCCTCTCCCGTCGTCCCTTCTTCCTCCTCTCGTACCCATCCCACCCCCAAAAACCCCCGCTTTTCGTTCTTGCCTCTGCTCCCTCGCTCCCCCTCTCCCTCTCCTCCTCCCTCTCCACCCGACACCCCCACACTCACTAACGACAGCAGCCCACGCTCCACCGCTTCCTCCTCCTCTCCAGAACCCTCCTTTCTCCAGCTTCCTCCGTCTTGTGCTCACGGCAGATTCTGCCGACCCGGCTTTGGCGCTTCTGCTTCTCCTTTCCCGACTACACCACCACCGCCTACTCCCAAGAATGTCATTGTCATCAACGGTATCGAGATTGATCTCGACGACGACCATGATCCGGCTGAAGCCCCTTCAATACTTCACCCTCTCGAGCGTCCTACAACGCCTACTCAGAAATCATCGGGTGCTCTTGCGCTACACACTCTTCTGGTGCCTTCCGCTTGAAATCATTCTCACTCTCTCGCATTGCATTGCATTAGAGTTATCCTCAACCCTTTTGGATTAATGACTGTTTTTTTCCTGCTTTTAGAGAAATATATACTCCTTGCGTCGTGCTTATTATTCTTATTTATCCTTTGTAATCATATAGTGAAACTAACATTAGCTTGTTCTCATTTAGGTAGATTCTTAATCAGGAGAAAAACATTTGATGTTCGATCGATCCAAAATGGGGAAAGCGCACAGGAGAGTCATAGAGTGAAACTAACATTAGCTTGTTCTCATTTAG
>Ga0154003_1000454_pt1 | contig 12810 bp, 1 predicted proteins | sample TSFL087MetaG_FD_104679 | JGI IMG/M metagenome (GOLD analysis project Ga0154003, IMG submission 104679) | Attine ant fungus gardens microbial communities from Florida, USA - TSFL087 MetaG | ecosystem: Host-associated > Fungi > Mycelium > Unclassified | place: USA: Florida, Lake Talquin State...
GGAGGACATCTATCGACAGGAGGGCATCAAGCGAGTTTTCGATCTATACGGGCCTTCGGAAGATACGACCTACTCGACATATGCTCTGAGGAGCGCGGCCGGGCCTGCCACCATCGGTCGTCCGATCGCCAATACCCAGGTTTATTTACTTGATAACCACATGTGTCCAGCGCCGGTGGGCGCAATCGGCGAATTGTGCCTCGGCGGCGATGGGCTGTCGCGATGTTATTTCCGGCGAGGGGAGCTGACGGCGGAGAGGTGGATTCCGAATCCGTTTGGGGCCGAAGCAGGCGAGCGGCTGTACCGCACAGGGGATTTGGCTCGTTACCTGCCGGATGGGAATCTGGAGTACCTGGGTCGTCAGGATCACCAAGTGAAGATCCGCGGTTTTCGGATCGAGTTGGGAGAGATCGAGACGCTGCTGTCGCAGCACAAAGGGATAAATCAGTGCGCAGTGAGTATTAGGGAGGACCAAACTGGAGACAAGCGGCTGGTGGCCTATATAGTGGGCGATGGCGAGAGAACCCCAAGAGATACGGAGTTGCGTGAGTACCTACGAGGGAAGCTACCGGAGTTCATGGCGCCGTCGGCTTATGTGGAATTGGCGGAATTGCCGCTGACGCCGAATGGGAAGCTGAACCGCAGAGCGTTGCCTGTCCCAGCAGCGATCGATAAGAGGGAGTGTGTGGAAGCGCGAACGCCGATCGAGGAGATCGTATCGGGCATTTGGTGCGAGTTGTTGCGGCTGGAGCGGGTAAGTGTGCGGCAGAACTTCTTCGAGCTGGGCGGACACTCGCTGCTTGCAACACAGGTCATCTCGCGAGTCAGAGAGGCGTTTGAAGTGGATCTGCCTCTGCGGGTCTTGTTCGAGAGCCCGACGGTAGAAGGGCTGGCGGCAGTTGTGGAGCGAGAGCGGCAGGCGGGCCGGCGAGCGGAGGCGCCGCCGATCGCGCCAGCGCGACGGGACCGTGAGTTGCCGCTATCGTTCGCGCAACAGCGGCTGTGGTTCATCCAGCAACTGGAGCCGGAAAGCGCGGCCTATAACATGCCGTACGCGATACGGCTGCGTGGAGAGCTCTCGATCAATGCGCTGGGGCAGAGCCTGGGCGAGGTGGCGCGTCGCCACGAGGCGCTGCGGACAAGATTCGCCTCGCGAGGCGGCCGGCCGGTCCAGGTGATCGACGAGGCGGCGGAAGTGACGCCGGCGGTCTGGGATTTGAGCGACGTCGGGGAAGACTTGCGGGAGACTCTCGCGCGGCAGATCGCGTCAGCCGAAGCGGGGCGGCGCTTTGATCTGGAGCAAGATGCGGTGTGGAGGGCAACGCTGGTGCGGATGGGGAAGGAAGATCACATCCTGCTCTTGTGTTTGCATCATGTGGCAAGTGACGGGTGGTCTACTGGTGTTATGGAGCGGGAGTCTACACGACTATATGAGGCATTGGGGACAGGCAATCCGTCGCCGTTAGCGGAGCTGCCGGTACAATATGCTGACTTCGCCCTCTGGCAAAGGGAGTGGCTGCAAGGGGAGGCGCTGCAAAAGCAAATCGATTACTGGCGGCGACGGCTGGCCGGGAGCCGGACACTGGAGTTACCGGCGGACCGACCGAGACCGGCGGCTCCCAGTCATCGAGGCGCAAATATGTCCTTTCAGCTCTCAACAGAGTTGACCGATGAACTCAAGGCGCTGAGCCGGCGAGAAGGAGTGTCGCTATTCATGACGCTACTAGCGGCCTTCCAACTAACGCTCGGCCGATATGCGGGTCAGGATGATGTGGTGGTCGGGACAGATGTAGCCAATCGCAACCGGCTGGAAACCGAAGAGTTGATCGGATTCTTCGTCAATCAGTTGGTGTTACGAACCGATTTATCAGGCGATCTCAGCTTCGGAGAATTGCTCAGGCGAGTGAGAGAGACGACTCTCGGGGCCTATGCTCATCAGGACGTTCCGTTTGAAAAGTTGGTCGAAGAATTGGAACCGGAGAGAAGCTTCAATCGCACACCTATATTCCAAGTCTTGTTTGTTTTAGAGAACGCGTCTGTTCGGACTGGAGAGTGGCGGAACCTAATAGCCAGCCCTTTTGCGCTAAATTCTTCGTCCTCGAAGTTTGACTGGGTGGTGGTGGCCCGGGAGACAAGGGACGGAGTCTCGGGGATCTGGCGATACAACATCGACATGTTTGAAGCGTCCACGATCGAGCAGCTCTGTTTTAGATTCCAGGCATTATTGGAGAAAATCGCGGCTTCGCCCGAAGTCCGAGTGAAAGAGCTCGATATGATAATCGATGCATCACAAAAATCGCCCGAGCGAGCTCGCTTGCCCAAGTCTTTCGGAAAAGCGAGACCCAGAACCGTCATCTTTCCTCAAGAGAGTCTCGTGAGCGCAAGCTTTCTATCTTCTGAGCAGACATTGCCTTTGGTGATTACGCCGGCGGTCGGTGACATTGATCTGATTGAGTGGGCTGGAACTGAGCGTGATTTTATTGAGCGGAATCTGTTGAAGCATGGCGCTATTCTGTTTCGTGGATTCAAGACAGCAGGACCTGGCGAGTTTGAAGACTTCGCCTCGGTGATCTGTCCAGAACTCTTTGAAGAGTACGGGGACTTGCCTCGCGAGAGTATTGGGGGAAAAGTGTATAGCTCGACACCGTATCCGAATGATCAAGCGATACTCTTTCACAACGAAAGCTCTCACTTGCACTCTTGGCCGCTGAAGATTTGGTTTTACTGTCTCACGCCTCCACAAGAAGGCGGCGAGACTCCTGTTGTCGATTGCCGAAGCCTCTACAGTGAAATGGATCCGGCATTAAGGCAAAAGTTTTACGACAAGGGGCTAATGTATGTCAGAAACTTTGGCGATGGCCTCGACGTCAGTTGGCAAGACTTCTTTAAGACTTCCGATCGCGCCGCAGTCGAAGAATTCTGCCGGAATTCCGGAATATTATATGAATGGAAAGCAGGGAACGCGCTCAGGACAAAGAGGCTCTGCCCAGCGGTAGCGCATCATCCCAGAACCGGCGAGAGCGTTTTCTTCAACCAGATACAAGCGCATCACGTCTCCTGCCTGGACCCGACTGCCAGGCAGATCTTATTAAGTCAATTCGGCGAAAAGGGATTACCGAGAAATGTCTATTACGGCGATGGTGAGAGTATCTCTGATTCTGTCGTCAATGACCTGAGGCAGCTTTACGAGCGACACGCCAAGAGCTTCTTGTGGCGGAAAGGCGACATACTCATGGTGGACAATATGCTAGTAGCGCATGGCAGGAGACCGTTCGCTGGGTCTAGAAAAATCGTTGTCGCCATGGGCGATATGATCAGCTGCGCCGTCTAAGTTTTGAACTGACCGCTCATTTAGTCCTCTCATTTAACTACAACTACAGTCTCCAGCTTATACACTTTTTCAGGAACGACTCAATCATTTCTGATTGTCGTGGAGGTGCGCTGTGTCAACTGACGGGCGACTCGATTGCATAATCATTGGTTATAACGAAATTCCTTTCGAGCGATACGAGAGCTTCCTGGGGAATTACGGTATTGATACGGAAGCCTATCGCGATCTGAAGTTCAGCTTCATTGATCTGGGCGGTAATAAACTGGATTACGTCGGCCTGATGAATTATCTATATAACCTTGCAGGCCCAAACGGCTCCGGGTCAACCCCCATGCAGGCATTCAAGTCGGGAGACATTCCCAATCTCGCCGCAGCTTATTTGACGAACTATCTCAGGCAGCGCGGGTTTGAGGCTCAATTTATCAACTTGTTTCAGCAAGAGAAAGACCTTTTGATTGACTACCTCAACAGGGATCCACTCTGTGTGGCTATCACGACAACTCTTTATGTCGTGAACACCCCCGTCGTCGAAATGGTCGAGTTTATCAGAGGCCATAATAGCAATGTGAAAATCGTTGTCGGAGGGCCTCTGATAGCAAATCATGCAAGGAATAATCAAGGCGCAGCTCTGCAAGCCGCGCTGGATGACATGGGCGCGGATATTTATGTAATTGAAGGGCAGGGGGAACAGACGCTGTCGCGCATACTCAGTTGCCTGAAAAACAAAGACGCTTTGAGTGAAGTGCCAAACATCGCCTTCTTTCAAAATGGGCGCCTCCAGCGAACTGGAGTCGTACCCGAAAATAACTCCATAGATGAGAATTATATTGATTGGGGCGGCTTCTCTAGCCAAGATCTGGGTTACACCATCCAAACCAGGACTGCGCGCAGTTGCGCCTTTAACTGCTCGTTTTGCAACTATCCTGTAAGAGCCGGGAAATTGACGCTCGCTAGCCCCCAGACCGTCGAACTTGAGCTCGACTCTATACGTAAGCTGGAATATGTCAAGAATGTCGTTTTTATCGACGACACTTTCAATGTCCCGCTTCCGCGCTTTAAGGACCTTTGCAAAATGTTGATCAAGAATAACTACGGGTTCAATTGGTTCTCCTATTTCAGGTGCAGTAATTCGGACGAGGAAGCCATAGATCTGATGGCCAGAAGTGGATGCCAGGGAGTCTTCCTGGGCATAGAGTCGGGTTCGCCGGCGATCTTGAAGAATATGAACAAGGCCGCCACGGTCGAAAAATACGTCAGTGGCGTCAAGTTACTGCGTCAATACGGTATTCTTACCTTTGGATCCTTCATTGTCGGATTTCCGGGCGAAACGGCTGAGACGGTCAACGAGACGGCGGCCTTTCTGAACGAAGCGAAACCCGATTATTATCGCGCCCAGATGTGGTATTGCGAACCTGGCACACCGATCGAGAACCAACGCGACAAGTACCATATTAACGGAGAAGGATTCGTGTGGAATCACGCTACAATGGACAGCTTGGCGGCGATGGACCATATTGACAGGCTGTTCCTTACGACCAAGGATTCGATTTGGCTCCCGCAGTGGTCGTTCGATTTCTGGATCATCCCCTATTTGTTGGGTAAGGGAATCACAAAAGATCAATTCCGAGAATTTATGGCGCAGGCGCATAAGTTGTTGGCGATGGAGATCGCTTCCCTCGCTGAACATGAAAAGAGCGCCAGACAGCGGGAAGTAATGCTCAGCCTGATAAGATTGGCAAAAGAATGGCCTCGGACTGTCTGATTTACTACCGATAGAAGAATCTCCGCTCATACGAACACAGATCGCCGATACTGGAGGAAGTCCCAAGTATGCAAAACCAGGCACTGGAAGGTTACAGACTCTCGCCGCAGCAACGGCGATTGTGGTATCTCCAAGACGGAAGCTCGGCATTTCGTTCTTGGTGCGCCATCAAGATAGAGGGCGGAATCGAAGACGCTGCCCTGAGAGAGGCTGTCGAGTCTGTCATTGGCCGGTATGACATCCTGCGAACAAGATTCCATAAGCGAGTCGGGATTAAGATGCCGATTCAGGTGGTCGAGCCGGAAATAGTCGCCAGGTGGGTTGAGCTGGATCTCCGCGGCATGGAAGAGTCAGCGCAACGAGCGAAACTGCATGAAGTTTATACCCTCGAAGGTGAAAGCAGCCTAGAGCCCGACTTGAGATCGAATCTAAGAGCCGCCCTCGTGAGATTGGGAGAGAATGAGCGGGTATTGATAATCAATCTGCCCTCGCTTTGCGCGGACGGTTGGGCTGTTAAAAGACTGGCCCGAGAGATCACCACAGCCTGCTCTCGCCACATGCAGCCTGTCGAAGAGGCGCCGAATCATTTCCAATATTTTGATTTTGCAGAATGGCAGAACGAACTCCTTGAATCGGTTGATGAAGAGGCCAGGCGGGCGAAGGCGCACTGGGAAAAAGCGTCCTTACGCAATGAACTCCTCGTTTTGCCGCGCGAGAAGAGAGCAGAGAACGCCGCTCTGTTTGCGCCTTTGCTGGTCGGGGGAGAAATGGGCGCGACCGTGGTCCATCGAATCAGAGAAGTAGCCTCTAAGTTCGGCGTAACCGAGCTTGATGTCTTAGCGACTTGCTGGGCGGCATTAATTAGGAGATTGAGTGGTCGGGATGAGGTAGTGATTTGGGCAGTCCTGGATGGGAGAAAGTACGAAGAACTCAAGGAGGCAGTCGGCTTATATGCCAAAAGTGTTCCAGTACGAGTGAGGATAGAAGAGGCAACAATATTCGCCGCCCTCTTGACCAAGTTGAGTGAGGCAATTCGTGAAAGCTATAAGCTTCACGAATATTACTTCGATGACGAAAGCGCAGCCAACAAACAGGCGCCTGGTGAATATCCGATCGCTTTTGAACATTGGGATGGAACTTGGTCTCACACCCAAGCGGGTACGACCTTTACCCCGCTCAAACAGTACTCGTGTATCGATCGGTTCAAAATAAAATTGAGCCTTTTCCAATCGCGAGAATCTCTCAGCGTTGATCTCCAATATGATTCCAACGTTTATGATCGCCAAACTGCAGAGCAAATGGCAGGCTGGCTCAAACGGTTGATAGAGAGCGCGGTCAGCGATCCTGAAACTGCTATCAACAAGCTCGACATTCTGGACGACATCGAGCGGCACCGATTGATCGTCGAGCTTAATGATACGGGCCGAGCGGATGTGAAAGAAAAATGCATCCATGAGCTATTTGAGGACCAAGCTGCGCTGACCCCGGAAGCAGTTGCAGCCGTCTTTGAGGATGAGTTTCTAACCTATCGCGCATTGAACCAGAGAGCAAACCAACTGGCTCATTACCTGCGCGCGCTGGGGATTGCTCCGGACAGGTTGGTCGCCCTCTACCTGGATCGCTCTCTCGATCTATTAGTCGGAATATGGGGGATACTAAAGGCCGGCGGAGCCTATGTGCCGATTGATCCTGCCTCTCCGAAGAAACGGCTTGCCATGATCCTAGAGGATACTGCGGCCGCAGTCATTCTAACGACGCGGCAGTTGGCGATGGTATTCGGTGAATATGACGGGAAAGTGGTTTGCTTTGACGCCGATCGAGATGTGATCTCTGAACAGGACGACAGCAATCCTCAAAGGAGCGCAACACCTGAAAATCTGGTATATGCGATATTCACCTCTGGCTCGACTGGCAGGCCAAAAGGGGTGGCGGTCGAACATAAGCAACTTCACAACTATGTCTGCGGAGTGATCGAGAGGCTCTCCCTGCCGGCGAGAGCCAGTTTCGCGACGGTCTCTACTTTCTCAGCCGACTTGGGCAACACTGCGATATACCCGTCTCTTCTCAGCGGAGGATGCCTCCATATCATTTCGCTTGATCGCGCCATTGATCCGGTAGCGTTGGGGGACTATTTCTCTCGGCGCCATATTGATTGCCTCAAGATCGTCCCCTCACACCTTGCGGCGCTGCTGGCCTCAGCGAATCCCGAAATACTGATGCCACGACAGCGGCTGGTTTTGGGCGGAGAGGCTTCGCGTTCAATTTGGGTGGAAGAGCTTCATCGGCTTGCGCCTGCTTGCGCGATCTTCAATCACTATGGCCCGACTGAAACAACAGTAGGAGTGTTGACCTATGCGATGGCGGATCGCTTACTTCCGCAGGGTTGCTCGGCCTTACCGTTGGGCCAGCCAATTTTCAACACCAGAATCTTCATTTTCGACGGTGACATGCAGCCGCTTCCGCTAGGTGTGGAAGGAGAGTTGTACATTGGTGGCGCCAATTTAACGCGAGGATACCTAAACAGACCCGAGTTCACTGCCGACAGGTTTGTCCCCGATCCATTCAGCCTGCAGCCTGGGGGACGACTCTATAGAAGTGGGGATGTGGCGCGCTACTTGCCCGATGGAAGTGTTGAGTTTCTGGGCCGGTGCGATGCCCAAGTCAAGTTTCACGGTTATCGGATCGAACTGAACGAGATCCGAACCGCACTGAATCAACACTTGAAAATCAGAGATAGCGTGGTAACAACGGCGCGAGATCACAAGGGTAATCACACGATCATCGCCTACTATGTCTCAAGACAGGAAATAGAGGTGGCTGAGCTGCGTGAGTTTCTGAGTGAGAGCATCATAGAAGAAACAATACCGAGCATGTATGTACATCTAAAGAAGCTGCCACTGACTCTAAACGGGAAGATCGACTATCAGGCGCTGCCGAGCATTGAGGAAGCGAAAAAACAGATAAAGAGAAGTTATCTGACGCCCAGGACAATGGAAGAAGAAGTGATAGCAAAAATCTGGGCCGAGGTGCTAGGGCTTGAGCGAGTAGGAGTAGACGATAACTTTTTCCAACTGGGCGGGCATTCACTGCTCGCCACCCAGGTCATCTCACGGGTCCGTGAGGCGCTGGAAGTGGAGATTCCGCTGCGAGCCTTGTTTGAAAGCCCGACGGTGGAGGGGCTGGCGGAAGCCATGGAGCGAGAGCGCCAGGCGGGCAGGAGAGCGGAGACGATATCGATCGCGCCGGTGAGCCGAGACGGCGCGCTGCCGCTGTCGTTTGCTCAGCAGCGATTGTGGATCATTCAGCAACTGGATCCGCAGAACACGGCCTACAACATTCCGGCGGCGCTCCGACTGACCGGCCCGTCACGGGTTGGCGTGTTGGAGCAGAGCATGCGGGAGATCATCCGGCGGCATGAGGCGCTGCGTACGCGCTTTGCGATTCTAGACGGACAACCGAGACAGATGATCGAAACTGAAAGCGGATTCCGATTGGCCGTCGTCGATATGGTAGAGGTTTCAGCCGAGGCCCAGGAGAGCCAAGTCAGGAAATTGACGCAAGCCGAAGCGCAACGTCCCTTCAATCTGAGCACGGGACCGCTGATCCGAGCCACGCTCTTACAATTGAAACCCCATGAGCAGGTCGTGCTCTTCACCATGCACCACATCGTCAGCGATGGTTGGTCGACCGGGATTCTGATCCGAGAGATCAGCGCGCTCTACGAGGCTTTCAGTCAGTCCCGTCCCTCGCCGCTTCCGGAGTTGGAACTGCAGTATGCGGATTATGCCGTGTGGCAGCGGAACTGGTTGCAAGGGGAGGTGCTGGAGGAGCAATTGGCATATTGGAAGCGGCAGTTGGCCGATGCTCCGGCTGCGTTGGAATTGCCAATGGATCACCCGCGCCCGGAAGGCGGCAGTTGGCGAGGCGCGGCCTTGCCGTTCCAGCTATCGGCAGGATTGACTGCGGGGGTCAGAGAATTGAGCCAGAAAGCGGGCGTTATGCCGTTTATGAGCCTGCTGGCAACCTTCCAGGTTTTGCTCAGCCGGTACACCGGGCAGAAACAGGTGGTGGTGGGCAGCCCGATTGCGAATCGCAATCGGACTGAGGTCGAGGGGTTGATCGGGTTTTTCGTCAATACACTGGCATTGCGTGGAGATCTGGAAGGAAATCCGACTGGGACTGAGTTACTGAGCCGGGTGCGAGAGATGGCGTTGGGGGCATATGCCCATCAGGACCTGCCATTCGAGAAATTGGTGGAAGAGCTACCGGTCAATCGGGAGTTGGGACGCAACCCGCTCTTCCAGGTAGTATTCACGTTGAGAAGTTCCTTACATCAAGACCTCTATCTGAGCGAATTGCAGTTTCATACGCTGGACCCGGATCGAGGGACAGCGCAGTTCGATCTAGTAGTAGTCCTCACTGATAAGGGAGAGCAAGTCGTCTGCTCAATACAATATAATCCTGATCTGTTTGAAGTGAGCACAATTCAGCGGATGCACACACATTGGCTGCGGCTGTTGGAAGGCATCGTGTCCAATCCCGAACGCCGGATTGAGCAGATCTCTCTCTTGAGTGAAGCCGAACAGCACCAACTAATCCTCGAGTTCAACGACACCGTTATTCCCAGAATCGAAGAAGCCTCCTTGACCGAATTGGTGGAACGGCAGGTAACGCAAAGGCCGGAGTCAATCGCGGCGGTCTGTGAAGATTGGCAGTTGAGTTATGGAGAGTTGAACCGGCGGGCCAATCAAATGGCAAATTACCTGCGTGGGCAAGGAATCGGGCCAGAGATGCGAGTGGGTGTCTGTGTGGAGCGCTCACTGGGGATGGTAATCGGGTTATTGGGAATCCTCAAGGCAGGAGGAGCATACGTGCCGTTGGATCCCTCCTGGCCAGAACGACGATTGTCATTTGTACTGCAAGACGCCGAGATCGCCCTCCTGTTAACTGAAGAGAAATGGCTGGATCGATTGCCTACTCACTGGGCGCAGGATATGTGTCTGGATCGAGACTGGACGTTGGTGTCCAGAGAAGACTCTAGCAACCTATGCTTGAGAGCAAGCGACAGGCAGGCGGTCTATGTGCTCTATACGTCAGGGTCGACAGGACAACCGAAAGGCGTAGTAATCGAGCAGCAAGGATTGAGGCATTACCTGAATTGGTGTCGAGAGGCCTATCGAGTGGAGGCGGGGAGGGGAGCGCCGGTTCATTCGGCAATTAGCTTCGACCTTACAGTGACTAGTTTGTGGCCGCCGCTGGTGACTGGAGCGAGAGTGGAATTGGTGGGAGAGGATCGCGGGGTGAAAAAACTGGGAGAGACGCTGGAGCGGACCGGGGATTGGAGTCTGATCAAGATCACGCCTGCGCACCTGAGATTATTGGAAGAAGAGCTGAAGGGGCGGGATTTAAAGGGTCTGACGCGGTCGGTGGTGATTGGAGGGGAAGCGCTGCAGGGAGAGAGTCTGAAGTTTTGGCAGGAGTCAGCAAGGGAAACTGAGTTGATCAATGAGTATGGGCCGACTGAAACGGTAGTGGGTTGTTGTGTGGAGCGTTTGAAGGGAGAGGTGAAGGGGATGGCGCCGATCGGGAAGGCGATCAGCAACACGCGGTTGTATGTATTGAGTGAAAATCAGGAGGCAGGGCCGACGGGCGTGCGTGGAGAACTCTACATTGGCGGCATAGGGATGGCGCGCGGGTATCTGAATCGTGCGGAGCAGACGGCGGAGCGTTTTGTGCCAGACCCATTCAGCGAAGAGGAAGGAGCGAGGCTATACCGCAGCGGAGATTTCGTGAGGTACGGAAGCGATGGTCGATTGGAGTTTTTGGGTAGGGCTGATCACCAGTTGAAGTTGCGAGGGTATCGTGTGGAGTTGGGAGAGATTGAAGAAACGTTGAGCCGACATCCAGCCGTGCAGCAGGCGGTGGTGGTTATGAGTCCGCAGAGAAATGGGGAATCGCGGTTGGTTGCGTATCTGGTATTGCAAGCCGCCGCCAGCAAGGCGCAGTTGCGTAGGCACGTACAACAATACCTACCTGATTACATGATTCCGCCGGTGATGATGGTGTTGGATGAATTTCCGCTGACACCGAACGGTAAAGTCGATAGGAAGGCCTTGCCAGACGCCAATGATGGTCGGCCTGATGTGGAGCAAGTCTATGTGGCGCCGCGGACAGCGGCAGCGGAGATCGTGGCGGGCATCTGGTGCGAGGTGTTGCGGTTGGAGCGAGTAAGCGTGCGGCAGAACTTCTTCGAGCTGGGCGGACACTCACTGCTGGCCACTCAGGTCATCTCACGAGTCAGGGAGTCGCTCGGCGTGGATCTGCCGCTGCGGGCCTTGTTCGAGAGTCCGACGGTCGAGGGGCTGGCGGAAGCCGTTGAGCGTGAGCGTCAGGCGGGCCGGCGAGCGGAGGCGCCGCCGATCGCGCCGGTGAGTCGGGATCGGGAGCTGCCGCTGTCATTCGCGCAGCAGCGATTGTGGTTCATGCAGCAGCTGGAGCCGGAGAGCGCGGCCTACAACATCCCGCAGGCGGTGCGACTACTGGGAGACCTCGACGTCAGCTCACTGTGGCAAAGCCTGAATGAAATCGTGCGACGACACGAGGCGTTGCGGACGAGGTTTGCCTCACGGGGCGGCCGGCCGATCCAGGTGATCGACGAGACGGTGGAAGTGAAGCCGGCGGTGTGGGATCTGAGCGAGATCCAGGAAGGCCTGCGCGAGAAGCTTACCACCCAGATCGCGACGGCAGCGGCTGGACGACCCTTCGACCTGGAGCGTGATGTTGTGTTAAGGGCGGCGCTGGTGCGGATGGGAGCGGAAGATCACGTCCTGCTGCTGTGCCTGCATCACGTGGCGAGCGACGGCTGGTCGAGTGACATACTGGTCAGGGAGTTCAGCGCGCTCTACGAGGCCTGCCGGGAGAGCCTGCCCTCGCCATTGCCGGAGCTCGCGGTGCAGTATGCGGACTATGCGGTGTGGCAGCGGGATTGGCTGCAGGGCGAGGCGTTGGAAGAGCAGCTGAGCTACTGGCGGGAGAAACTTGCCAGTATGCCCGAGCTGGAGCTGCCGACCGACCGTCCGCGACCTTCGGCGCCGCGCCGAAGCGGTGCGCAGGCGTCCTTCAGACTTGGGCCGGAGTTGACGCTGCGGCTGAAGGACCTTAGCCGACAGGAGGGGATGACCCTGTTTATGACGCTGCTGGCGGGCTTCCAGACAGCGCTCGCCCGCTATGCCGGTCAGGACGATGTCGCCGTCGGGACGGACGTGGCTAACCGCAACCGGCTGGAGACCGAAGGGTTGATCGGCTTCTTCGTCAACCAGTTGGTGCTGCGGACAGATTTGTCGGGGAACCCTAGCTTCCGCCAACTGCTGAGACGGGTGCAGGAGACGACGCTGGGGGCCTATGAACGCCAGGATCTCCCCTTCGAGAAGCTGGTCGAGGAGCTTTCTCCGGAAAGGGATTTGGGTCGTCACCCACTGTTCCAAGCGACGTTTACGCTCATTGACACACCTCTCAGTGCCGGGAAGCTGAGGGAACTCATGCTCATCCCCTTTGGGAAGGGGGGCGGAATGGCGAAGTTCGATCTGGAGACGATCCTGGTGGAAAGCGAGCAGGGACTGGGAGGCGGCATCAATTACGATACCGATCTGTTCGAGGACCATACTATTGCCCGCATGATCGAGCATCTCAAGCGTCTGTATGAAGGGATGGTGAACGA
>Ga0154003_1000455_pt1 | contig 12806 bp, 7 predicted proteins | sample TSFL087MetaG_FD_104679 | JGI IMG/M metagenome (GOLD analysis project Ga0154003, IMG submission 104679) | Attine ant fungus gardens microbial communities from Florida, USA - TSFL087 MetaG | ecosystem: Host-associated > Fungi > Mycelium > Unclassified | place: USA: Florida, Lake Talquin State...
CGCGCTCGACCCGCAGCCGGTAGTCTCCCGCTTTGAGCAGGCTCTTGGTTTCAAAGACGCCGGCGGCCGACGATGAACCAGCCGCCGCCGCGACCTTACCGCGCGCCGGAAGGATTGTGACTGTGGCCTTACTTATCGCCTGTCCCTTCTCATTGATCACCTTGACTGCTACCTTCAGCGAGGCGTACCGAGTTTCCTCAGGCGGTTGTGGCAAACTCAATAAAGGCACATCCAGGCTGCCCTTGTAAAAGCGGCTGTCCAATCGCGGCTCCTGCAATCTGTCCTTTTCCATCGAGGCTCGGCTTACTTTTGCCGCGACCTCTTCGTAAGTCTCCTTGATAGTCGCATTGGGTCGCCTGCGCATGACGTCGAGAAGGGCGTTGGTGAAGAGGCTCCCCTGTTTGGTCGCCCCGGACTCCTGTATGTCGCGCGATGACGCGAACAGGAGGTACTGGCCCCGCAAGTTGTAAGACCCGACCTCGCGCGAGATCGCGGGGCGCGGGATCTTCCCTAGTTTTTGTTTGATCTGCTCCGCCTTGAGCCGGCCGTTGTCGCCGTCGCTCCGTAAACTGCGGAGCGCTTTCGTGAGGTCCAGTTTTTTCGAGATGATTTCAGCGCCGGACGTGTCTCTGGCCTGGGCGCCGGAATGACAACTGTCGGAGATGAAGATGACTCTACACCCTTTGCTCGCGAAGCGCGAAAAGTGCCAGGCCAGCGTGTCGTCGAGCAGCAGGTTCTCCCAAGGCTTGCCGCTGCGGTTGATCTCGGAATCGACGTCGACCGGGCAGATTGCGCCGTCATACCTCCCCGGTATCAGATCGGGCGGTTCGATGTCGGCCTTCTCGTCGATGTCGCCGGATTGTTCGTCCGGAAAAAGCGTCCCATGGCCTGAAAAGTAGAAGACGAATAGGTCGCCCGGCTGCGCCTTCTCGCGCCGCTCGATCATGGCCTTAAGAATCGCTTTGTAGTTGGCCGCCTCGTCGGCCAACATATCAATATCCTCTCGCCGGAAGCCGCCGTAATTGACCAGCGCGTCACGAAACATCTCCGCGTCTTTAACACAGCCGAACAACGGGGCGATTTCGTATTTGTCAATTCCGATGACCAGCGCGAATTTCTTCGGCGCCGCCTTGGGCGAGATTTGGTTTGAGCCGCTCTGCGCGCCGGCGGAGCACAGACAGAACAACAACAGCGCGCCGGCTTTGGCGCAATAAAGCGTTCGACTTATCACTTTCTTGATCAATTCCATATGACTTCTCAGAAAAGCCCTGGGTACGCATCGCTTCCAGCGCGCAGGCTTGGGCGTAAGACCTATCGGAGGCCTGCAGCGCGCCCGGGGCCGGATGCGCGCGACAGCAAGCGATAATCACTCAACTCAATACGTCTTTCCCCACTCCTGCACGCTGGAAGCGATGCGTGCACAGGTGTAGTTTTCATTCTTTAAGGCGTCGTCACTAACGACCCCTTTTGTTCAATTACTCTTTGCCAGATTTGAGGGCAGCTTCAGCGCCATCAAATCCAGCGGGTCAATGTCGGTTCCGGACCATTTGACCTGGAGGTGCAGATGTGGCCCCGAAGACCTGCCGGTGCTGCCGCTCGCTCCTATCGTTTGTCCCGCGCTGACAGTATCGCCTTCCTTCACATTCATCTTCGAAAGATGGAGGTAGAGCGAAAGCAGCCCCTGGCCGTGATCTATCGTGACCATGTTGCCGTCGTAGAAGAGGCTCCTGGCCAAAATCACCCGGCCGCTGTTGATGGCTTTTATCGGGGTTCCTTGCGGAGCGCCGAAGTCGGCGCCTCGATGTGTTTTCGCCGGCCCGCTATTGAACCTTCTCGTCCCGGCGAAAGCGGCGGTCAAGCGAATGCCCGTGTCCACCGGGCGCAAGAATGAGCCGTTCCACAAGGCGTCAGTAGAGAGCGTTTTGAAGACATCGCGTTTGAGCAGCGCTTCGCGCGCTATTCGCGCTCTCTCCTCGTCGTCGGGATCGGTGAATTCGGGCGGCACGCGGATGTTCGTCTTTCTGGCCTCGATTTCGAATTGGGCGCTGAAGGTGACGGGGCGCCCGCCTGCGTCGCTTCCTTTCAACGTGATGGTCTGGCTGCCGAGCCGGGATTCCAGGGCGACGCCGGCCAACCCATACCACGTCTTACGCGACTGGTCGGGGTTGAAGAAAACTTTCTTTCCCATCGTCGCGCCGCTCAGCGCAGAAAGAGCCTCGGCTGACGTGACCGTGAACAGACATGGTGAGCCTCTTTCGATGACTTTCGGCCCGATTGTGACTTTCAACCCCGCCGGAGCGGACGGCGATAAATCCAGCGCCAACTCGGACGGCGCTTTTTCCATCGCGACGGGCGAAGCGCCCGTCGCGGAAGCTTTGGGCGCTTCAGCCATGCTAGCCGGCGAGGCTGCCGCCTGCGCCGCCTTCTGTGTCGTCGCCTGCGCCGCCTGCTGTGTCGCCGCCGGCGTCGTCTTGTCGCTCGAGCACGTGGCTAGTAGCGACGCGGCGGTCAGAATGACCGTAATGCTATTCGAAAATTTCATTAGTATTCCTTTCTTTATTGCAAATCGAGAAAAACTTTGAGATCGCCCTGCTCGCCGGCGTTCAAACTGCGGTAATCGGGGTCGTCGAGCAGTTTCCGTTTCAGCTCCGGCGTGGCCTGCGTTTCGGGCATCGCCAGCAAGGCAGCCTTCATCGCTATTCGTGGGCGAACGCCAAAGGCCGCGACGTAATTCGGTCGCCGGTCGTATTCGTTCAGCCGGGCCTGTAACTCTTCGACTTCGAGACCGGCGAGACTGTTGAGCAGGTCAGTCATGGGAAGGTCTTTCATGACCAACACGAACAGGTCGTCCGGCCGCAGGATGAATGTGGCCTTGGCGCCCGGCGGAAGCGGCTTCACCGTTGGCAAAAAATCGAAGAAATAGTAGGAGGCGCCTCCCGGCGCCAGGATGCAGACGAGGTCGCGGAACTGAGTATTCTTCGGGTCGGCGAGTTGTTTGCCGGTGAAAGGGATGGGATAGCCGGAGACCTTCGATATCGCCTGCCATGCCACGCCGTCGCCCCAGCGTTTGAAGTTGGTAATCGTGTCGGCGTTAGCGACGACCAGAGCCCCGCTGGGATTGCCGTTAGGACTGCCATTCGGACTAGAAGATGCGGCCTTGCGCCCGAAGCGGATCAACAGATCCTTGATCGTACTGGCGCCGGCGTAGCTCGCCACCTTCTCTTTCCCGCGCCACCCGGCGGCGGGCCACCAGTGGCTGATGTGCGAGACGAGCGCGATCCAGCGGTCATCCCAATTCGTGGCGTATGGCGGCACAGCGCCGGCGTTTTTAGCCACGACCTCCCATTGCGCGTCGGCGACCTGCTGGCTGTAGCGCAGGTCTTCGGCGATCTTCACGAAGACTCCGAGCAGTCGCGGGTCGGTTTGAATCAAACGGAGCGCGTCCACGCCGGCCTCGACCGCGCCGGTCCTGAGGTTTACTACGCGGTAACCCTTCTCCTTCTCACTGGCGATGAAATCAATGCCGTAATGGAGGAAGGCTTCGGCGACGGCGCGGTCTTTGAAGAGTATCCCCATCACTTCCGGTAGCAATCCGGCGCGCGCGCCGAAACCCCGCCCCCAGGTCAGCAACTGCGAATCATAAGCGTTGATCGCCGAGGTCTCGCCCTCATGTTTAAGCTCCTCCCAAACCACCTTCTTTATTTTCGCCGCGCGATCTGGCGCGTCTGGTGGGATGTTACGGATCGCCGAAGGCTCCTGTGGAGTTTTGCCGATATAAACATAACCATACTGCAATATCCGCCGGCCATTGATGATTGTGCGATATCGCTGGAGCTTCAGCATCTTCGTGTCGATCTCGCTCAGATTGCGTTTGACGTTGCTGAGCAGGCACTTCTGTTCCTCACTCGCTCGCAGCGGTTTGAATGAACCGTCGACGGTCGGCGCTTTCTCGTCCCCGTAAAAAGTGACGCTGATCCGTTCCTTCTGTGAGCGTTTGGAGAGTGGAAGAAGTTGTGGCCACTTTTTAACGTCACAACCGGTAATAGACGTGGGCCAATCAGGCTCGGCCGTCTCTTTTTTGCAGGCCGGCGCGAGCGCCATCAGCGCCAGCATTAGTACACAACCGACCACGGAGAGCGCGGGAAAAGGCAATAAAGATAGGGCTCCCCGTGCTCCCCGTGCTCCCCGTGGTTGATTCGTTTGTCCCGACTTCGCCTGTTTCGATTTAGATGCCATTGTATTAACGATTCCCTCGCAACTTACATTTCCCATCGAGGTCGGCGACCTCATCGTTCAGCCGCTTGCGATCCGGTTCACTCAGATTCGCCCCTATGATCTCGAAGGCGCGACGGCGATGGTCTCTGGCCAGGCAGAATTCCTGACGGACTTCATAGGCCCTCGAAAGATTCAGGTGCGATTCGGCCTCTTCGTCTCTCAAACTCGTCGGGCCGGACTTCTTCAAAGCCTCGATGGCTTTAATCGCCGCTTTGGCGTCGGTTATGGCGTCCGTGAATGCGCCGTTGTGAAAATGATTCAAAGCGCTGGTATTGAGCACGAGCGCGAGGCGGAGTTTCTCGGTCATCTTTTCGGCGAGCTTTCGCGCCTCCGCCAGATGAAGCCGCGCCTGATCGAGATGAGTTTTACGTTCGGCGTTCGGTAGATACGGGTCGTAAACGGCGAAGCGGGTGTGCGCCTTTGCGACCATGTAATGCGCCTCGGCGAAAATCTCCTTGTTCGCGTAACGCCCGCCGCCGAAGATGACATGCGATATTGAAAGGTGTTCGAGGCTGCGACGGAGACTGACCTCTTTCTCGGAAATTTCTTTGAAGAGGCGCAGCGCTGTCTCCGCGTGATCTATGGCCTCCCGCAAGGGCCGGGAAGGCCGAATCGTTTCGCCGTCCACGAAAGTCTTCTTCGGGTCCTCGTACATCAGGACGTTGGCAAGGATCAGGTAGGCCGGCGCGAAGGCCGGGTTGACCGCGATGCCGCGCCGCAGCCACATCTCCGCCCCGTTCAGGTCGCGCCGGGCGAAGAGCGCGTCGCCGAGCACGGCGTATGGAAATTCGTAGCGCGGGTGCTGATTGATAATCTCTACGAGCGTCCTGATGACCTTGTTCGTGTCCTGCCCCTTGTTGAACTGCGCTTCGGCGAGCAGCGCGCGGGTCTGGTAGTCCGAGGGCCTCAGTTCAAGGGCCTTGCTGAAGCTGCTGACCGCGTCGTCTTTCAGTCCGAGCGATTGCTGAGCGCGCCCGAGATAGACCAGCGCTTCGGCGCCGCCCCCGGCAGCCACCGCGCGGTTGAACTTGTCCGCCGCGGCTTTGAAATCCTGACGGTCATATTTCGCGATCCCTTCTTTCATCAGGCTCAGCGCGGCTTCGGGCGAAGCCTTGCCGGGCGGCAGGTAGACGTTCTTCTGGCCTCGGGGCGGCGCCACGAAGGACTTCTGATCGCTGCGCGAGAAGGCGAGATTGACCTCGATGTTGACCGATTCATCGGCCTCGACCATAACCCTCTCTTCCAGTTTGAGATTGTCTTTTGTAAACAGAAGCTGATGCTCGCCGACCGGCGCGCGGATCACGCGCTCTCTCCGCGCCCCCACCTTGCCGATCGAACATCCGTTGATCGAAATATCAACGCCGTCCAACTCCGGGACGCGTATGACCATCACGCCGAACTGCGGCGAGGCGTCTGAAGAGGCCCGCAGCGCGCCGACGACGGACAATGGCAGTTCGTCGGCGCCGGCCACGGGCTTAAAGTAATCGGGGTTTTGCGGCGGAAGTTGTCGGCGTTGCTGGCGCTGTGGCACGCGCTCGCGCACGTAATCGGCCAGCTCGAAAAGCCTGACGATGCCGTCGTTGTCCCGGTCGGCGTAGCTGCGCAACCCTTCGATCACCGCCCAGGTGAAGACGCCGTTTTCGACGTCTTCGAAGGATTTCTGGTTCGGTTTGCAGGAGACCAGAACCCCGATCCCGCTGCCCAATTTCGACAGTTCTCGGTCGAGCAACGTCGATGCGCGATTCGATCCGCCGCGCACGCCGCTGACGATGCCCGCGCTGTGACAGGTGTCCACCAGCGCCAGCCCGCGCCGCGCCCGCATGTTTTTGATCGTCTCGAAGAAGACGTCCATCTTGACCGCCGTGTTGGCGAAGTCGCGCGGGTCGGTGTCGTGAACGATGAAGTAAGGGATTTCACGGCCCTCGCTCTCTTCTACGTCGCCATGCGAGGCGAAAAAGATCACGAAGTAATCGTCCGGCTTGGCGACGCCCCGCAGCCATTCCAGGCCTTCGATCACGGCGGCCCTGGTGGCCTCTTCGTTTCGCACGACCTTGATGTGTCCCGGAAGGAACTCTCCTCCTTCCGGCGTGAGCAGGAAATCGGCTATGGAGCGCGCGTCGTTTTCCGGGCCGCGCAGATTGCTGATCTGCCTTCCGCCGACCTCCTTGTCGCCGTACTGGAACCGCGAGACGCCGATCACCAGCGCCCAGCGATCGAAGGGACGCGCGGTGGTCAGGATCGTTCCGACTTCTCCGCGGCCTCTGAGCAGACAGGACTCCTGCGCCTGGACTTGGGGCGCGCCGACGTCTGACCGTGAGAAGATCGCGAGCATAACGAGCGGCGCGAGCATGGCAATGCGCAATACAGAAGAGGCGTTCATGTTGGTTTTCCTCACAACCGTTTTAAGGGATTATGATCGGATCGTCGGCGGTCACCGGCGGTCTTGGCGCGGTCTCGCGGTCTCGCTGCACGCTCGCGATTGCGGCGACGGCGCCCGCAGCCACCGCCCCCATAACCGTCCCGGCCTTCTTAAGCGTCCAGAAACCCTTCGGCTTGACGATCCTGATATATCCTTTGAGCGTCTGGTTATTCTTCAAGATGGTTACTTCGATCGGCGCGACCGCGCCGATTGTTACGCCCGCATCAAAACGCGCCGTCGCTACTCCGTTGTGATCCGTCATGACGCGCATCATGGCCGCGCCGTAATTGATCGTTCCGGCGTCGGACGAGGAGCCATCGTTCTTGAGCAGGATCAGCAGGAGCAGATCGGGCGCGGGTCTGTCGTCTTTGTCGGTGACCCGGAATTGCAGATAACGAGCGCTGCGCGCCTCGATGTCGGCGTAACCTCCCAGGCCGAACGTGAAGTTGTAAGGCTCGATCCTGTATTCGCCTGGCGTCATCTGAGGACCACTTTGGTTCGTGATGATCTGAGCCACGGCCCCATGAACGGCTTGGAACAAATTCCAATCGGCGCCTTCTTTCACCGCGCCGTTAGATGAAAGGATACGGCCGTGGCCTTCGCTGACGAGCAGCCGCGCGCTCGACCCCGGGGAAAAGGCGAAGATTGAATCGGCCGCGCAGATTCGCGCGTTCGCCCGGTCATTTAACTTGATCGTCATTGCGCCCGTCAGCAGATAAGCGAACAGGATTGGCGCGCCTCCCTCCGCTCTCATAACAGACGCGAGCTTGATAATTGATCCGCCTGGGAGCGTAATCAGACCTATCTCGCCGAGCGTTATCTGCGCGCTTTCAACCCCGGGGGCCTGCAACAACTCGTTCCCCCACAAAATTGTTCCGCTCTGCGCGATGCGCCCGTCAACCCTGACCGCGCCCAGAGATTCGATCACGCCGGCCGGCCCTATGCCTGTTTTTATATCCGAAGCGGCCTTTCCGCCGCCGTTTCCGCCGAATGCTTGCGGGCAGAAGATCAAGGCTAAAATGAGAAATGAACTAGCGATGCGATGTATCAGGTTGGTCATAATCCAACTACTCCTTTCTTGGTTTTCGAATCTCAAATATCCGTCTAACGATTCTTGATTGCGGGCGCAGGCGCATAAGCGGCGCGGAGACGACCGTGAAATTATTTGTGGCGCTTCTGTCCATGCTTGACGGCGCGGCCGCCGGACGTTCGGGCGCCTCGGAAAAGATGCTCGGAAATGAATTTGCGGTTGAACTGCCTTCGTCATCGAAGACCGTTACTTGTACATGCGCGATTCCCCGGTGAACCGTCGCGCCGCTGAACCTGCTGAGTACGGTGAAGCTCTGACCGTTGACGATGCCTTTCTGGCAGATGGCGTTTTCGAGTGAGACGTTGATGGGGGTAGTGACCGGGTTGCTGAATCGATCGAAAAATTGATAAGCCGCCCTTCTCACGTTCAACTTTGCATCGAAAACAGAGAATCTGACCTCGAACTTATCCCCGGAAGTAGTCAACTGTACTAGCGGGTTAATAACAGGATCACGCGGAACGATTTGCGCGACCGGCGAGACGAGACCTTTGATTGTCACAGTCGTCGGCGGGCCTATCGGAACCTGGGCTGCGTTGAAATCGCTTCCGAGAGTAATCTTCGGCTGGCTCAACGTGAGTTGCGTATTTATCTCATCGGGCAATAGAAAATCCGTACCCAGAGGGTTATTGCCGACGAATCCCGGTAATTTTGCTTTGAATCGCACGCTGAGCCTGATGCTTTCGCCCGGCGGAATAACGGGAAGCCGCATTCCGTTCCCCAATGGTTGGCCGAGTTGATCCGCGCCCGGCCCAAGGACTCTGATCTCGAAAAATTTGAAGTCGTCTCCGATCTGAGGGCTTGGTTGCGGGCAGAGCGCGCCACCGGAGGTCGATAAAACGCGCTGCAGCGAATCTGCCGTCAGCTCGAGCGGCGCGCACCCCGTGTTTTCAAGCCGGAATATCACTGCCTGCGCGTTCAGATCTTCAGAAACGCCCGGCGTCACAGGGCCGAGACTGATTTCGGCGCTCCCGCCCAAAACCGCGATCTTCGCCGGCGGAGAGGTGTTGATTGTCGCAACGCGAATGTTGTTTCCAGATATTCGATCCGGTACTCGGGACGAAACGGAGATCGCTGTAGAGATTTCAGGTAGAGCCGTCGCGCCCGAGAAAACAGGGCAGTTTGTTATCCTTGCGACAACGGTGGCGGCGACAGTTCCGCCGCTTGGAATAAAAGGAATCCGAATTAAAAAATTTGGGACTTCATCGTCTATAGGCAGACAAACGCCTCCGGCTGCCCCGGCGTCACACGAAACGATTGTGTAATTAGGTAATAGATTACCTAAGGAGACCGTGGCGTTCGCCACCGAGTCCGGCCCTTGATTTGTGAGGGTTATCGTAAATGTTATGTCCTGATCTTTGCTGGCCAAAGCGGTTGAGGTTGTGACGGCGAGTCCCAGGTCGGCGGCCAATTCAAGCCGTCCCACTCGCAACGCGTTGGCTTCGATGAACCATATGTTGCCGTCGCTTCCGACTGTAATGCCTGAAGGGCCGCTATCCTGAGTAGGAGTCGGTATCTCGTTTGTAATTACTCCATCTGTCGTAATTACTCCGATCCGACTCGCTTTAAATTCGGTGAAGTAAAGTTTGCCGTCGGGGCCGGCCACGATTCCCGTCGGCTCGCTTCCTTCGGCACTAATCGTGAAAGAGGCGAAGCTTCCTTCCGGCGTGAGGCGCCAGATAGAATTCAAGGCGGGGTCGGTGAACCATATGTTACCGTCGGGGCCTGTTGTAATGGCCTTCGGCCTGCTGGCGGCGTCCGGTATTGGAAATTCCGTGATGTGGCCATCCAGGGCGATCCGCCCGATGCTAGACGTTGAGGACTCGTCCTTCGACACCTCAATGATGAAGTACAGGCTCTTGCCATCCGGGCCGACCGTCATAGCCGATGGGTGGCTGCATGGCGTCTCGATGTCGAAGTATGTAATCGCATCATAGGCATTCAAAGGTATGCGGCCTATCTGACCCGTTGAAAACGATGTAAACCAAATCGCGTTATCCAAACTCGCCACGCCCCGAGGTCGTATTTTTTTTGGCGAAATAGCTATTTCTTCTAATTGAGGCGGAGTTTGGTCGAATGGGGGAAAGATTCTGCCGATTTTGGGGCGGTCCGTCTCCGCGAAAAGGATCTCGCCGAGCTGCCCGGAAGTAATGCCTGCCAGCCTGCTGTGGGGGACCGACGTCGATGTGAAGGAAATGGTATCCCGGATTGTCATCCGATGGATTTGACCGCATGCGAACGATTCATCGAGCGACGTCGTTTCAATGAACCACAAATTCCCATCCCCGCCGGTCGTGATCTCCGTCGGCCTGCCGACGCTCGCCGTCGGTATGGGAAATTCGGCGATAGGTCCGGCGCCGCGCGCGACACGCTGATCCTGAAGCAGGCATGACGCTACCGCGATAAAGAGGATGCAAACTGCTATTCGCCCTGTAACAGGGAAACGGCTTTTTAACGACGAATAAATAATTACGCCTCTCAAAGTCATATTGAATCTTCCTTCCAGATACTGCGATTAAGCGACTGGGATCTCCGCAGGCTAGCGGTCTGTGGCTCGATCCCACTCACACAAACGGAAAACGCCCGGGTATCGGCTCAGCGTCGAGAGCTTAAAAATTCTCCGACGGCCTGAGCCGATACCCGGGCGTTTTCCGTTTGTGTGGGTGAAATCAATTTGTTTGATTCACGCAGGCGTTAAGCTAATTCGGGCCGCCTGTGACTGCTGGCGGGAAGTCGTGAGCGTTAATAGGCGCGTTTTTTTATCAAAGGAGACGAGAATGCAATCAGACGCCAAACCCTTATACATTATGATCAAGAGATTCGTCGAAAAGTTCGGGATATCTTGGGGGCGCTATGAGATTGTAACAAGCATGGACCCGGCGACTCTTCGAGGGTCGTACTTGCCTCACCCTCCCGGAGAATTGACACTTAACCGGTTGCCAGAGGCCAAGGACGAAGCGCTAAGTGAAGATATATTATCTCTCGTTCCGCATCTGATAGATGACAATTCCAGAATAATAAGTGAATCCATATATCAGGACACAGCCGCAACGTATTTGATGGACGCGTACACCTATCTAAAGACGCTCTCCTTGTCGAACCAGGCATTATTACAATACACCCTGCAAGAATCCGATGTTTACAACACCGGCATTTGTGGGGAAACAGCCAACAAACTCGAACGGATTTCAAAGGGGAGTAAATTAATGGACACATCCCTGGACGGCCTTATCAATATGATGAGGAGTAGTGATCGCCCTCGAATTTATGCAGTCGTCCAGATAGGTCCGAGCCATAGCTTTTATGTCGAAAAAGTCGTGGACAAAATTTTCCTGCTGCAGAGCTGGGTTGGGCGATTCAGTCTGGCAAGTTGGATTAGTAAAGGGACAGTCGAGTGGGATTTGGATATGTTCTTAATGGCGTTAAAAGTCGCTCTGCCGGATAACCAGTATGATGATATAAATCAGTATTATAGCCTGCTGTTTAACCTGAATGACGCGGACCCGACGCCGAGCGCCCATACGGCAGGCCAGGTATCCTGCACGATATATCAATCCGCTGACAACGAGAAGGTGAGTAAAAGTATTGAGGCGACATATAGAGTCGACGACAGCAATTGGAGCTGACGTTACTCCAGCTTTTCCCATTATAGGTTGACTTGAGCGGGCTCCAGTAATGATTGAAAGAATCGGACAAGAAATCAAGGATTGGATCAGCTCCATCATAACCGGCGTCGAGGTCGTGCTCGGGTTGCCGAGTAACGACGCGCAGAGCGCTCAGGTAGGGCTTTACCTGATGGACCTATCTCAAAATAGATGCGTCCGCGTGGGTAAGCTTCCGCCGTTCAACATCAACCTTCGGTACCTGGTGACGGTCCGGTCGCCGCAAGCGGAAGAGGCGCAAAGGTTGCTTGGAGAGTTGATCTTCGCGGCGCTGCAGAAACTTGAGAAAGAGCCCCCTGAATTTGAAGTAGTTGTGAAGCCGCTGCCAGTCAAAGCCTGGTCGGTGTTGGGGGCGCCGCCGCAGCCGTCGTTCTTCCTGCTCGCGCCGCTGCGCCTCGAACGTCGCGAGCCGGTGGTTCCAATGGTGAAGGAGCCTGTGGTGTTGCAGCCGTCTCCGATGAGGATGTTGTCGGGAACGGTTTATGAGTCGGGTGGAATGCCGATTATGGGAGCGCGCGTCGAGCTTCTCACGCTGGGAATCGCGACCCGCACTGACGAAATGGGTCGTTTCAGATTTGCAGGCGCCCCGTCAAATGGCCAACTCAAGCTGTTGGCGCAGGCGAAGGGGCAAACGAAGGAAATAGATTATTCAGTTGGAGACGGACCGCTCGAAATCCGTCTCAATTTACTTGAAGAGAAATAATGAAGATGTGGGGCAGGCTAATAGTCTTTGAGAATTAAATCTGACAACAAGGTAGGGGAGTGTATTCCCCGCCTGAGTTCTTGGTGGAGACAGATATTCCCCGCCCAGATCCGGGATTAATACAATTGGGCGAGGAATGCGCTGGCGGGGAATACACGCCCCTACCTTGTTACAGTTATTTTTCAATCGCTAAAAGTCTATCCCGCGTTTTCGGAGGACTGATATGCCGAATTATTTGGCGCCTGGCGTTTACATAGAAGAAGCGCCGTCTGGCGCGCGGCCCATCGAAGCGGTCGGCACAAGCACCGCGGCGTTCGTGGGAGTGGCGCCGAAGGCGGACGCCCGCTTGAACGAAGCGGTGCGGATCAACAACTGGACTCAGTTTCTGCGGGAATTCAGCGCGCTTGATAGCGCGAGCACGCATCTCGCCCAGGCCGTTTACGGATTCTTCCTCAACGGCGGGAGAAGCTGTTACGTCGTCAATGTCGGAAAGGACGGGGCGCTGGTCGGAGACGCCCGCGAACGTCGTGGGCTGGACGTGCTGAAAGCGGTGGATGATGTTGCGATCGTGGCCGCGCCAGGTTACGCCGATCCGCAATCATACGAAGCGCTGCTCGGGCACTGCGAGGGCATGAAAGACCGCGTCGCCATTCTCGACAC
>Ga0154003_1000456_pt1 | contig 12800 bp, 8 predicted proteins | sample TSFL087MetaG_FD_104679 | JGI IMG/M metagenome (GOLD analysis project Ga0154003, IMG submission 104679) | Attine ant fungus gardens microbial communities from Florida, USA - TSFL087 MetaG | ecosystem: Host-associated > Fungi > Mycelium > Unclassified | place: USA: Florida, Lake Talquin State...
AGTTCATCCTCTCGCATGGGAGAGGCGGTTGCGATTGAAAATATCGGGATAACCTATCACTTGCTTGGCGACCCGCAGCGCGCTATTGGCTATTTTCATCAGGCGGCGTCAATGTTCTCATCAATACGGCATAAGTCCATGGAGTGCAAGTCGTTCAATGACCTGGGAGCGGCTTATCTCAAACTAGGGGAATTGGAGAAAGCGCTCGAATGGCAAAATCGCGCGCTTGCGCTCGCGCGCGAGATAGGGGACGTAATGATTGAGGCCAATACCTTTGGTTATAGCGGCCACGTCTACCTTGCCATGGGCGACCTGAGGAAAGCCTCGGATTGTTATAACGCCCAACTAAAATCCTGCCAGACTCTAGGGGACGCCATTTGCGTGGCCAGAACGATGAAAGCTCTGGGCGATGTCGCCCTGTCATCGGGAGACGTGGAGAACGCCATGAATCTCCTGAACCAGGCGTTAAATCTATCGCGTCTGAAGGGGGAACGTAGATCGGAAGCGGGGACTTTGCACAGCATCGCGCGGGCGAATTACTCTCTCGGCAATCTACTCGAAGCCCGCAAACAGATCGAGCTGTCGCTCGACATCGGAGAATCTCTGCGAGCTGATGTCGCCCGCCAGGACTTGCGCGCATCATTCTTTAGTTCCGTACAGAGCGGATTTGACCTCTACGTTGATCTGCTGATGTCGCTGCACCAGCGGCGCCCGGCGGGCGGATACGACGCGGTCGCCCTACAAGTCAGCGAGCGGGCGCGGGCGCGAAATCTGCTTGAACAACTCGCCGAATCCAACGTTGACATTCGTCAGGGTGTTGACCCACAACTCCTCGAACGCGAACGCGCGTTGCAGCGACAGTTGAATGCGAAGGCTGCGGCGCGCGTCAAATCTTACAACGACAAAGGCGCTGAAGCGATCACGACGGCCTTCGATAAGGAGATTGCCGAACTCACCTCTCTCTACCAGGAGGTGGATGCGCAGATTCGCGCCTCCAGCCAGCGTTATGCCGCGCTCACTCGACCCGAGCCGCTGGCCGCCCCGGACATCCAACGACTGCTCGATCAAAACACCGTTTTGATGGAATTCGCGCTCGGCGAAAAGCGAAGCTGGTTGTGGGTGGTTACACCCAACACCATCACCAGCCATATGCTGGCGCCACGTTCAGAGATCGAAAAGGCGACGCGCCTCGTCTATGGATTGCTGACCGCGCGACAGCGCGTAGCCGGCCTGACAGAGGAGGAACAAATCGCGCGCATCAAGGAAGCAGACGCCGGATTTCAAACCGAAGCCGCCAACTTGAGCCGAATCCTGTTCGGTCAAATCGCCGGTTCGCTACGCCAGGAATTGAAAGGGAAACGATTGCTGATCGTCGCATCAGGCGCGCTGGAATATCTGCCCTTCGCCGCGTTGCCTATCCCGGAGACGGAGAGAGAGAGAGACGAAGGGACAGGGGGACGGGGAGACGGGGCGACAGGGCGACAGGGCGACAGAGGAACCTCATATCTCCCCGTCGCCCCGTCGCCCCGTCTCCCCGTCCCCCTCATTGCCGAGCACGAAATCGTCAACCTGCCTTCAGCCTCGGTCTTGTCGGTCATTCGCCGTGAAACGGCCGGGCGCGCCACCGCCCCCAAAACCGTCGCCGTCCTGGCCGACCCGGTCTTTGAAAACAACGATCCGCGCCTGTTGATGGCGGCAAAACGAAGAGCCGGCAGTCAGGAGAGCGCCTTCAATACCCGCTCGGCCGCCGAAGCCTCATCTTCAGTTTCCGGCGGTTTGGACTGTTCTCCCTTGCTGCGCGCGGTCAGAAGTATGGGTCGCAGCGGTCTATCTCGCTTGCTGTTCTCGCACGAAGAGGCCGATGCGATCGCCGATCTCGTTCCCGCCAGATCACTTCTGAAAGCGACTGGCTTCCAGGCCAGCCGGACAAAAGCTCTAAGCGGCGAACTGAGCGACTACCGCGTAGTTCATTTCGCCACGCATGGCTTGCTCAACAGCGAATATCCCGAACTGTCGGGATTGGCGCTCTCGCTCGTCGATGAGAAGGGAAAAGCGCAGGACGGTTTTCTGCGAATGCACGAAATCTACAACCTGCGATTGCCCGCCGATCTCGTTGTGCTGAGCGCCTGTCAGACGGCGCTCGGCAAAGAGATCAAAGGCGAGGGGCTGGTCGGATTGACGCGCGGGTTTATGTACGCCGGCGCCAAGCGCGTCGTGGCGAGTCTGTGGCAAGTTGACGATCTCGCGACCGCCGGATTGATGAAGCGTTTTTACCAGGGAATGCTGAAAGACGGCCTGCCCCCGGCGGCGGCCCTGCGCGCGGCGCAAATCGAAATGTCAAAGCAGAAGCGATGGTCGGCGCCGTACTACTGGGCCGGTTTTGTGATCCAAGGCGAGTGGAGGTGACCGACCGTGAACACCAAGTGTTTTTACGCGCTCTTGATCTTCAGCCTATGTGGCGGCCTCGCTGAAGCTGCGCGGCGGCCACAGGATTTACAATCTCTCTCGCTCGGCGCGCCGATTGAACGTGAATTGTCCGGAGGCCAGACGCACGCCTACCGAATCGCATTAAGCGCCGGGCAATTCGCTCTCGCGCAAGTCGAACAACGCGGCGTGAATGTGACGCTCACCGCAAACGCGCCGGACGGCAAGGAGTTCGCGATCGTGGACTTACGCTGGGGTAATGAAGGCGTGGAATCGTTGGCGATTCTAGCGGACACGGCAGGCGAATACACCCTGAAAGTCACACCGAAATATCCGAGAGCCGCTTCCGGACTATACGAAGCGAAGATCAGCGAACTGCGCGCCGCAACCGAACAGGATCGAGCGCGCGTGAAAGCGCAAAAGATCAGTTACGAAGCGCGAGCTCTCGGTCTGAAACCGGCTCCGGAACATAAGCGAAAGGCGGTACAACTATACGAAGAGGCGGCGCTGCTCTGGCGGCGGATTCCGGAGCCATTGTGGGAATCGGCGTTGTTGTGGCGTCTGGGCCGTCTCCACATCGACCTGACGGAATTCCGTCAGGCGAAGGACTATTTCAGTCGCTCGGTCATCGCCTGGAAAGCAATCGGTGACCGGAGAGGCGCCGCGAGCGCGCAGAACGGCGTCTGTGAGGCTCTGCATTATCTGGGCGATATGAAAGGGAAAGCCGAATGTCTTGACGCGTTGATTCCGATCTATCACGAACTCGGCGACCGCCTGGAAGAGGCCAAAGCGGTGTCGAACAAAGCCGTCGCGTTCAACAGCCTGGGCGATTATCAAGCGGCGTTGCAAGCGGCGCAGCAGGCGTTGCGCATCTCTTGTGAGGAAGGCGACCGCGTCGGGGAATCGTTCACGCTCAACACGCTCGGACAAATTTACCGGTCGCTGAATGAACAGCAACTTGCGCTCGATCATTACGAACGCGCGCTGGCGATCCGGCGCGAAGGAACCGACAAGCGGCTCCTGGGGCTGACACTGGGAGACATCGGCGTAACCTATTACGAACTGGGCGATCTCACGCGCGCGATCGATCATTTCATGCAAGCGATAGCGATCAGTGAAGAACTCGGCGACCGGCGAACAAAAGCCATCCGGTTACAAAGCCTCGGCATGATTTGGAAAGAGATGGGTGAAACGGCCAAGGCGCTCGACGCGCAAACACAGTCGCTGGCGCTGGCGCGCGAGGTCGGTGACCGCCAGGCGGAAGGCCGAACACTCATTTCGATAAGTGAGATGCATCTGCTTAGCGGCGAAAAGGAGAAGGCGCGCGACGCCCTCACTCAGGCGCTGGAACTCGTGCGCGGCGCCGGTGACCCGGTCGGCGAAGCCTCCGTCCTGACAAAAATTGGAAACATGGCGGCGGACGGCGGCGATTGGCCTCAGGCGATCAATCTCCTGCAACAATCACTTTCACTGGCAAGCAAGACGGGCGACATCCAACGCGAACGCGACGCGCTCGTCGCTCTCGCGCAAACCGAACGCAAACGAAACAACCTCAGCGAGGCGCGCGATTATCACGAAAAGGCGCTCGACTTGACCGAATCGATCCGCGCCAAAATCCTTCGCCAGGAATTACGCGCCAGTTTTCTGGCGTCGCGGCAAGAGGAATACGAGCTGTACATGGACCTATTGATGCAGTTACACCAGCAGCAGCCGGACGCAGGACACGCCGCCGCCGCGTTCGGGATCAGCGAACGTGGCCGCGCCCGCAGCCTGCTGGAGACGCTCGCCGAAGCGCGCGCCGACATCCGGCAGGATGTCGACGCCGGTCTACTCGCCGAAGAGCGCAAACTGGCAGGCCAGATCCGTCTCAAAGAGCAGCAGCGCGCGCAACTGGCCGGAAATTCACGGGGGGCGAAACAAACTGAAGCGATGGCCAAGGAGATCGAAGACCTGCTCAACGAGTATCAATCTTTACAAGGCCACATACGCGCATCCAGCCCGCGCTTCGGGGCGTTGACGCAACCGCAACCAGTGACCGCCGCGGAGATTCAGACAAAGTGTCTGGATAGTAATACTGTATTGCTCGAATTCGCGCTCGGCGCCAAGCGAAGTTGGCTATGGGCTATCACACCGGACGCGATCACCAGCTATGCGCTCCCGCCCCGCGCCGAAATCGAAACATCAGCGCGCAACGTCTACGAACTGCTGACCGCGCGTCAACCGAAGAAAGACCTGACCGAAGCGGAGCGATTGAAGCGAATCGCCGAAGCCGACGCCAAACTCCAAGCCGAAACCGCGACACTCAGCCGGATGCTGCTCGGCCCAATCTCCGCGCAATTGCGCCAGGAGTGGAAAGGCAAGCGGTTGGCCGTCGTCGCATCGGGCGCGCTGGAATACGTGCCGCTTGCCGCTTTGCCGATGCCGGAGCCGGAGGAACGGAGAGATGGAGAGGACGGGGCGACAGGGAGAAATGGAAAATCTCGCCCCGTCGCCCCGTCGCCCCGTCGCCCCGTCCTTCTCATTGCCGATCACGAGATCGTAAATCTGCCGTCGGCGTCGACGCTCGCCGCGCTCCGGCGGGAGACAGTGGGACGACAACCCGCGGCAAAGACTCTGGCGATAATCGCCGACCCTGTTTTCGAGCCGAATGACCCACGTGTGATGGCGTCCGCCAAGAAAAATAAATCGAATGACAATCTCGCCGTGAACGTCCAATATACGGGCGAATCTCCGGTGGACGTCTCATCAACGACGAACTCAGCGCTGAGGCGCGCGACGAGAAGCTTCAACCGCGCGGGCTTTTCACGACTCCCCTTCTCTCGCGAAGAGGCCGATACCATCGCCGAACTTATTCCTAAAAGCTCCTTGTTTAAAGTCACCGACTTTCAAGCCAATCGGAAAGTGGCGACAAGCGGCCAACTAAGTCGTTATCGCATCATTCACTTTGCCACCCATGGCCTGCTCAACAGCGAGCACCCTGAACTTTCCGGTCTGGTTTTGTCGCTTGTTGACGCAAACGGCAAAACACAGGATGGGTTCCTGCGAATGGACGAAATCTTCAACCTGAAATTGCCCGCCGACCTCGTGGTCCTGAGCGCATGCCAGACCGCCCTCGGCCAAGAGATCAAAGGCGAGGGCCTGGTAGGATTGACTCGCGGGTTTATGTACGCCGGAGCGCAGCGCGTCATGGCGAGCCTGTGGCAGGTGGACGATCAGGCGACCGCCGAATTGATGAAGCGTTTTTATCACGGGATGTTGAAAGAAAACTTGCGCCCGGCGCCGGCGTTGCGCGCCGCCCAAATCGAGATGTCGAAAAGCCCGCGATGGTCATCGCCTTATTACTGGGCGGGGTTCATCATCCAGGGCGAATGGAAGTAGCGCTTATCCCGCAACCGATCCCTACATGGCGCCGAGTCACGGAAAAAAAATCCGCGACATGTATCTCGCTCCGACGCCAGTAGTGAGTGAAGGACGGTCAGTCGCCGAGTACGATAAAGTTCTTCCGAGCCGAGCGCGTCCGGGCGCAAACCTACCTGCGTCAATGAAGATCATCATTTGCTCGCCACCCTCCCGGCCGACCGGCGTCAGAGCAGACCTTTCTTTTATTCTTTTTCCCCGCCGCGAAATTTCCGCGACATGTTTGTTCACCCGGCGCCAGTAGCTAGTGAAGGCGCGGTCCGTAACTGACGCGTTTTCGACGGCGATGAGACATTGATTCAACGTGTCTCCTCGCAACACGGCAAGGCGCCGATTCGAAAAGGAGGAAAGCTATGAAGCAGTACATGCGAAAGATGACAGCAACTGTAAGCGCGATACTGATCGCATTGACACTGGTCGGTCTCAACACCTATCAGGCCCTCGCTCAGGGGAAGGCCGGAAAAAGAGCAAAGGCTCGCGCGGGCAGTAATGCAAAAATCTCAAAGACGCCAGGCTCAAAGCAGGCTACGATGTTGGATTATGAAGGCAACCCGATAGTGACATACAGATATAAAGGCAAAACGCCGCCAACAGACGCGAAAATCGCGAATACGCCAGGCTCAGCCAAGCGCAAGACGACGTCCGCGTCGAATCTGCAAAACGCCGAAAACGTCAGATCACAATCGGAGCGCAGGCGCCGGAGATAACCCATGCGCGCAACGCAAGTCACAATGATTGGCGTCTTCGTCTCCCAGTGAGGTTGGCCGGGCGCCTTGCGCAATTTCGATCACAAGAAATATCCAACCGCGCCCATTAGTTGGCGCTGTTCTCCCAGGAGAAAAGAGGAATAACAATGTTTAGAAAAACACTTCATACGCGTCTGTTGTCTTGTCTGCTCGCGCTGATCTTCGTCGGTCTCACAATGACCGCATCTCAGGGTCAGGCGCGGCCCCTTCCGGCCGCTCAGTCGCGAGGGACGCTTTCGATAATTGCCGTACTGATCGGCCAGGTTCAACGCCAAGTCGCCATCTACACGCCGAACAGCTACCAGCCAGGAGTGGCCGTCCCGCTGGTCTTCGCGTTGCACGGCGGAGGCGGCGACGCCTCGAAGATGTACGGCCCGGATAAGCGCATCGTTGAATACGCCGAATCTCAGGGCTTCATCGCAGTTTTCCCGAATGGATTACCCTTGCCGACCGCTCCACCTGACAGCCCCAACTACTTTTGGCACGACCCGGTCAACATAGACTTTATGAATCATCTGATTGATTTGGCGATGAACCGTTTCACGATCGATTCGCGCAGGGTTTATTTCATCGGTTTCTCCGGCGGCGCTGAGCTGATCTATAAACTGGCTGCTGATCCGGCCATCTCGGCGCGCATCGCGGCCATCGCCACGGTGGCCGGCGATATGGGCAGCAAACGGACCGATCCGCCGACCTCTCCGTGGGAGATCATTGACCCCGCCGCTTCGGGCGGCGTCCCGATGTCGGCGCTGCTGCTGCAAGGCGGAGAAGATCAGAGGCAGCCCGCCATTGGCGGCTTCAAGGACGATTTTGAGACGATTAAGATGTCGTTCCAAACGAAAGTTGACAACTGGCGGCTCTTCGTAGGCGCCAGAGAAGGTGTTGTTGAGACATTGCCCGGCGCGCCATCGCGCGTCGAGGCGATGCGATACACGAACCCTGCCAACGGACGTACCATCGTTTCCGCTCTCGACCCCGCGCTGCCGCACAAATGGCCCGAATGGAATTTCATGGGCGTCATCTGGGACTTTTTCGAGCTCGCGCCGACACGCTAAGGGCGCCCTCTACTGTGATAAGCAAGCGGCGCCTCATTCCTCATGCCGTCGCGATTTCCCTCTTATACCGATTTTCAGATGTATGAAGACGGTTAGCCACCGCAGGGCGCCGCAGAACACGGAGAAATCTTTAAATTCCCTCTGTGTTCTGCGGCGCCCTGCGGTGGCTAACCGTCTTCATACGTTTGAAAACAGGTATAACTCAGCCCTCAACAATTTTTCCCAGCGACATGTTTTCGCTCGCGGCGCCAGTAGTAGTCGAAGAGATAAAAATGCCGAGGCCCTCTTCGGAGATAACACTCGACAACATAACCCTGCCGACGCGCAGGAAAACTGGGGCTGCAACTACCGTGATATCGGTTCCCCGTGTCGCCTGCGTCGTGGCCCACAAAAAGGAGAATAAACATGTTACGCAAAAGCCTTTTGTTCCTTTCATTCGCTTCGATCGCCGCGTTGATCGCCTGGGGGTTCGTTCCGGGCGGCGCGAAGCCTGCTTGCGCTTCGTCCGCGTCAGCGCAGAATTGCGCGCTACAAGTCACGGTAAATCGCCCGGCGTTCGTCGGCACGGCCCAAAACCCTCAGACAGCCAGCGTCACATGGAATATCACCAACTTGCCGCCATGCTATCAGATCACCGAGTCCGAGGTTACTTTCACAATCACCAGGAATAACCAACCCAACGTCGTGATAAAGAGGACCGTCATTGGGGCCGCCACAAACGTTTCGGTGAGTCTTGTTAACGCCCTGGGCTCCAATTTGGCGGCGGGTTTCCAACCCAACGCGATTGTCGCCGAGGTCAGAGTGAAGGCCAGCGCGATAGATCCCAATAAGACTAAGACAGAGAGCAACACTTTGACGATCTAATAACTAACGAGCGGTTAATTCGGCCGAAAACTTCATCCACCAATATTCTTCGCGCTTCACGGGGCGTCTTCTTGGGTGGTTATTGCGAGGTGGAGAAATAAAGAACTTCCAGAACAGGTCTTTATTTTTCCGCCTCGAATTTTTCTGGCCCGAAAAATTCGCGACATGTTTTCGCTGAAACAACCAGATCAAAAGCGAGTGAACGGGAACCGGTTCAAAATCGCGGGTGGCAAACCAGGGATGGAGGTGTCGTGGCAATTGACCGGCGTACGCAAAGACGCCTACGCCGAAACGCATCGCGTCCAGGTCGAAGAGATGAAACCTGTCGCGGAGCGCGGCTCTTACCTGCACCCGGAAGCCTTTGGGAAGACTCCGGGGAAGAGCGTACAGAGGGCGAACGAAAAAGCTGAAGAGCGCTGAAGATTTTATGTTTAACCGGCGACATCGCCTATGTCATTTGTCATTGCCGAAACCATGGGGCAAGCGGCGATGACAAATGACAAAAATATTTCTCCGCCGCGGCGCGGCGCCGCCATCAAACTATGAAGGCCATTCCAATCGCCCCGCCACATAAACGCCGACCGAATGTTCGACTCCAGCGAAATAGCCGAGCTCCCGATAATCGTCGCAATCGTGAATCACGAAATCGGCCCGCTTGCCCGCTTCCAGCGATCCGATCTCGCCGCCAAGTCCCAGGCTATACGCCGCGTTGATCGTCGCGGCGGCGATGGCCTCCGCCGGCGACATCTTCATCTGAGTCGAGGCCAACGTCAGGACCAACGGCATCGAAGGCGTGGGCGACGACCCCGGATTGAAATCGGTGGCCAGAACTACCGCCAATTCCGCGTCAATCATCGCGCGGGCGTCCGGGTAACGATGCGATCCGATCATCAATACCGACGCGGGCAATAAGACGGGTTGGACGTTGGCCGATTTGAGCGACCATATTTGAGATTCGCCCGCGTATTCAAGATGGTCGGCGGTCATTGCGCCGAATTCGGCGGCGAGTTGCGATCCGGCGCCAGGCGAGAATTGATCAGCGTGGACTCGCAACCCCATCCCGTAGGCCCGCGCCGCCTGCAGAATCCTCCTCGATTCATCCACTTCAAAAGCGCTACTCTCGCAAAAAACGTCGCAGAATCGCGCCAACCCTTCGCGCGCGACCCGCGGGATCATCTCGTTCACGATCAGATCGACGTAGGCCGAGCGGTTGTTTTTGTATTCATCAGGCACGGCGTGGGCGCCCAGGAATGTCGGGACGTAGCGCAGCGGCGCCTCTTCATCCAACCGCCGAATCACGCGCAGCAGTTTAATTTCGTCTTCGGTCGTCAAGCCGTAGCCCGATTTGGCCTCGATCGTGGTCACGCCGGCGCGCAGAAACCATTCGCAGTAGCGCCTCGAAGCGGCGAACAATTCGTCTTCGCTCGCCGCGCGTGTTTTGAGGACCGTCGAGCGGATGCCGCCGCCCGAGGCGGCGATCTCCTGATAACTCTTCCCCGCCGCGCGCATCTCGAATTCATCGGCGCGATTGCCGGCGAAGACCGGATGCGTGTGCGCGTCGACGAAGCCTGGCATGACGACTCGCCCGCCCGCGTCAACGACTTCGCAATCGGCGTCAATCAACTTTTCTATCTCACCGCGCGCGCCGGTTTGAACGATCCGCCCGTCACGAAGGAGCATCGCGCCGTCGTTGATGATCGCCAACTCGCGCATTTCGGCGCCGATGCGCGGGCGGTCCGGCCCGTCCAGCGTGACAAGCTGGGAAGCTCCAATTATGGCAAGGATTCTATTCATCTAAAGTTGGCGATGGATACCACATTGCTCACCGCTGCGCCACGCAGAATGACGAGTCGCTTGCCGTCCGGCGACCAGACAGGGTAATAAAAATAGTCAGGCAGTTTGCGCACCGCCAGCTTTCGCTCTTCCGTTCCATCGAGCCTCGAAACCATCAAAGCGCTTTCGCCCATCTCGGTGTACTCGCGTACAAAAGCGATCCTGTTCCCGTCTGGAGAGAAAGTGACCGGAGAATCCAGGCGCTCGATCAGCTTTCTCGATGAACCGCCGATGACGGCTACCCGGTAATGATGAAAGACCTTTCTCGGCCTGAGGGATTTGAGTTATCAGTTACGCGCCAACAATCCTGAAGCGAACGAAAGCAGGCACGAAGCCGTCGCCATCACAGTCGCGTCGGCCACGTCCTGAGTCGGATCGACTTCGACCAGATCAATCGCGCGGACCAGCGGGTGCGCGCCGCACAACCAGGCCACGCGGCGCAATTCGTAGGGCGTCAATCCGCCGGGGCGTGAACCCGGGGTCGCAGGCGCGAAGACTCGGTCGAGCGAGTCGATGTCCAGGTCGACGTAGATGTGTTCGACGCGCTCCGACAGTTCGTCGAGCGATTCGGTCAGCAACCGCTCGACGCCGTGGGCGCGAATCTGGCTCATCGTCACCACGGTGATCCCGGCGTCGTTGGCCACCTGCGCGTAGGCTTGCGAATTTGCGAACGGCTGAATGCCGATCTGGACGATGTTCTCGCCTGGCAACCCGTCGGCCAGCAGCGCCCGCACCGGATTCCCGTTCGTCAATCCGTTCGACAGGTCGCGCAGATCGAAATGGGCGTCCAGGGTGATCAGCCCGCACCCCTCGAGCGAATCCGCGGCGCCGTGAACCGCAGGGCGCGTCACGCCGTTATCACCGCCAATCACGACGACCGCCCCGGCGCCGGTAAGCGCATCGCGAACAGCGTCCCTCAACGGCTCGAACGCGTCTTCAAGCTTCAGATCGGCGAGCGACAGATCGCCCATGTCGCGCACGGCCAGCCGTCGCAGATCAACGTCCGATTCGATGTCATAAACGCTGAACTTCCGCAGGATCGCACGAACCGCGGCCGGCGCCAGATCACAACGCCCCGGCGTGATCGAACCCAGTCGCAGCGGCGCGCCGATGACCGCAAGGCCGCCGGACGACGACGGCGCGAATTCGCCTGCCAGCCAGGCGCTCGCTCGCGGCCAATAAGGATCATCTGTGATCTGTTTTTGCATAGCTAGAGCAATTTGCAAATCATCGTAGGGGCAGACCTGCGTGTCTGCCCCGGTCGGCAATTGCGCCGCTTCGTGGCAGACACGCAGGTCTGCCCCTACGATGTCGTGCTGCCAATCCAGATCTTGGTGTGCCAAGCATATAGGTCAAATCCGTAGGCGAAAGAGCGGCGGCGCCAAGAATAACTCCTCATCACCTTACGCGGCAACGAAGGAATTCTATCGCCCCGTTCACTTTTTTTCTTGAACACATATTTTCGCAAAAAAACTCTTGCCTCAACCTCAGCGCGCGCCTATTATTCGCGCCGCAGCGACCACCAAACAGTAACACCAAGAACAAAAACTGGCTCCCACATTAACGGCCAGTTCTTCCCTCAGGAGGTGAACTGTGATTCCTCTCGCCCTCGTCGTGTGCGCGCTGTGCTCCATGTCGCATTTTTCAGCCGGTTCGATCAAATCAGCTTCAGCTGACGATCTGGATCACGTCAATTTCGAAGGCGTCGTCATCGACTCGAACGGCGCCGTGATCGCCGACGCGCGCGTCTTCGTCCGGCGAACCGGCGCCGGCGTCGAACGCGCGACCAAAACCAATCGGGAAGGTCGATACCGATTCACCACTCTGGCGCCCGGCGATTACGAGCTTCGCGCCGAGGCCGCCGGGTTTCAAACCGCTCGCTACGAAAAGATCAACGCCGTCGCAGGCGCGACCATCCGCCATGATTTCAAGCTCAGCCCCGAGGCAGTCGAGGCGCAATTAACAATCGACGCCACGACGAACCCGACGCTCGTCGACACCGCTCGAACGGTGGTCGGCGGCACGGTGACAAAAGAACAGATCGACAAACTGCCGACGGAGTCGCGCAACCCGCTCGACCTGATCTTCACGCTCCCCGGCGTCGCGCAGCCAGCGCTGAGCGTCCGCGATCTGGCCGAAGGTGACGTAAAAGACGACTTCCGCTCGACGCCCGAAGAGGCCGGAGTATTTTCGCTCACCGGCGGCGCTCCGTTCTCCAACAACATCACCATTGAAGGCCTGGACAACAACGACGACCGCGGCGCGCGCGAAAGGATCAACCTTTCGACTCACGCCGTCGAAGAGGTCCAGGTCGTCACCAATCAGTTCGCGGCCGAATACGGCAGGGCTTCCGGCGGTCGCGTCAACTTGCGCCTGCGCGGCGGATCGAATGAGCTACACGGGCAAGCCTTCTACTACTTCCGCGACGAAAGCCTCAACGCCAATTCCTACACGCGCAACG
>Ga0154003_1000457_pt1 | contig 12792 bp, 10 predicted proteins | sample TSFL087MetaG_FD_104679 | JGI IMG/M metagenome (GOLD analysis project Ga0154003, IMG submission 104679) | Attine ant fungus gardens microbial communities from Florida, USA - TSFL087 MetaG | ecosystem: Host-associated > Fungi > Mycelium > Unclassified | place: USA: Florida, Lake Talquin State...
AAATCGGGAAGAATGCGCATAAATCGAAAGACGCCTGGGTACTGTTCGCTTCCAGCGTGCAGGCTTGCCGCACAAGCCTGCACGCTGGAAGCGAACAGTACCCAGGTTTGCGCCAATCAATGTAGGGGAAATGGACCTCTTCGATCATTTCGTGATTTACTGACTGTACCGCGCGTAAGCGGGCGGAGACGTCAGAAGTCAGCCGCTTGCTAACGCGCGCGCGGCGCTGTTTCTTCAAAGCGCCGGCGGATTTGTTCATCTGACGACCGAGGCGGCGATGGAATTTTCGAAGATGCCATAGCGCAAGGGGACGTCGGGCGTGGGCTGCAGGAATTTATCGAACACCTGCGCGCCGATCTTACGACCTATCACAAGGCCGTCCCTGCTGGAACTGCGGAAGTGAACCCCGGCGTAAACGCGCGAGTCGGCGGATTCCTGCGCCGACTGCGAAAAGCTCTTAAACGAACGCGTGATGCCCGGATACGGCTTGGCGCTCGTCATGGTGAAGCTGAACCGGTCAGTCCCGAAGTAGCGGGCCAATATCTCGGCCCAGGCTGCGCACAGGACGGCGTGGAGTGATGGATATTCCGGATGGCTCGGCGTCTCGAGGTATGAGTTCCACGTCGGATCGGCGACGGTTTGCGGGTTGCCGTCATATGCCCCGTAATGAATGGAGGTCACCGGACGCCAGAATTTGTAGCGATACTTGACGCCATAACCGGTGATCAGGCAATCGGCGCTGGCAAGATGGAGCAGAGCGAAAAGGCGCGCGCTGTCCCATAGGTTGAGCTTCCGTGTGACGGCCAGGTCTCTGGCCAGACGGATATGAACTCCCGGCGAGGGCTCATACCAGAAGCGCGCGATCTCGCTCTGCTCGGCGGTGCGCGTCTTGCTGTCGGCCCCGCCGAGGCTTTTGACCTCGTTGTAATCGGCCGCGTACTCGGCGCTGCCCAGGTTGAAGTAAGCCGGCCGGGGCAGTTCAAACTGCGCGCTATTGCTCATCGTAAAAGGCTTAACTTTGCCGAAGCTCACGCCGACGGCCTTCGCGAATGCGGGCGGCGTCGGGCGCCATACGCCCAGAACCGCGCCGGGCTTGTAAGACCTGACAATATCTGAGCCGTCATCGGCGCGCCGCGCGAGAATCGCGGCCGCCGCCATTCGACCGGCGCCGACGCCATCGGTCTTGGCCCGCCCATCGGGGATGGCCGCTAGCGCTGACGCGAGCGCGGCGTCTAGCGACGCTTTTTGATTCGGGATTCTGACGATCAGGACGCCGTGGGCCGCCGCCGCGACCGCCGCTTCGGGCGAAGCGCCGCGCGGCGCGGCGGCGTCGTAAGCGTAAGGCTCATAGCGACGGTCAATGGCGTTGAGCGCGTCATGCATCGCCAGGTGGGCCATCGCAACGTCACAAGCGGTCACAGGGCCGGCCTTCCCCGAAGCTTTGACGGCCTCGAAGGCGATCACATCCCAATCAGCGATAGGATTGGCGCGCGCGCGCGCCGGCAAGGCCGTGAGCCACGCGATGACAAATAGAAACAGCGCGGCAGCTCCGGATTGAATAGATAGCTGGATTGAGCTTGGCTTCATGCCCCCCTCCGAATTCATACTGATCCCGGCCTCGATCAAGCAACCTTCATACCAGGCTGTCATGCATGATTTGTCATTTGTCATTACCTTAAGAATCAATTGGCCAATGACAAATGACAAATCATAGGGCCCAATCCTGAAGCGGGTTGCAAATGCGCATACGGACGGCAAGCGGTACGGTACGGGGAGCCTCAGTAAATCACGAAATGATCGAAGAGCTTCATTTTCCAAACATTGATAGGCGCAAACCTGGGTACTGTTCGCTTCCAGCGTGCAGGCTTGTGCGGCAAGCCTATTGGAAACCAAAGCGCGCCTGGAATTGGATGCGCGTGATTGCAGGCGATGATCGCTCAACCTAAGTATGGCGACTTTGGAGCAGTCTGATATCGATCAATGCGCCTCCTGCCGAGACTGCACGCTGGAAGCGAACAGCACCCAGGCGCCTTTCGATTTATGCGCATTCTTCCCGACTTCGCGATTTACTGACCGTGCCGGAGATCGCGCCACTTTCCCGTACGCGCATTCGCAATCCGCGCTAGATCGGAGCAAATCAATGTACGGCGTACCGATCCATCGGGCCTTCCCGTACACGCAATCGCAAATTGCTCTAAAATAGAATTGTGGAGGGAAAATGAACGACTCTATCCTGCGTCAAAATCTGGTTGAATTGCTGCGCGGCGGGCACGCGCACGTCACGCCCGAACAGGCTCTGGACGGCCTCAACCCCGCGCTGCGGAATGTTCGACCGGCGAATAGTCCGCACTCGGTCTGGGAGAACCTCGAACACATGCGGTTGGCGCAGGAGGACATCTTGCGCTACACGATTGACGCTTCCTGGGTCTCGCCCGCTTTTCCGGAAGGCTACTGGCCGCAAGAGACCAGCGAATTGACTGAAGAGGCGTGGGCGGCTACTGTGGCCGCGTTCTTCGCCGATCTCCAAGAGATTGTCAGACTGGTCGAGGATCGGAATCTGGACTTGACGGCTGAGATTCTTCACGGCGAAGGGCGGACGTATCTGCGCGAAATCTTGTTGGTCGCCGATCACAACGCTTATCACCTGGGCCAGATCGTACAGATACGCAAAGATTTGGGCGGTTGGGGAGGGTAATGAGTGCGCGTTTGCTATTTCGGAGCGCGCCGCCCTTTCATTTCTCGCAAAAACGCTTCGGCTTCGGGCTTCAGCAACCCGCCTAGCGCGCGGCAACGCCCGAAATCGGCTTCAGCTTCTGCCGGCTTGCCTTGCGCCAGCCACGTGACGCCGCGACTACAATAAACGCCGGCCAGTCCAGGGTCGAGTTTCAACGCCTGATCGTAATCCGCGATCGCCCGCGTGACATCCCGCTTCGCAAACCAGACCACGCCGCGATAGCTCCAGGCTTCGGCCAGTTTCGGATCGAGCGCGAGCGCGTGGTTCAAATCGTCCAGGGCCCGTTCTACCGCGCCTTGCGCCAACCATGCCCTGCCGCGATTGCTGTAGAAGTCCGCTTGTCTCGGGGCGAGAGCGATGGCGCGGTCGAAATCGGCGAGCGCGCCATTCAAATCGCTCGTCTCCTGCCGCGCCAGCCCGCGATTGTTCCAGGCATAGGCGTTGCGCGCGTCCAGCCTGAGCGCCTGATCGCAGTCGGCCAGCGCCTTCAGGTATTCGCCTCTCCGGTATCGCAGTCCACATCGATTTCCCCACGCCTCGGCGTTGCGGCGATTCAGCCTGATGGCTTCATTGATATCGGCCAGCGCGGCGCCCAGGTCGCCGGCGCGCTGTCGAGCGGCGGACCGATTGTTATAAGCTCTGCTATCGCCAGGGTTGATTGCGATGGCTTGATTGAAATCTTTGACGGCGGCTTCGGAGGCCCCCAGATCGCTGTGAATCTTGCCGCGGTTGATGTAAGCGTTAATGTAGCGCGGATTGAGTTTGATGGCTTCGTTAAAATCTTCGAGCGCGCCCGCGAGATCGCCCTTGCTTTGCCGAGCAACGCCTCGGTTGTACCGGGCTACAGACGATTGCGAGTCGAACGCGATTGCGAGGTCGTAATCTGCGATCGCGCGATCGATCTCGCCTTTCTTCATCCATGAGTCGCCGCGCTCAAGGTAAGAGGCCGCCGAAACCGCGCGGGAAGTTTGAGCTTGCGTAACCGCAGCCGCAAAAATAAAAAGGCTGAGACCGAGAATTGATCTTTGGCTGCGCATATTCTTTCCTCCTCCGGAAATCAACCACGAAGAAACGAAGAACACGAAGATTTTTCTGGTTCTTTCTTCGTGTTCTTCGTTTCTTCGTGGTTGATTTCCATTATTTCAGGGCGTCGCAACAGCTCCTACGACCGTTGAGCCGTTGATCATCGCAGGACAAGGCGGAGCCGAATTGCTACGGCTCCGCGCCACGTCCTAAAATGAGCCTGTCGTTGCGGACATTTTCATCGGCTCACCACGGCGGACGATAACCCCGCGCCCTGGCCAGGTCTTTGGCGAACTTCAGGGAAACTTCAGGGAATTTTCAGGGGCGATTACGTATTTAGACGAGAAGGATCAGGCCTTCGTCTGGCTGGAGAGAGCTTACCAGGAGAACGCGGACGGCATCATTTTCCTAAAAGTAGAGCCGGGGTTTGACGGCCTGCGCTCGGACCTGAGATTCCACGACCTGTCGCGACGCATGCGCCTTGCGCCGGGAGAGGAATGGACGACTCGATCTTAGGTCTAGGAAAAGCTCTCGGCGATTGGGGAAAGTTGCGACGAATCGCTCAGCAAGTTACATGCAAGATGGCGTTGGTGTCTCTGGGATTCTCTTGCAGCGCCTTGATCGCTTCGACCGTCGGCAAGACGAGCAGTTTGATCCTGCGCTCTCTTGCCTCGCGCTCCACTTCGCCCATCACCGGCAATCCGCCATACGCCCCTGTGCCGACAACCAGTCGGCGGCATTTCCATGGAATCTTCTCTTCGACGGAAAGCGGCGTGTGACCGAATTCGTCCCGAAATTTTTTTGACGCTTTCTTCCGACGCTTGCTCACCTCGCCGCGATCAATCACCACATCGTGCTCGTAAGTCGCGCCGTCAATCCGAATCGCCCCGAAGGAAAAGTCTTCTAATCGCATAAATTACCCCCATACAAAATGATATGTCCGGAGAGACTTGACCATCAAGGCGCCGGTGATGACAAATTCGGTCTATCAACGGCCCCTTTCGGCGCGCAATTAATTTCCGCGCCGAGCCTGCCGGTTTGTAAAAGCGATCTGACGCGAGTACGAGAACTCATATTCAATCCGAATTTTTGAATCGCCTCCCGCCGCTTTCCTCATAGCTTTCGTCTTTTCTCAACGAAATCCACTCATTTTAGGGCGTTTATCCAATCAAGCCGCAGGCCGAATCAGGAATGGAATAATTATTGCGCCAATAAATGCCGGATGTTTCCTCAATAACGTTGGATTGCGCTCCAAGCAAACATTCGACAATTTTTTTTTGTAACCTGGAGGGGGTAACCATGAAAATCAGAGCAGCGTTTTTCACGCTTGTATTTTTCATCTTGTCAATCGCAACCTTTGCTCAGACGAGTCGCGGCACGGTCAGCGGCACAATAACCGATCCGACCGGCGCCGTGATCTCAGGGGCTAATGTCACGCTTACCAACACAGCCACGACTGTCAGCCGGTCCACCGTCACAAACAGTGAAGGGATTTATCGCTTCGACGCCGTAGACCTCGGCGACTACACGATCAAATTCACGGCTACCGGGTTCGGAGAGGTCCTCAAATCTAACGTCGTCGTCAGCGCCAACCAGATAGCCGCAGTCGACGCGCAACTGCAACCCGGCGCGACGTCTCTTTCGGTCGACGTGACTGCGGAGTCCGGCGCGTTGTTACAAACCGAGGCCCCCGTGCGCGGCGGCAACATCGATTCGACACGCATCACTGAGCTCCCAGTCGCTACGCGCAACCCGGCGATGCTGGCCCTCACCCTGCCCGGGGTCTCGACCAACCGCTTCGGGTTCGGCGTCGGCACTTTCTCGGTCAACGGCGGGCGCGGGCGTTCGAACAACTTCCTGATTGACGGGACAGAGAATAACGACATCTCTGTCGCCGGCCAGGGATTCCAGATCAAAAACCCCGACGCGGTGCAAGAGGTTTCGGTGCAAACTTCCAATTATGACGCGGAGTTCGGGCGCGCGGGCGGCGCTGTGGTCAACGTCATCACCAAGCCCGGCGGCAATCAATATCACGGCACGGCGTCGTGGCAATACGATACGAGGCGCGACGACGCGATCACCAACACGGAGTCGCAGTCCGCCTCGATCCGCGATCGCGGCTACCCGCCATATGGAACTGAGCACATCTTCGCGGGCACTTTCAGCGGCCCGGTCAAATTGCCGCGCTTCGGCCAAGGCGGCCCGTCGCTCTGGGACGGCAAGGACCGCACATTTTTCTTCTTCGCGTATCAGAACCAGAGGCAGGCTTCGAACACGGTCGCGACCGTGTTGACGCCCACTGCCGCCGGACGCGCCGCCTTGCGCTCGTTTTTACCGGCCGGCGCGAACCCGCGCGTCGATAGACTGCTCGACCTCACGAGTGGCGCGGTCGGGGTGGCGAATCCGACGCTGATCGACATCGGCGCGGGCCGCCCAGGCATCGAATTCGGCAGGGCGGTGACGTCGTTCGCTCAAAGCTTTGTCGAGCCGCAGCTACAGGCCCGCATCGATCACAAGGTGAGCGAAACGTCGCAGTTGTCGGCGCGCTACCTCTTCGCCGATCAGAGCTCGCCCGTCGGCGGCGCTACACTTGGCCTGCCGGGGTTCACGACCAGTCAGGCCAATCGCTTCCAGAACTTCCTGATCAGCGAGACGCACGTTTTTTCGCCGAGCGTGACAAACGAATTGCGACTCTCTTATAACCGGATCGCGCTGGCCTTTCCGCTCGACCCGCCGAACGACCTCGGACTTACGCTGCCGAACATCACCATCGCCGGCGTCTCCAACGTGTCCGGGGCGGCCTACAACATCGGCATCCAGACCAATCTGCCGCAAGGCCGCGTGGCCAATAATTACGTCATACAAGACACGGTCTCTTATCTCCGCGGCGCCCATACATTCCGCGGCGGCTTCGACCTGCTCAAACAGCGTTCGCGCCAGTTCGCGCCGATCAACGAGCGCGGCTCGCTCATCTACAATGCTGGCGGCGGCTTCACGGGGCTGGCTAACTTCATTGACGACTTCTCGGGGTCCGGCGGCTCGGCCAACCGTGATTTCGGCAGCCCGTCCTATTACCCGGAGTTGTTCCGGCAGGCTTACTTCTTTCAGGATCGCTGGCGCGTAAACGAGGCGCTCACGCTCACCCTGGGCGTCCGCTACGAGAACTTCGGCAATCCGGTCAACTCTGTGACCACGGCGGCCTTCACAGGTCTGTTCAACGTCGACCCGGTGACCTTGCAGGGGCCATATACACAACCGAGCAAGGCGGCGAACGATAACGATAACTTTGCGCCGACCATCGGCGTCGCCTTCTCGCCGTCGTTCAAGAGCGGGCTGCTGGGGGCCGTCTTTGGCGACCGGCGGAGCGTGATACGCAGCGGCTACCAGATCGGCTACGACTCGTTCTTCAACAACATCGCATCAAACGCGGCCACGTCCTCGCCGAACGTGGTGGCGTCGCAGAACGTCGCGCCGACCACCACCGGCGCGAACCGCGGATTTGTCAACCTGTCGGGCCTGCTGCCAGTCACAGCTCGCGCTCTTTCACCACTCGACGCGCAAACGCTGGTCGACCCGAATCTGGTCAACCCTTACTACCAGCGCTGGTCGCTGGGCATCCAGCGCGAGTTGCCCGGCGCGCTGATTATCGACGTCTCCTACATCGGCTCGAAGGGAACGAAGCTCTACGCCAACGAGGAGCGCAACCCGCAAGTACCAGCCAATCTGCGCATCACACCCGCAGGCTTCACCGGACCCACTCAGGGGCGGTTCGACAACTTACAGGGCAGCCGCGTCATTCGCTCCAACAGCGGATCGTCCATTTATCATGCCGGCCAGGTGACAGCGCAACGGCGGATCACGAAGGGGCTGGGAGTGACCGGCGCCTACACATACTCGAAGCTGATCGACAACGGCAGCGAGATCTTCGCTTCGGCCGGTCTCACCAACTCGTCGCTGCCAATCATTCCGCACTTCTTCGGAGGCGAGCGTAACGAGCGCGCGGTCTCGCTCTTCGACCGCACACACCGCGCAGTCTTCACCTATGTCTATGACCTGCCGTTTATGCGCGAGCAGCGTGGCGCGCTGGGCCGCATCATCGGCGGGTGGCAACTCTCCGGCATTACGACGTTCGAGAGTGGGACGCCATTCACAGTGGTCAATGGCGTGGATTCGAATGGGTTCGTGGGTAACAACGATCGCCCGGACTTCAACCCGAACGGGCAGAAAGGCGTGCGAGCGATTCCCGCTGACGCAACCAGCCCAAGCTCAACCGGGTTCGTCAATCCGGACGTGATCATCGGCAAGACGTCGGCCGGCGCGAACATACTCGCGCCCATAGACCCGGCGACGGCGCGTTACATCGGTTTGGCTGCGGGAAGCGGGCGCACAGGCACGCTCGGACGCAACACCGAGCGGACGAGGGGGATCAACAACTTCGACTTCACGGTGCAAAAAGAGGTCCGAGTCCGCGAAGGACTGGGACTCCACTTCCGCACAGAATTCTTCAACATCTTCAACCATCCCCAATATGGGTCCGGAAGCATCAGCCCGTTCTCACCGAACGGGGCGGGGCCGTCGGCCAATATCTTCAACTCGCCGGCGGGGCAATTTCTGCAGCCGCAGTTCGGCGATGCCGGCGGGCGCGTGATCCGATATTTGTTGAAACTCAGCTTCTAAATCGAAAACGCAACAACGGGACGCCGGTACGGCGCGGGGCGCAAGCAAGCGGCTGATCGTGAGACCAGCCGCTTGCTTGCGCCCCGCGCCGTACCGGCTATTCACATCGCCCCTTCATCGGCGGACGGACCGTAGATTGAAGGCACGGGGACGTCATTGAGCCTCAGATAGACGGTGAACTGGCCGCGATGATGAATTACGTGATTCATCACGAAGCTTCTCAGCACGGCGATCTTGGGCAAGGTCATCAACGTGACGCCGCCCTTGAGCAGAGACCAAGGTTTGAGTAACTCCTCATCGCTCGCCCCCGCGACGGCGTCGCGCGCGGCGGCCACGTTCTTGTCGAAATCTTCCAGAATTTCTCGCTGCGATCTCTTCTCCTCCACCCTGAACGACCCGCCGCCCGGCGGCTCCAGGTCCAATGAATCCTGATTGATGGTGAAGACCGTCCAGATCGGCAGATTGGCCAGATGCGTGGCCAGGCCGCTCATAGACATGGACTTTTCGTGTGGCTTCCAATCCAATTTGTCGTCTGGGACCCGTTCCAACGCCTTCCGAGTGTTGGCCATTTCCAGATCGAATTCGGGCAGCAATGACGCGCTAATAGACATAATGTCCCTCCTTTTAATAAATTGCCTGTTTACGCCGCCAGCTTTTCATGCGGCGCGGTCATGTAAAAATTGTGATAGGGGCTTACTCATCGAATGGTTAATCGTTTCAGGGCGCGGTATTGAGTCATGCGGAATCCCTCTTCGGGACCTGAAAAATCCTGTAAATCCTGTCTACTTTGGCTTGTCAATCTATAGACTCTGAGCCAATCGCACGCCGAGCCAGACCGCAGCGAGGCCGAGCAGGACGCTGCCCACCGAGTTTAGCGTCGCGCGGAACCATTCGCCGTCTCGGATAAGTGAAAAGGTTTCGTATGAGAAGCTGGAAAAGGTCGTGTAACCGCCGAGAAATCCGGTTAACAGCGCCGCGCGCGTCGTGGGCGAGACCAGCGCGCGCCCGTCAAAAAGCTCCACCAGCAAACCTATGGCGAAACTGCCCGAGACATTGATGACCAGGTTCGCGTAAGGGAACGTCGTGCGCTCGATGCGGGAATAGATCAATGACGATAAACCATACCGGCAGCCAGTTCCAACCGCTCCTCCCAACAACACCAGGATGATTTTCAGCATAGGCTCCTCATGCGACTTATGGTACGGCGGCCCTGACGGTCGCGAAACAGATTCTTGCGACTATTTCTCAAGACTATTGAAATCCTGACGCATGTCGCCGAGAGCGGGAAAGCTCCGCCGCCAATCGAGCAGCGGCTGCAATTCCAATTGCGCCTCGATCCAGCCCTCTTCGCCGCCGGCGTCGGCCATTACGCGCCCATGAGGGTCGTAGATAACACTGCGCCCGGAGTGATAATGCTTCGGGTCCTGGCCGCAGCGGTTGACACCGACGACATATGCCAGATTCTCGATCGCGCGCGCCTTGAGCAGCGTCACCCAGTGATCGTCGCGCATGGCCGGCCAACTGGCGATGACTACGATCAGGTTTGCGCCGCGCGCGGCCGCCCGGCGAAAATGTTCGGGGAATCTCAGGTCGTAGCAGATGAATGGCGCCGCCATGAATTCCCGCCACTCAAAGAGACATACCCGCTCGCCCGCCGTGTAATGTTCCGATTCGCCCCCCAGCGTGAAAGGCTGCAACTTGCAATAGCGCGCGACTTCCCTGCCTTCCGGCGAATAGATGACGGCTTCATTTCGTCCGCGTCCGGTCGCCTCGTCTCTCATCACCACGCCGCCCATCAGGTATATGTTGCGCTCGGCCGCCGCGCGAGAGAGGAAATCCTGAGTCTCGCGCGATTCGTCGTGAATCGCGGCGACGTTCATGCTGAAGCCCGTTGCGAACATTTCGGGCAAAACGACCAGCGCCCCCGTCCGCGGTCCGGCCTTATCCAGAAGCGAGAGGACCTTGTCATGATTTGCCGCTTTATTCTCCCAAACGCTGTCAAGTTGTAGACCGATGATTTGCATTGTCGTCACCTCTTGCCTGTGATGATTCCTATCCCGCGAGCCAGCCGCCCGACGCCTTCGGCCACCGTCTCCGGCCGCAGAGCGCCGTAAGCGACGCGCAGGTAGCACCCATTCTCCATACCGAAAGCGTTGCCAGGGATCGCCGCCACGCCGTGATCTTTGATCAATCGCTCGACCAACGCCAGCGGCTTCATCTCAGTGTCAAGCTTTAGAAAGAAATAGAACGCGCCGTCCGCCGGCGGGACGACGACACAATCGCCGAGCGCCGCCAACTCGCTCATGACCTTCTCGCGGACTGAGGCCAAACGTTCGACCTGCGCGCGGCAATATCCGGCGCCGACTCGCATCGCGCCGGCCGCGGCAAACTGCGAGACGACCGGCGGGCAGATCAGGATCGTGTCCTGAATCTTGTTGACCGCCTTGAAGAGATGTTCGGGGAAGACCATCCACCCGACGCGCCAGCTCGCGAAGCCGTAAGCCTTCGAGAGCGAATAGAGCGAGATCGTGTGTTCGCCGCTCCCCCCGATTGATCCGGGGGAAAAATGTTTCGCGCCGCCGTAGGTGAAATATTCGTAGGCCTCGTCGTTGATGTGATAGACGCCGCGCGCGCGGCATATCTCGTTCACCTCGCGCAGCGACGATTCGCTGTAAACGGCGCCCGTCGGATTGTTCGGCGAGACCGTCACGACGGCGCGCGTCCTGTCGGTGATCGCCGAGGCGATCAGGTCGGGGCGAAGTTGATAATTCTCGTCGGTTGGAACGAGTGTGGCGCGACAATTGGCCATCGTGATCGCCATCTCGTGGTTGAAATAATAGGGCGTTTGAAGAATTATCTCGTCGCCCGCGTCAGCCACCGCAAGCAGGGCGTTGACGAAAGCCATGTTGCCGCCAGCCGTGACCACGACGCGTCCTCTCTGATCGGCGCGCTTCAAGTCTATTCCGTTTTCGTCGCGAAGTTTCGCCTCGATCAGTTCCAGCAACCGCGGGACGCCGTATACGGCCTGGTACTTGTGCAGTTCTGGGTCGGCGAGAAATTCGGCGATCTGATCGAAGGCCTGCCGCGGCGGCGGGTAAGAGACTACGCCCTGCCCGAGCGAGATCACGCCCGGATGACTTCGTATCAATTCGCCGACCACCGGGATGATCGGCGATTGCACCATCCGTAATCGTAAGGATTCTTGCATTAGCCGTCGATCTCGAAGTTGTCGCAGGAGACGTAAGCTTGAACGCAGGCCATCTCGCCCTCTTTGGTCTTGTTGTCCTTGACGCCGTGTTCCATCCCCACCACGCCTTTGAAGCCTTTTCTGTAAATGTGCTTGAAGATGTTGCGGTAATTCATCTCGCCCGTCGTAGGCTCCTTCCGGCCCGGATTGTCGCCGACCTGGAAGTAAGCGACCTCTTCCCAGGCCAGATCGATATTCGGGATGATGTTTCCTTCGGTGATCTGCTGATGGTACATGTCGTAAAGAATCTTGACTGAGGGGCTGTTGACCGCGCGACAAATCTGATAAGCCTGTCCGATCCTGGTCAGGAAGAGCTTCGGATGATCGCGGCGCGTGTTGAGGGGCTCCATCACCATCACCAGCCCCGCCTTCTCGCAAATCTCGGCGCAGCGGCGGAACATGTCGATCACGCTGGCCGTCTGATATTCCCAATCCAGGCGCTCGTCGTGGCAGCCGGGCACGACCGTACACCATTTGGCGTTGACGCGCTTGGCGATCTCCACCGCGTTGCGGATGTCTTTGAGGATCGGCTCGCGCACTTCTGGTTTCCAGGTGGCGACGGCGAAAGTCGGAAAGTCGAAATCCTTATTGGCCACGAAGACGCCCATCGTCATTTTCAAATCGGCCAATGTCTTGCCGATCTGCTCCTGATCGGCGACCGGCCGGCCGGGCAAGCCGTTGTCTTCGAGCGCGGTGAAGCCCTGATCGTGGAAGAATTGCAGTTGGGCGACCAGGTCCTTGCCCGTGTGCAGATTGAACATGCCGAAATGCGGCGCGTAGTTGAGTTTGAATTTGCGGGCGGGTTCGGCGCCGCTCGCGCCGGCGAGCGCCACATTCGGCGCGGCCACGGCCGTTACGCCGGAGACCAAACCCGTGGCGATAAAATCCCTGCGATTCATCGTACCCTTCCTTTCGGATTGGATAATTTGTTTCAGAATTTAAGTGACGGTATTGCCGACTTTTGGCCAATCACGGCCAAAACGCGCACTTTCATAAACTCTGCCAAAGGAGACTGCCGCCTTCCAGGCGGCAGAGGAATTTGGCATTGCGCGAATGCTTTGCGTAGCGCAATCCTCTTTCCGTGAATTATTATTCTGGCGAGCAAAGGCAC
>Ga0154003_1000458_pt1 | contig 12778 bp, 7 predicted proteins | sample TSFL087MetaG_FD_104679 | JGI IMG/M metagenome (GOLD analysis project Ga0154003, IMG submission 104679) | Attine ant fungus gardens microbial communities from Florida, USA - TSFL087 MetaG | ecosystem: Host-associated > Fungi > Mycelium > Unclassified | place: USA: Florida, Lake Talquin State...
GATGTGCTCAAACATCATAACGCCAGAGAGGATGACTGACGAGGGGTTAATGACGTCCAGGTCGGCGTATTTCGGCGCGGTGCCGTGGGTGGCCTCGAAAACCGCGGCGTTGTCGCCGATGTTCGCGCCAGGCGCCATCCCGAGGCCGCCGACCTGGGCCGCGCAGGCGTCCGACAGGTAATCGCCGTTCAGGTTCGGCGTGGCGATGACCGAATATTCATCGGGCCGCAGCAGCACTTGCTGGAACATCGCGTCGGCGATGCGGTCGTTGACCAGGATCTTTCCTTCCGGCGTTTTGCCGCCGTGGTCCTTCCACAACTCATCCTCGGTCACGATCCGGTCGCGGAACTCCTCCTTGGCCAGTTGATAGCTCCAGTCGCGGAACGCGCCCTCGGTGAATTTCATGATGTTGCCCTTGTGAACGATCGTCACCAACTTGCGTTTGTGCTCGATGGCGTAGCGGATCGCGCGCCGCATCAGGTTCTTCGTGCCCGTCATCGATATCGGCTTGACGCCGACGCCGGAGTCACTGTTGATCTCATAGCCGAATTCGCTCAAAAATTCGATCAGCTTCCTGGCTTTCTCCGTGCCCTCCTGGAATTCGATGCCGGCGTAAACGTCCTCGGTGTTTTCGCGGAATATCACGACGTCCAGCTTCTCAGGCTTTTTGACGGGGCAGGGCACGCCGTTGAAATAACGCACCGGCCGCACGCAGGCGTACAGGTTGAGGACCTGCCGCAGCGTCACGTTGAGGGAACGGATGCCGCCGCCTACTGGCGTGGTCAACGGCCCTTTGATCGCCACGACGAAATGCCTGATCGCGTCTAGCGTCCCCTTCGGGAGCCATTCGTTGAACCTGTTGTTGGCCTTCTCGCCCGCGAAGATTTCGTACCAGACGATGCGGCGCTCGGCGCCGTAAGCCTTCTCGACCGCCGCGTCGAAGACGCGCTGGGAGGCCTTCCAAATGTCGCGCCCCGTGCCGTCACCCTCGATGAAGGGGATCACGGGGTTGTCGGGGACTATCAAGCGGCCCGCTTCGACCCTGATGGCCCGGCCGTCGGCGGGAGTTTCTATTCCATTGAAAACAGGCATAAAGACGTATCTCCTGACTTAAGGTCTGTGGTTGCGTTTGATTTTTTGGGACGTCGAGAGCATTGCTTAAAAGCAAGGAGCCGAAAGGCGTCGAAGTCTAACAAAGGCGCCCCATAGGCTGTCAAGCAAGCGTTAAATCGCGCGTTTGCCCGTTCGGACGCGCTCCGCCCGTTCCGTTATCCCAGTTTGTCCCGTATCCTCTTGGGCGAGCGGTACGGTACAGGGGCGGTAGCGACCTGTACCGTACCGCTCAACTAAAGCCTATGACACAGACCTTGGAAGCCGCCGGCCTGCTGGCCGATTTCAGAACGCGCAGACACAATGGATCGCTCGACGCCGAACATGTCGAGCGGGAGGCGCGCCGCGCCGCCGATTTAATTATCAGCGCTCATCGGGAGTGGGGCGGTTACCTGTGCGACGCGGTGACGCTGCTGTGCGAAATCACGGCGGACGAGAATCGTGAGGTCGCGCGCGCCGGCGTCCGAATTTTATTCCCGGCCCTGATCGAACGGCTGAACGATTCCTTCGACCCGGCGGCCTGCGAACTCTACGACCGAACCTTCGCGCAAGTGATCGATTTCTACCGCCGCTTGCCGAAAGCAGTAGACTTTGACGAATCCTTGCGCGGCTTCGGCCTGATGAACGAATCCGATCTGCTCTCTCGTAAATCCGCGATCCGCAATCCCAGATTCCCGATTCTCGATCCTCGACCCTCGATCCTCAAAGTCCTGCTCCTCTCCCGCGTCACCATCGGCGCTGACGTGGCTGTCACGAGCGTGATCATGGCCCGGCTGCAGACGTCGCTGCCCGGGGCCGAGTTCGTCCTGCTGGGCTCGGCCAAACTGCGCGAACTCTTCGGCGGCGACCCCCGCGTTCGAATCCGCGAGATCAAGTACGAGCGCGGCGGCGACGTGTTGTCTCGTTTGGGGAGCTGGATCGATGTGGTTGAGGTGGTGAACGAGGAGATCAGAGGTTTGAGCGCGGACGAATTCCTGTTGATCGATCCCGATTCGCGGCTGACGCAACTCGGCATGTTGCCGCTCATCAAAGATGAACGCAATTATCTCTTCTTTGAGAGTAGAAGCTACCAGGGCCGGACAAGCGCAATCCGCAATCCGCAATCGATCGGCCAATTGGCTTCATGTTGGGCGAATGAGGTCTTCGGCGCAGCCGGAGAGACCTTTCCATACGTCGCGTTGCCGGCCGAATATCAAAGCTTCGGCCGGCTAATCGTCGAAAAGCTGCGCCGCGCCGGGGCGTCGCGCGTCACCGTCGTCAGCCTCGGCGTGGGCGGCAATCAGAACAAACGAGTATCGGAAGAATTTGAAATCGAGACGGTCAACCGTCTGATCAAAGATTCCACGCTCATCCTCGACAAAGGCGCGACCGACGAAGAGCGCGAACAGATTAACCGCGTCATCGCCGCGCTCCGGGCGTCGGGCCGCGCCGTCATTGAAATCGCCGAGAGCGACCGCGCCGACGCGATTGCTCTCGAAAAGATCAAAGCCGACGCGGTCACGTGGGACGGCAGTCTAGGCGCCTTCGCCGGACTGATCGCCGCCGGTGACCGGTACGTCGGCTACGATTCGGCGGGCCAGCACATCGCCGCCGCGCTCCGTGTCCCGACGCTGACGATCTTCGTCAATACAAGCTCGCCCACGTTCGCCGAACGCTGGCGGCCTTACGGGCCCGGCGTCATTGAAGTCTTAAACGTCAAGTAATCTTACACATTGGAGCATTGGTCACTTTGGCCGTGCTGACGGCCTTTACGGCGCCCGCCGCGGCGTAGGGGCGGGGATTACCCGCCCAGGCCCGTGATTTAGGCGGTTGGGCGCGGAATACGCGCCCCTACATTGTTGCCGCAGTCATTTTCAAACAGCATGGGCAAGAACCCAAACCAATTTCAGAACACTAGCCGGAGCGCCAACTGGCCCATGCGCGAGCCGTTGTCGCGTCCGGCGTTCACAAAGTTGGCCGGATTGCGTTGACCCGTGATGCGGCCCAGCGGCGTGGCGCTCAAGATGGTCCGCGCCGGAACGTCGAACGAGACGCGGTTGAAGACGTTGTAAAACTCCATCCTCAAAATCAGCTTGGCCGATTCACGAAACTTAAACTCCTTTTGCGCGGTTATATCAGTGTAATTCAGACCGTGAGTGAAAAAGGTGTTGCGGCCAAGAGTCCCGTCCCCCGCCGTGCCGGGCAAATAGACGCGTCTGTCGGCATTGATCGTTCCGGCTTGTCCTGGGATGAACGATGTGCCCGGCAACTGCGTTTGCGAAATCGTATCGCTTGCCCCGCCTCCTGGACGTTGGCGGCCATTGTCAATTGATTCGCCAAGCAGGCTGGCGTCGGCGATCAACGGCCTATCGCCGCCCAAGCCGTCAGCGTTGACATCGTATCCCAGGGTCACCGTGAACGGATTGCCTGATTGCAACGTGGTTATGCCAGTAATTACCCACCCGCCCAACGCGCTATTGATGAATCCCTGACCGCGGAAGAACGGTAACTCGTACGAGTAGCTGGCGACGAAACGATGCGGCGCGTGGAAGCCGCTCAACCCGCGCAAGCTGGCCGCCGCGCCGCCTTTCTTGGACGATGGCGCATTGGTGTCGACGCCGGTGAAAGTCGCCTCAGAGCCGGTATCAATCGATTTACTATATGTGTAGATCAAATTGAAGGCCAAGCCTTGTGAGAACCGTTTGCTGAGCTTGACGTTGAGCGCATGGTAATAACTCCAGCCGAAGTTCTGCAGGTTCACATTGCGGCTGAAGTTCGGGTCGGGGCGGCGCTCCTGTGTTCTCGGCTGGCTGACTGAGATGTAGCCATGCGGCACGCCGTCGACGATCGCGATGCCCTTCTGCGCCAGCGTCGCCGTTGTGCTATTCAGAGCGCTGAAGTTGCGCAGCACGCCGCTTGCGGTCGTGTCAATGGCGCCCTGCGAGTCTCTGATCACGCAGATGGGGTCGCGAAAATCAACGCACGCGCGGTCGAAAACAACCGGTTTGAAGCTCCCGCCGCCGACGTCGACGAGAACCGAAGGCGAAACAAACGGGAAGATCGCGTCATTGGCGCTGTCGAAGAATGGAATTCCGATGCCGCGGCTGCCGTTATACCCGATTTGCAGCGCCATTTGCTCGCCGAACTGGCGCTCGGTCGTCAAATTCCATTGCTGTGTGTAAGGTACCCCCAGATTCTTCGCCGGAACCAGCAGGGTGCTGAGTAAACGCCCGCCGACATCGCGCACGGCGCCAGTGTTGTTGGCGCTGGCGGCAGTGAAAGCCACGCTGCGCGAAGCCACTCCCGGCGTAAAGGCAAACCCGCATGACGGGTCGGAGATTTCGTCGCGGCAAAGCGCGCTGAAATCCGAGGCGAAGCCATTAGGCGGCTGAGTGCGGAGACTTAACTGGTTTTGCGAGAAGAGGGATTGGAAAAGACGGCCATAGGAGACGCCGTATCCTCCGCGAATTGCGAACTGCATGGGAGCGCCGGTAATCTTGCGCAGGAATCCATTCTCCGATGAGGGCGAATAGGCGAAGCCGATGCGCGGCGCCACGTTGTTTTTATCGTCGCCGAAACCGTACTCGAAGCGGTTTTCTTTCTCTTCCCCTGCGCCGACATATTCGTAGCGCACACCGAGGCTCAGCGTGAAGTTCCGCGTAAGCTAGTATTTGTCTTCGATATAGAGATTGGTTTCGCCGAACCGAGTTTCCGCCATCGGGTCGCCAAAGCCCTTTTGATAGTTGGTGGCGAAGCCGCGCAAGAAATTCTCCCAGCCGGTGAAGCCGGTTTTGGCGCGGATCGCGGCCAAGGTATCTAGCGTGTTGAAAGTCCAGAATCCGCGAGCGCGGTCGCCGGTCACATCGTCGAGTAACTGGAAACGTTGATCGATGCCCGCCTTCAGCGTGTGTTTGCTGAAACTGATCGTGTGATTGTAAACCAGTTGATGGTCGTGCTGGCGGCGGTTGATCGGCACGTTGGTCGAAGTGCCGATGATCGTGCCGCAATTCGTGGAATTGCAGAGCGTGTTGTTGAAACGTATTGTCGGGATCGCGTTGTCGTCGGCGACATCCTGGAGCGTCGTGCGATTGCCGAAACCATAGCGGAATTCGCCGACCTGCCGATTCGAGAAGATATGCGTTTCGGTGAAGCCGATGTTGTATTGGCGGTTGTTATTGGTCCCAAAATTGTCGCCAAAGACGATTCTTCCCGATTTGCGGATTTGGCGGCTGTACTGATACCGCAGCGTCATCGTATCACTCTTCGTCGCTTTGAAATCCAGTTTCCCTGTGTAATCGGAGTCGGGGAATGTGTTGGCTACCTGGAGAGTGACGCAGCGATTTTCCCTCCCGCTGGCGATCAAATCCGCGCAGGCGTTCGGGTCGTTCGGCTGAACGCCGCTCAATTCCGGCGTATCCCATAACTTGATCACACTCTTCATGAAATCCAGGTCGCGCTGCAGATTCGGGTGAGTGGCCGGATCAACGCAAAGAGGCCCGCCCGGTCTGGCTACTTCGCCGGGTTGGCAAGCGCGCGGCGTATCGGACGGCAGCCATTTGAATCGGCCTACGGTGCCGCTGGTCTTGTTTGAAACGCGCTCGCCGCTGATGAGGAAGAAGAGGCGGTCGCGGCCATCAAAAGACGCGGGGCCGAAGAATTTTTGCGGCAGCCAGATTGGCCCACCGAAGGTCCAACCGTATTGGTGGCGTCGCACAACTTGGCGCGGCTGAAGCTGTTGCCCGGTTGTCGCCGAGAGTCCCGCCGCGTTTCGGAAAAACCCGTTCGCGTTGAAAATGTCGTTCTGGACGAAATCGTATGCGTCTCCGTGAAACTGGTTCGTGCCGGATTTTGTTTGAACCAGAACCACGGCGCCGGTCGCCCTGCCGAATTCAGCCGAAAAATTATTCGTCAGAACCTGAACCTCCTTGATCGTGCTGATGTTGACGTTCTGGCGGTTCTGATTCTCAGACGAATCGTCATTGTTCACTCCGTCAATTTGAAATGTCGTTGAACGGCTGCCTTGGCCGCTGAAGGCGGCGTAAGAGCCTGTCGAGTTCGTCGGGTTGTTTGACGATCCAATCCACGGCGCGTTTTGAAAGCCGGGAATCTGTTCTACAAGCGACATGAAGTTGCGGCCAGCCAGCGGAGTGTCTTCGATCTGCTTCGATGTCAGCGAGTGTTTGATCTCTCCGGTGGTAGTCTCGATCTGCGGCGTTTCACCAGTGATCCGCACTTCAGCGCCGACGGACGAGATTTCCAGCTTGAAGTTCGAGACCGTGTTCTTGTTCAACTCGACCGAGACGCCGGTCTTGATGACCTTCTGAAAGCCCTGCGCCTCGGCGGTCAGGTCGTAGACGCCGAGCGGCAGGAACGGCATGTTGAAAAAGCCTTCGTCGTTGGTCGCGCCATCGCGCGCGAGACCTGTTTCGGTGTTTTTAGCCGTCACCCTCGCGCCGGAAACGACGGCGCCAGTGGTGTCGGTGACCGTGCCGCTGAGTGTGCCCGTGACGGTCTGTGCGGATGTGGAAAGGTAAAGGCCGCATGCCATAGACACAGCGGCCAGGAGAGTGGCTAAACGAGGGTGTAACATAGGCGCCTCCCTGCTAGATGGTTGAATTGTGCGGATGCAGCTTAATGCGCGGCGAAGCGGTGCGCTTCGCTGCGTGATTCAGTTTCGAAATTCGAGATTACTTCTTGAACTGATGTCTGATCAGATCGAGCACGATCTGGTAGCGGTCGCCGCGCATAATCGAATAGGTCACTTCGAGCGGCTGGCCCGAACTCAAATAGGAGACGCGCTCCGCCGACAGCGCGGGCGAAGCGGGGGCGGCCTTCAACAGTTTGGCCTCAGCGCGGTCCAGCAACGCGGCGACGTAGGTCTCCTGCGCGCGCGCCGGCCACAGGCTGTATTTACGCTCGAGGACTTCGTAGAGCGACGCGTCAGTGAAATCTTCCCCCGCCAATTGTGGCGCAAGCGCCAACGAAAGGTAGGCCGTTTGAATGCCCATCGGCTCGCCGTCGGCCAGGCGGAGGCGTTTGAGTCGCATGACCTGAGCGCCTTCGGCGACCTGCAGTTTTTCGGCTATGTCTACGTCCGCCTCGATGATGTCCTGCTTAAGCACTTTGGATTCGGGGTGAAAGCCTCGGCTACGCATTTCGTCGGTGAAGCTGGTCATCTCGCGCGGCCCCTGCGCCAGCTTGGGTTCGGCGACGAATGTGCCGCGCCCCTGTTCACGCCGCAGCACTCCGGCGACGGCCAGTTCGTTCAACGCCTGCCGCACGGTTGCCTTGCTCACGCCATGGGTGGCGGCCAGCTCATCTTCGGCAGGCAGCCGGTCGTTCGGCTTCATCTCGCCCGTCCGAATCTGCTCCAACAGCAGAGTCTTCAACTGATGATACAGCGGTATCGGCAGGTCCTTGCTTAAGGTGAAGATTTGATTATTCATGGACTCCATCGCTCAATTTTCAGCGGCTTTCGGCGCGCGCTGCCTTTGCGGCTAAAATGTCGCGTCGCCCGTAAGGGGGTATGAGTACTGTAAAAGCAAAGCGCATATTAACGGGTCTTCCGGATGACCGCAAGAATTTTTTCTCATTCACTGGCGCCGCGCGGCAAAAAAATAGCGGCAGGTTGTTTTATTATCCATTTCGCTGTATCACCCGAAATTGCCTAACTACAATCACCGCGCTACGGCGCATTTACCGAAAGGCGTCCTCCTATGATCATCCTTCAACTGATAGCGCTGTTCATCGTGAGTTGGTTCGCGGCCTTCGTTTCAGACAACGGTCAATGGCCTCAATTCCGTGGCCCGCAATCCATCGGCGTCGTCGAAGACCCTCAACTTCCCGATAAATGGAGCGCGACCGAGAACGTCGCGTGGAAGACCGACATTCCCGGCTTGGGCTGGTCTTCGCCCATCGTTTGGGGCGACAGGATCTTCGTCACCTCGGTCATCAGCTCCGCCGAGATTGAGCCGCCGAAGAAAGGTCTCTATTTAGGTGGCAACCGAACCGTTCCGAAAGATGAACACCGCTGGATGGTCTATAGCGTCGAATGGAAGACGGGAAAGGTTTTATGGGAGCGCGAAGTCTATCGCGGCGCGCCAAAGACCTCGCGGCACCTGAAGAACAGTTTCGCCTCGGAGACGCCGGTGACCGACGGGGAGCGTGTTTACGTCTACTTCGGCAATCTCGGACTCTTCTGCTTCGATTTCAAAGGCAATCCGGTCTGGAAGCAGAATTTCGAGCCGCATGAGACTAGGTTCGGGTGGGGCACGGCGGCCTCGCCCGTCCTGCACAAAGATCGCATCTACGTCGTTAACGACAACGACGAGAAATCGTTCTTCGCCGCATACGACAAGAAGACCGGAAAAGAAGCCTGGAGGGTCGAGCGCGAGACCGGCTCCAACTGGGCCACGCCTTACATCTGGGAGAACAAGCAAAGGACGGAGATCATCCTGCCCGGATTCAAAGGGTCTCGATCCTACGATTTGAACGGCAAGATACTGTGGGAGTTCAAGGGGATGTCTACGATCACCATCCCGACGCCGTTCTCCAAATTCGATCTGCTCTACATTGCCTCAGGATACATCGGCGACCAGCATCGCCCGGTATACGCGATCCGTCCCGGCGCTTCGGGCGACATCTCGTTGAAGCAGGGCGAGACGAGCAATCAATTCATCGCCTGGTATCTGCCGCAGGGCGGGCCTTACAATCCCTCGCCGATCATTTACGGCGATAATTACTACACGCTCCTTGACCGCGGCTTCTTAACCGCCCACGACGCCAGGACGGGCAAGGAGGTTTACGGGAAGCAGCGCATCGACCCAGCGTCCGGCGCTTTCACCTCGTCGCCATGGGCTTACAACGGCAAGATATTCTGCCTGAGTGAAGACGGCGACGCTTTCGTCATTCAGGCCGGGACTGAGTACAAACTCCTCGGCAAGAATTCGCTCGACGAAATGTGCATGGCCACGCCGGCGATCGCGCGCGGCAGCCTGATCATTCGCACGGCGTCGAAGATGTATCGGATTTCAAAGGATGGCAAGAAATAAAGCATCCCGAATTATGCGCGCGTGCGCGCCTTCAGAGTTGGTCTCTTGACGTAATGGGCCGATCGAAGCGAAAAAGGCAAAAAGGACAAAAACAGCAAAATGGTTATGCTGTTTTTGCCCATTTTGCCTTTTTCGCTTCCGTTACGCCTTTTTTGAAGGCGAATGGAGAGCGATTGCCATGACAAACAGGCTATGGATGCGGCGGTTGGAAAGATGGCGTGGGATTGAGCGGGTTGAAGAGAACCTCGCCCCTTACGAAGAGGCGCTGCGGGAAATAAATCGCCTGGGAAAAGACTTCGCCCGGAAAACCGACGACCAGTTGCGGGAGGTCGCGGCCCTTTTGCGCGAGAGCATGCCTGGCGTTTCGCGTGGAGGCGCGTCTTCGGACGAATTGCTCGTCGAGGTCTTCGCGTTGGCGCGGGAAGCGGCGGATCGCGCGCTGCGCATGCGGCCTTTCGACGTCCAGCTGATGGCTGGCGTGGCGCTGAGTCGCGGAAAGCTGGTCGAGATGCAGACCGGCGAAGGCAAGACTCTGGCGGCTGTCGCGCCTGCATGTTTGAACGCGCTCACCGGCCGTGGCGTTCATGTGCTGACCTTCAACGACTATCTCGCCCGCCGCGACGCCGCGTGGATGGGGCCGGTATACCGCTTCCTTGGCCTGAGCGTCGGCGCCGTTCAGGAAGGCATGAGCGTCGACGCTCGACGGGCGGCCTATGCCGCCGATGTTACTTACGCCACAGCGAAAGAGGCCGGTTTCGATTTCCTGCGCGACGGACTTTGCCGAACGCCTGATGATCTTGTCCACCGCGCTTTCAACTTCGCGATCATTGATGAAGCCGACTCGATCCTCATTGACGAAGCGCGTGTGCCTCTGGTGATCGCCGGCGAACGGCCCGGTTCGCAAACCAGCCTTTATCGCATCGCTGAGTTAATAGCCGCGCTTGCGAGAGGCGAAGATTGGGAAACTGATGAAAACGATCGCAACGTCTCGCTCACCGAGCGTGGGGTTGACCGCCTGGAAACGGAATTAGGGCGTGGCAATCTGTACGGCGCCGAAAACTACCTGCTGCTGGTCGAGGTCAATCAGGCGCTGCACGCGCGGGCGCTGCTGCGAAGAGATGTGGATTACATCGTGCGCGACGGGCGTGTAGAACTGGTGGATGAATTCACCGGGCGCGTTATGGACGACCGCCGCTGGCCCGACGGTTTGCAGGCGGCGCTGGAGGCTAAAGAAGCGCTGCCGATACAGCCCGGCGGGCGTGTCCTGGGTTCGATCACTTTGCAGCATTTTCTCAAGCATTACCCAAGGCTCAGCGGCATGACCGCCACCGCGCGGCCCGCGGCCGAAGAGTTGGAAGCTTTCTACGGCCTCAAAGTAGTTCCAGTCCCGCCGAACCGTCCTTGCGTCCGCGAAGATCTGCCGGACCTGATCTTCACTCACAAAGACGCGAAGCGCCGTGCGCTCATCGCCGAAATCAAGCGCGCGAACGTGACGGGGCGTCCCGTTCTGGTCGGCACGAGAAGCGTCGAAGAGTCCGAGTTATTGGCCCGCGAACTGGGCGAGGCCGGAGTCGTCTGCCGCGCCCTCAACGCAAAGAACGACGAGGCCGAGGCGGAGATCATTGCCGAGGCCGGCGCCGCCGGCGCGGTGACTATCTCGACCAACATGGCGGGCCGTGGCACGGACATCCGTCTGGGCGGGGCAGGGGAAGAGGGGCGGGAGCGCATAGTCGCCCTAGGCGGTCTTTACGTTATCGGAACGAACCGGCACGAGAGCCGGCGCATAGACGACCAGCTCAGAGGGCGCGGGGGCCGCCAGGGCGATCCGGGAACCTCGCGCTTCTTCGTTAGTCTGGAAGACGACCTGATGGCGCGCTTCGGCATTGACAATTTGATCCCTCCCCAAATCCGCCCCGCCCCCCAGGACGAGCCGATCGAGCATTCGGCCGTTCGCCACGAGGTCGAAAGATTGCAACGGATCGTCGAAGGCCAGAATTACGAAATCCGCAAGACGCTCTGGCGCTACTCCTCGCGGGTCGAAGAGCAACGCCGCGCGATGCGTGATTGGCGCATGGCGGCGCTGACGGGAGAAGAGGAGTTGGAGTTATGCGCCGAGCGACTCCCTGAACGTTACGCTGAACTGCGCGATCGTTTCGGCGCCGAGGCCGTGCGCGAAGCCGAGCGCGCGATCACGCTGGGCCACATCGACGCGGCCTGGGCCGAACATCTGGCTTTGATCGTAGAGATACGCGAGGGAATCCATCTTGTCGGTTTAGGCCGGCAAGATCCGCTCTACGAGTTCACGAAGCGGGTCGCCGAGGCGTTTATGAAACTGCATCAGACTATCGAAGAGCGGATTGTCCATACCTTCGCGACGGCGAAGATCACGGAAGACGGGATAGATCTCGATCTGGCCGGCCTGCGAGAGCCATCCTCGACCTGGACCTATCTGATCAACGATCAGACGATGTCCGAATTGCAGCGACTGCTTTATGGATTAGGCAGCACCGCTTTCGCCGCCGGCGCGGTGCTGACGACGTGGCCGCTTCTGATCGCCTGGGGAGTGTGGCGGCGGTTAACGAAAGGAAGAAAGTGATATTGGCTTATGCGATACAGTGCTTTGAAATTTAGAAATATGGCGATGATCATTTTTGCCGTCCTCGTTATTTCCGCGCCAGTCGCTGGCCAGAGGCGGTCGCGATCGAAACCTAAAACGGCTCCTGCTCGCGCCGACGCGCCCGCGCCGGCCAAGCGCCCGGTCACCGTCACTCTCAAGCAGGGCGACCAGGTAGAGGGCAATTTCCTGCGCGCTGACACTGAGACAATGGAAGTCGAAATACAGAGCGGGCGATTGACGATCAAGATGAACGAAGTGGCCAGCCTGGTCTTTATCGAGGAAGGCCAAGGGGTGATGCCAATAGAGGAAGAGCAGAAGGACGCCGCCCCGCCCGCCCCGGACCCGAGCCCGGCCGCCGGACGCAAGGCATATGCGGCGCTGCGCAAGTTGGCCGAAGCCGCGAACATCAAACTGCCTCAGGGGCAGTACGGGGACCTGCTGATTGAAACCAAGACGGTGGTTGACGAGGCGTTGACGGAAATTTCGGACTATTCGCTGAAAAACCAGATCGCCAGTACGCTGGAAGCTTACCTTGACGCCGGTCAGGCCTGGGGCGCCGCGCGCCCTTATGAAACCCGTCGACAGCGAACCTTGGGGAGCGACCCATGGGGCCCCACACGGGTTATCGAACAACGCATTCCGATCGACAGCGAGCCTGGGGCGACCCTGATGAGAAAGTATCAGATCAAGCCAGGCGTCAACCGGCTGGCACAGCCGGATCACCTGGAACTCGACACGGCGCTGAAGGCCATATGGGCGGTGGCGAGCGCGCGCCTCAATTACGTCGCGACGTTAATCAGACAGTGACCGATATTATGCGGAACAACATCCAATGGATCGTTTTCGACCTCGGCGGCGTGGTGGTGAAGCTCAACATTGACGGGGCGCTAGAGGCGCTCGCCCGGCGCAGCGACACTGACAGAAATCTGATCAAGACTTTTATGGGCGCCCGCGACGAATCAAATTTATCGCCGGATGAAAAGCTGCAGCTCGGCTTACTCGAAATTGACCAGTACGCTGC
>Ga0154003_1000460_pt1 | contig 12744 bp, 10 predicted proteins | sample TSFL087MetaG_FD_104679 | JGI IMG/M metagenome (GOLD analysis project Ga0154003, IMG submission 104679) | Attine ant fungus gardens microbial communities from Florida, USA - TSFL087 MetaG | ecosystem: Host-associated > Fungi > Mycelium > Unclassified | place: USA: Florida, Lake Talquin State...
AGCCACCGCAGCACACCGCAGGGCACAGAGAATAAAAAACCAAGCCGCCACCCTGCGGTGATCTCTGTGATCTCTGTGGCTAAGTCTTACTGCGCTCCAGATCTTGGTGTGCCGGGCATCTAGATCGGATTTCAAATCAGTGTACGGTAAAGACTGACTTACCACGGGGAACACGGGGATGAAGGAGGGACGCAATAATCCTTCATCTTTTTCACCCCGTGATCCCAGTGAGACTGCTTAAAAAGTGTTTTGGCATAGAAGATGTTGTGATCGCAGTGAAGTTCAACCACAACATATCCTGGCTCAACCTTACTTTTTAAGCAGTCTCCCAGTGTTCCCCGTGGTTGATCCCGTACATGCAATCGCAATTAGCTCTAACTCGGCCGTCCTGCTGCGGCGCGGCGCTGACCGGCGCAACGCAATTTCAGAGAGTCACTGATTGTCGAATGAGCTACTCCTATGGGAGAGCGACTGATTCCTGTTTAGGCTCGGTCATTGTAACGCCGCGCCATTCGGCGTCGAAACACAACAGGCCGTGGATCACGCGGTCGGTCATGACGTCGAATTGATACATTTGATTGTGAATGTCCGCCGGGTCTCTCCAATCGGGCCTGCCGTCTTCAGTGTAGGCCTTGAGCGAGAGGAAATAAGCGTTGTAAGGCAGATCCAGAGAGGGGAGCCGCAGATCAAGCGTGTTGATCCCCTTTTTGACCGGCAGCGACGCCGGGTGCGTGTCGATGTTGTTGACGCTGCCGACGAAGACGCCGTCGAAGCGATGCACGTCGACGGCGAAGATCGGCTCCGGGTAATCGTCGTCGGCCTCGACGCGCAGCCGAATCGTCACTTCCTCGCCGGTCTTGAAGATCCACGCCGGTTCGCCGCTCGAAGTGATCATCTCGACGCCGGCGAACCTGATCCTGCCGTTGCCCCAGCGCGAGCCGGTCAACTTCAACTCGCGCAAAATGTCGTCGTGTTCGCGCGAAGCGATCCCCCCCTGACGAGCCGAGTCGCGCAGCCGCTCTTCTTCGAGCCGCTCGCAGAACGCCTGGTAAGACGTGACGACCTCTTTCGCGTCGCCGACCATCGCCACGCGCCCCCGCTCCAGCCACAGCGCGCGCGCGCAAAACCGCTGGACCAGTTTCGGTTCATGCGAGACGAAGAGCACGGTCTTCCCGGCTTTGCGAAAATATTCCATCCGGTCGAGCGACTTGCGCTGGAAATAGACGTCGCCGACTGACAAGGCTTCGTCGACGATCAACACGTCGGGATCGACGTGGATCGCCGAAGCGAACGCCAGCCGCATCAACATTCCGGTCGAATAGGTCTTGACCGGCTGATCGATAAAACCTTCCAGTTCGGCGAAGCGGACGATCACGTCCATCCTTCGTCGCATCTCCTCTTCGCTGAAGCCCAGAATCTGTCCGCTCAGCAGGATGTTCTCGCGGCCTGTGTATTCATGGTTGAAGCCGCTCCCCAGTTCGAGCAGCGCGGTCACGCGCCCTTCGACGCTCACACTGCCGCGCGTCGGCTGCAGGACGCCCGCTATGATCTGCAACAGCGTGGTCTTGCCCGCCCCATTGCGGCCGATGACGCCCACCGCCTCACCCGTTTTGATTTCCAGACTCACGTCTTCGAGAGCCCAGAAATCGCGGTGATATTTGCGGCGCCCGCGCAGTAATATCTCCTTCAACCGCCCGGAGGGCTTGTCGTAGATGCGATAGAGTTTTGAGGCGTTTTGAACAGTAATCATTTGATTGCGGATTGCGGATTGTGGATTGCGGATTGCGGATCAACCAGTTGCTCGGCCGACATCAATCCGCAATCCACAATCCGCAATCCGCAATCATTAGTCATATAACTCAGGCGGATAGCGTTCGACCCGCATACTCTGCTTTCGCCCCACGGCGTAGATATTGTCGCCCCGCAGATCTCGCGGCACATCCGTGCGATCGAGCCATGCCAGAAACTCTTCATCGGTCTCGTGCCAGACATTCTCGGTGAAGAGTTTGAGGACTTTGAAGCCGGCGGATTCCAACACCAGGCGCACGTCCGAAGGCGTGTATTCGCGGCTGTGACGGTCGGCCGGACTTTTGCGGTTGTAGAGGCTGTAAATGTTAGGGCTGCGGCCCGCCAGCGCCTCCTGGACGCTGAAGGCGCTGGCGATGTTCGGCGTCGTCAGAATCAACAGCCCGCCCCATTTCACGATCCGGTTCAATTCCACGAGCATGTTCATCGGGTCTTCGCGCAAGTGTTCGATCAGCTCGCAACAGAGCGCGACATCGAAATGTTCGTCGGGGAACGGGAAGCGATCGCGTTCGACGTCGACGTTTTTCATCGGGAAAACGAATTCCTCAGCCGTCGCCGGATTGCGAAGCGTAATGATCTTTTCGCGCGGCTCGCCCTCCCACCAATTGGTGACCGAGACTTCGCCGTAATCGCCATAGCGTTTGAGCAGGATCGGCATTTGAAAATAGCTGCTCAGCTCAAGCAACCGTTGATTCTCGCCGCCGATTGGAACCAGATTCAACGTCCTGATCAGCCGGTCGCGATGAAGTTGAATGTAGCCCACGGCGTCCGGATTCTCAGCGAAAAACCCGGCGACGTAACTGAGCGCCTCGTCGCGGTCGAGTTCGATCGTCGGATGCTCTGACAGCGCCGGGAGCGATAACGACCGGTTCGATGGCGACCGGTCGCTATCGCTCCCGGCGCTGTATCGCCGCGCGTCTCGGCCCGATTTGGCGCGCGCCTCGCTTTCCTTGCGCTTCTCAATAACGCGCTCCATAAAACCGAGGTAGCGGGCGGCGGAGCGGCGGATGTCGCATTCGGCGCGAGCCCATTCGGCGGAGCGCCGGCTCAATCGCGCGCGCAGAGCCGGACGCAGCGCCAACGCGCGTAGTCGCAGATACAGCTCTCGCTCTTCATTCTCCGTCGCCGGGACCTTCAGGCAAACGTCGTCGGGCAATTCGGCGAACTGGCCGAAATCGGTGACTACGACCGGAAGGCCCGCGCCGAGCGCGCGGATCAGCGTGCCCGACGTTTCACCCGCCGTCGGATAACGCAGGTTGACCACCACGTCAACGGCCTTGAGATAGCGGAAGAAATCGTCCTCGGAGACGTAACCGGTCAGCCGCGCGCGCTCCCGCAACCCCATCTCTTCGATCAGCGGCGCGACGCTCCATCTCCAGTGATCTTCGCCGACCACCAGAAACATCGCGTTAGGGATCTGTCCAAGCAACCGCTTGAACGCGGCCAGGGCCGCCGGAATGCGCTTCGATTGCGTGACAAAGCCTAAAGATGCGATCACCCAGGCGTCGTCAGGGATGCCCAGACCGCGCCGGCATTCGATCCTGTCCAACCCGTCAACCTCGTACGCCCTTGGCGAGAGGTGATGCGGGATGACCTCGACGGGAATGTCTCCGTTCAGGCCTTCGAGATTCGAGGCCGCGTAAGCGTTGTGAACGATGACGCCCAGACTGTCCTCTACGGCGCGGCGGTTGAGCGGCGTCAGGAATTGCTGATAATCGCTGTACGTGGCGTAGGCGCGCATATCGGCTATGCGCGAGCCCCTACGGCCGTAAGCGTAAAACATCTCGTCCCGGTAAGCGTCTTTATCCTCGCGCCCCAGAGTCTTCCACGCGATCAGATGATGCAGGCAACTCTCGTGCATGACGGGCAACCCCGGCGTCCGGGTCGCGCGGTCGTATATGTATTCGTGATAGGGGTTATTGCCCAGATGATAAACGCAGAGATCGAACGGACGCCGGGCGTGAATCTCGTCGAAGTCGTTCGCGCCGTTAACCGAAAAAACCTCGCGGTCGCGGTTCCCGCGCAGTTCGTCGGCATCCGCGACGAAGACGGAAATTTCGGCGCCCTTCGCCAGATACGGCAGAAGCTCGGAGTTGTAATCGGCGATCCCTGATTTGCTCGGAGGAAGCGGGGTGAAATAAGCAAGACGCATATGATTGCGGATTGCGGATTGCGGATTGCGGATTGTTAATTCCGAATCTGTCGTCTGGAATCGCGGTTTGCGACACTACGATTGAAATCTTCTTCAATCCACAATCCGCAACCCGCAATCCGCAATCCGATCAGTTGGCGGGCTGCGCCTGCAACGCCGCGCTCGGCTTGCGAAGCCGATAAATAAAGGTTACGAGCGCGCCGACGAAGAGGATTACCGCGATGAATTGCGAGGTCGACAGAACGGAGATTTCGCCGCGCGGGTCGTCGCGCCAATACTCGATAATGAACCGCGCGACCGAATAGAGCATCACGTAGCCCAGTATCACCTGCCCTTCGAAACGGCGGCGGCGATGAAGCAACAGCAACACGACCAGGATCAGCAGGGCGGCCCCGACCTCGTAAAGTTGCGTCGGATGCAGTTTAAGCGGCGCGAGCCATCCGCCCTGATCAGCCAGGCGCTCGGCCCAGACATTTTGTTGGATCGCGGCAAGATGGTTGACCATCGTTGGCACGCCTGTGATTTCGTGACCTTTTTCGCTGAAATGGACGCCATACCAGCCAGTCGTGGGTTTGCCCCAGCAGCATCCGGCGCTGAAGCATCCCAGACGCCCGATCGCCTGGCCGAGGACAACGCCTGGGGCGAACACGTCAGCCGTTCGCCACCACGGGAGCTTGTAATAGCGCATGACAATCACCGAGGCGATCACAGCCGCGATGAACCCGCCGTAATAAACCCCACCCGAGCGGAGGAAATCGAGCGAGAAGATCTGGCTCGGGTTGTCGCGGTAAGTTACGTCCCATTCGGCTATCACCATCAGCGCCTTTGATCCGATCAGCGAGGCCGCCAATACCCACAAGCCCAGGTCGATGACTTTCTGCCTATCTATGCCGTCGCGCGTCGCCAGCCGCGCCATCAGGAGCAGCCCGCCGAGGAACGCCATCGCAAGCAGAAAGCCATAGGTGTTAATACTGAAATTGGTGTAAGGAATCTTGAATAGTTCAGGAAACATATTGACGATCCTGGATCAACTTTCTGAAGAGCCGACGCCGGTGTCCTCCGGCGCGGGAGTCGACGCCTCAACGCCGCCTAGGGCGCGTATTCTCGCAGCCCTCTCCTCGCGCAACATTTCCAGCGCCAGCAATACCGCGCCGACGCAGATCGCGGAGTCAGCGACATTGAATGTCGGCCAACTGTAAAGACTTTGCCAATGCAATTCGATGAAATCCACAACCTCGCCCAACCGGACGCGGTCAATCATATTGCCGACGATGCCCGCCATCAACAACGCCAGCGAAATGTTCAACCATGGCTTGTCAGCCGGGGCGCGCCTGAAATAACTGAACACGAACAGAGCGGCGATGAGAGAAACAGCGGACAGTATCCACCGAATGTCGAATCGGCTGTCGGCGAACAGGCTGAACGCCACCCCACGGTTAGTCGCATAACTCAACCGGAAGAGCCCTGGAATAACCTCGACATATGCGACCGGCTTGAGAGACATCGTCGCCCACGCCTTGGTCAGTTGATCGATGCCGAACACGACCGTGGCGCATAACAGATAAGCCGATTTGGTTCTCATTATTCGCAACAAATTCCAAATTCAATCTCTAACTTCTTCGATTACGGATTCGCCTCGCGAGAAATCGCCAGACGTCCACTGCCAGACCTCGCGCAAAAGCAACCGGCCGTCTGGCAAAATCTCGGGAGTCGACCGGCATTTTCCGGTCATCAACTCGCCGGCGGAGTTCAAGTGCTGGTAACGCATGTCGAGGCGATCGCTCTCATCAATCTTCGCGATCAGTGAGCCGAAGACAATAGCGCCGCCTCGATAAGTGGCCCACACCACGTCGCCTTCGTGATGGTAATGAAAAACGGTCGCGGAACCGACCTCTCCGCTATCCGAATTGCTCACGGAGACAAAGCGACGATTGTCGTAATTGATTCGATTTGTCATCAATTCTCCGCCTTCGGATAGTTTAACCTTCCGTGGCTGCGGCGCCTAATTCGCCAAATTGCTCACACAACGCAAGCACACGCCCGGATAACGCGCGTCGGCGCCGACGTCGGTCGTGTAATGCCAGCAGCGTTCGCACTTCTTTCCGTCGGCCGCGTCGACTTTCACGCCCAGCTCCGCGCCTTCACTCAATTCGACCTTCGAGACGATGAAAACGAAACGGAGGTCTTCGCCGAAGGATTCGAGGAAGGCTTTAGTCTCGTGCGGGGCGGTAATCGTAACTTTGGCTTCCAGCCCCGCGCCGATCAACCTGGCGTTGCGCGCATCTTCCAGCGCCTTCATCACCGCGCCGCGCATCTCGAACAGACGCTCGTACCGTTTGAGCAGATCGGCGCCGCGCCAGGATTCCTCGTAAGCGGGAAATTCGGTCAGGTGAACCGATTGCGCCTCATCGAGCGCGCCCGGAACGTTCTCCCAGATTTCGTCGGCGGTGAACGCCAGCACCGGCGCCAGCAGCCGCGACAGGCGATGAACGATCTCATACAACGCCGTCTGCGCTGAACGCCGCGCAAACGACCGTGGCGCATAGGTATAGAGACGATCCTTCAAGATGTCGAAGTACAACGCCGACATCTCGACCGTGGCGAAGTTGTAGAGCGTTTGATAAACGTCCGTGAACTCGTAGCGCTCATAGGCGGCGAGTACGCGCCTCGTCACTTCATTCAACTTGGCCAGCGCCCAGCGGTCAATCTCCATCATCCGATCGAAGGCCACGCGGTCACGCTTCGGGTCGAAGTCGGCGAGATTTCCAAGACAGTAGCGCGCCGTGTTGCGCAGCTTGCGATAAGCGTCGGAGATGCGTTTGAGGATTTCGTCCGAGATGCGCACGTCCTCGTGATAATCGAGCGCCGAACACCAGACGCGCAGGATCTCCGCGCCGCTATGCTTGATCACCGAATGCGGATCAACGACGTTGCCCTTCGACTTCGACATCTTATCGCCGCTGACGTCGACGGCCCAACCGTTGGTGATCACCGCGCGATAGGGCGACTCGCCCTTTGCCTCAAGCCCGACGACCAGCGATGAATTGAACCAGCCCCGGAATTGATCGCCACCTTCCAGATAGACGTCCGCCGGATAAGGCAGCCCGCGCGGTTCGAGCACGGCTATCGAACTCGATCCCGAATCGATCCACACATCCAGAATGTCCATCTCCTTGCTCAACTTGTTCGATCCGCAGCCGGCGCATTTTGTTCCAGGCGGCGCCAACTCCGCAGCCTCGCGCTCATACCAGGCGTCGGCGGATTCCCGCTCGAAAATATCCGCGACGTAATTGATCACCTTCGGATCGACCAGCGAGGCGCCGCAGTCTTCGCAATAGAAGACAGTGATCGGCACGCCCCATACGCGCTGTCGCGAGATGCACCAGTCGGGACGGCCCCTGAACATATTCTTCATCCGTTCATTGCCCCACTCCGGAACCCACTGAACCCGGTCGCAAGCGGCGATCGCGCGGTCGTTCAAGCCGGTCGCCGTCATTGAGATGAACCATTGCGGCGTGGCGCGAAAGATCACCGGGTTGTGGCAGCGCCAGCAATGCGGATACTGGTGCTCGTACTTCTCATCGTGGAGCAACACGCCCGTTTCGCGCATATATTCGACGATCTTCGGGTTGGCCTTGAAGACCTGCTCGCCCGCGAAACGCTCCACGTCTTTCATGAAGATTCCGCGATTGTCCACCGGATTGTAGATTTCGAGGCCGTACTGTTTACCGATGATGTAGTCCTCGTAGCCGTGCCCCGGCGCCGTGTGAACCGCGCCCGTGCCCGCTTCGAGCGTGACGTGGTCGCCCAGCGTCAACAAGCTGTCGCGATCGATGAACGGGTGACGCGCCTTCAGCCGGTCGAACTTTTCGCCGCTCATCGTCGCGACGACTTTGGGCTTACCCCAACCGAGTTTTTCGGCGACCTGTTCCAGCAAGCCGCTGGCGACGACGAAGACATCATCGCCGACCTCGACCGCGCTGTATTCAAACGCCGGATTGAAAGCGATGCCCAGGTTAGCGGGCAATGTCCACGGCGTGGTCGTCCATATGACGACGCTCACATTGCGCCCTTCGAGCGCGCGATCAACCTTGGCGGCGTCGGGAAATGGAAACTTCACGTAGACCGACGGACTGGTGTGATCCTTGTATTCGACCTCGGCCTCAGCGAGCGCCGTCTGGCAACTGATGCACCAATGCACCGGACGCAGACCTTTGTAGATCGATCCCTCCTCGACGAATTTGCCGAAGACGCGGACGATGGTCGCCTGATACTTCGGGTCCATCGTCATATAAGGGTTCTCCCACTCGCCGAGGATGCCCAGACGAATGAAATCCTCGCGCTGCAGCGCCAAAAACTTCTCAGCATGTTTGCGCGCGGCGCGGCGAATTTCGAGTTTGCTCATCTGCCCCTTTTTCGCGCCCAGGTCTTTATCAACCTGAATTTCGATCGGCAGGCCGTGGCAATCCCACCCCGGAACGTATGGAGTCCAATAACCCATCATCGAGCGCGACTTGATGCAGAAATCTTTGAGAACCTTGTTGAGCACGTGGCCAAGATGAATGCGCCCGTTGGCGTATGGCGGGCCGTCGTGCAGCACATACAAAGGACGCCCCGCGCGGACCTCGCGCAAACGCTCGTAAAGATTGATCTCCTCCCACTTCTTCAACCGCGCGGGCTCGTTCTGAGCCAAATTGCCCTTGAGAGGAAAAGGCGTGTCGGGAAGATTGACTGTGGTTTTTAGGTCTACTTTAGCTTCTGTTTCCATAATTCTTCTTGCAGCCCTATGGCGTGTCGTGCGGTCTTCAGGGGCCGTTGAAATAAAGCCCGATGATACCGTAAAGGCTGGCTATAAAAAAGCGCCCGCGCCTTATGGAGGGACTGGCAAAGCGACGCCTGGAGTTGATCTCTATCAATATCAATCCTCCAGGATTGGATCATCCAGGATTGGCAGGATTGGCGCATAATTTAAGACTCCTGCGGAAAATCGGTTCGTAGTCCCGCCTTCAGGCCGCAAGCGCCAGACGCGGACCCATTCCGTGACGCCAAAGGCTTCCCGCCCGAAGGCGGGATTACGAACCGCGCTTTTCATTCTTTCCAAGAAAAATGTAGGGCAAAGCGGCAGAGAGCAAGAAGCAGGTCGCTAAATAACAAACAGCTCACGCAGTGATTGCTGCGCAAGCTGTTTTTGTCAAAGACTGGATAATCAAATTCAGATGAACAACTCTTCGTCTTGATAAGCGCGGTTGACCGGCAGACGCCTGCCGGCGAACAGGACTTCGAGCGCGCGCTTCAATCCGAACATCATGTATGAAAATTCTCGCGCCGGTTCGAGCACGCTGTGTTGCACCATGGTCGTGGCGCGCGCGAACTGATCGGTCGCGGATGCAAGCGTATCTTGCACTTTGTCCACTTTTTCGCGGGCGCGTTCGACTTCGCGGCGGGCAACGGCTGTCGTGTCTCCGAGCAGATGTTTGACCTCGGCGACTTCGTCCTTGGCCATCTCGGCGATAGCCGAAAGGTGCTGCGCCCCCTGTGAGAAATACCCTCCGGCCTCTTTCAACTCGGCCATCACGCCATGCGCCATCTTCAAAACCGGCTCGGTGTTGTTGAGGAGGTATTCGGCGCGGGTCTGAAGCTCGCCCGTCCGCTCGATAACCGCGACCACCCGTTTAGCCAGAAGGTAAAGTCCGACGAAAACCCCGGCCTGGACGACCAGCAACACCGCGACCCCTATGGCGATGATATAAAGTAAAGCGCTTTCCACTACTCACTCCCCTTCGGATTGCGGATTGTGGATTGCGGATTGCGGATTGAAGAGATTCAACATTTACGTTCTCCTCACTCTGTGATTGGGGATTGCGGTTCAAAAATCCGCAATCCCCAATCCGCAATCCGCAATCCGCAATCCCAAATTAGCTCTCCTCGACCGCAGCGCTGACCTTGCCCTGATCGGTCTTTTTGGCTTCGCGGTAGCCTTGCTTGCCGGCTTCGATAGCCGCGGCGAATTGGCCCTTTTGACGACTGATTATATCCTTGCCGCGGTCGGTCAAATCGTTGACCGCCTCTTTTCCGCGCGTGGTCAGATCGGACGCGCGTTCGACGCCGGTCTGGTAATACTCGCTGGCGCGTTCGCCGATTTCGCGCCCGGTGTCCCGGGCTTTATCCAGCCCCTTACGCGTCGCGTCGGCGATTTCAGAACGAAGCTCGCTGCCGGTTTTTGGGGCGAAGAGCAACGCCGTGATCGCGCCGATGCCGGCGCCGACCAGAAAGTAAACCAGTTTATCCGCGCCGCCTCCACCTTGATTTTCTGCCATAACTCTACCCTCCAATTAAGATAATTCCGAGGCGTCATAACCACCCCGGAGATGCGAGCGCAAGCCGCCGCCTGCGCGTCGAACCATTGATAAATGACGATTTAACCCGGCGCGAAATATAGCATCGGAACCTGCGCCGCATCAAGGAAGCGCCAGATTGACACTTCCGCAAGCGCAAAGCTACAATGGCTTTCGAATTTAACATCCACGATAAGACGTCAATTAGGACATCAAGGAAGTACATCAAGGAGACCTCCATGAACAACGTGCTTTTATTTTGGGCGCCCGGCATGCCGGAAATGATCATCATCCTCGTTATTGTCCTCGTACTCTTTGGCGCGAATCGTCTGCCACAGCTTGCCAAAGGCATGGGCGAAAGCATCCGCAATTTCAAACAAGGAATGACCGAAGCCGAAGCTGAAGATGAGAAGAAGGACAAGAGATGAGAAGAAGGGCAAGGCCAAATCCGCCTGACGCCGTCTCATGCGAAGTTTCCTGGCCGCGGCCGGCTCACTGAAATTCATCGTCCCTGCGCGCGAACTTTCGCCGCCAAAGCAATGGCACGTAAACGGAACAACGCCTCTCGACGCCATGGGCAGGCGCCCGGCTCAGAAAGGTCTTATTACGCTTACCAGGTCGACCTGCCTGCTCCCGCGACTTCACGCGCTGAGTTAGTGCGAATGCTTCGCGGAGGTGAAGACACCTACCTGGAACTCAAAGTCCGTTTCAGCAACGTCGAAAAATTGACCGCCGAGATCGTCGCGCTGGCCAATACCGCGGGCGGCGCAATGGTTTTCGGAGTCAACGACCAGTTGCGCGTCGAGGGCGTGGAAGACCCGGACGCTGTTGAAACGCAGTTGCGCGATATCTGCTCCAATTACATTCAACCGCCCGTCTTTCCCTACATCAACAAGGTCGCCTTCGACAGCGGACGCCGCGTGGTCATTCTGGAAGTAGACACTGGCGACCGCCCGCACCGCACGCTCGGTGACCGCTTTTACATCCGGGAAGGTTCGACGAAGCGCGAGGCCACGCGCGAAGAGATTTCGCTGCTTATGCGCGAGTCGCGACTGACGGGATTCGAGCAGGTCCCGGTCTTCGGCGCCGATATCGAGAGCGACATCGACGAATCGCTTTTCTGGAGCTACGTGCGCGGCGTCAACCCCGGCTACTGGGGCGAGTCTACAAAAGGATTTCCGACTGATTCCGTGTTACGCGACATGGGGTTGGCCGTGAAGGTCGAAGACGAATTGTTTCTTACGGCGGGAGGATTGTTGTTATTCGGGCTGAACGACCGCGTGGCCGACCTGGCGCCGCAAGCCAATCTGCGGGTCACACGGTACAGCGGCGACGACCAGAACTCGCCGGTCATCGAGCAATCAATTCTGCAAGGCAATCTCTTTCGCCTCTTCGACGGCGCCTTGGGCTTTATCAATCGCTACATCGACCTGTGGAACGCCCGTCCGTCGCGCAAAGCCAGGGAGCAGACGATCGAAGAAGACTCCTTCCTGCAAAGCCGCGCCGCTTACCACCGCGGGACGATCATCGAAGCCCTGACCAACTCGCTCGTCCACCGCGACTGGAGCGAGCGCGTCCGAGTAGCGCGGATCAACATCTATGACGACAGCGTCGAATTCGCCAACCCGGCGCAGCCGATCGAATTGCCGATCATCTCTCTGCGCTACGGCGTCACCGCCCCGCATAATCCGCGTCTGAAAGCGATCTTCACCAACCAGCATTACGGGCTGCCGACGGCGCGCGGCGGCGTGCCGATGATTTGCGCCGAGGCGACCGCCTTCGCCCGCCGCGCGCCCGAAGGCCCTTCAGGCGCCAACGGCGAATTCAGAGTGAAGATTTACGGGCTCCGCTGAGACGTAAAAACCACGAAGAAACGAAAACCACGAAGTTAATTAAGAAGAGTATTGAATCTGTTCTTATTAGCTTCGTGGTTTTCGTTTCTTCGTGGTTTTTACGTCATCATTAGCCTATTCAGTCACTGCTCAACAACAGGCGCCGGGTTGAAATTGTTCAGTACGCGCAACTCACGACCGCCAATTTGAACGGATTCCTGTTCGGCAAAAATCGCCTCGCTGATTTTTTGCGCGTTCTCAGGCTTATGTTCATGCGCGTGATAGCTGGAACGGACGAGAGGGCCTGATTCGACGTAGCGAAACCCCATCTCCAATCCGGCGCGTTTGAATTCCGCGAACTCCGCTGGCGTGTAATATCTCTCGACCGGCAGCCGGCGTTCGGCTGGTTGCAGGTATTGTCCGACCGTCAAAACGTCGCAATTCGCCGCGCGCAGGTCGCGCATCGTTTCGATGATCTCTTCGGCCTTCTCGCCGAGGCCGACCATGATTCCGGATTTGGTCAGCATCCCGCGCTGCTCGCGGTCGCGGCGTTCGGCGGCTCGCGCCAGCAGTTTCATCGTCCATTCGCGATATCGCGCGTGAGGGCGGACGCGGCGAT
>Ga0154003_1000461_pt1 | contig 12728 bp, 3 predicted proteins | sample TSFL087MetaG_FD_104679 | JGI IMG/M metagenome (GOLD analysis project Ga0154003, IMG submission 104679) | Attine ant fungus gardens microbial communities from Florida, USA - TSFL087 MetaG | ecosystem: Host-associated > Fungi > Mycelium > Unclassified | place: USA: Florida, Lake Talquin State...
CGCGACCACGACCGCAGACAACCTCGCCTATGTGATCTACACCTCCGGCAGCGCCGGGCGGCCCAAAGGCGTGATGGTGGCGCACCGCTCGCTGGTCAACTTTACGGCTGGGGCGGTCAGCTACTACGGGTTGACGGTGGCCGACCGAGTGCTGCAATTCGCCTCGCTGAATTTCGACGCCAGCGCCGAGGAGATCTATACGAGCCTGGCCAGCGGGGCGACGTTGGAGTTGCGCAGCGAAGAGATGCTGAGCAGCGGGCGGCGATTTATGGAGGAGTGCGGGCGGAGGCAGGTGAGCGTGCTGGACCTGCCGACGGCCTACTGGCATGAGTTGAGCGTGGAGATGGGCGAGGAGGAGATGGAGGCGCCTGGGAGCCTGCGACAGGTGATCATCGGAGGGGAGAAGGCGCTGGGCGAGCGGTTGCGGCAGTGGCAGCGGCGCGTCGGCGGGCGTGTGAGGCTGGTCAACAGCTACGGGCCGACGGAAGCGACGGTAGTGGCGACGGCGTGGGAAGCGACGGCAGGCGGCGTAGGGAGCGAGAATCAGGGGTCGAGGGAGGCGCTGATAGGGCGAGGGCTGGCGAACGTGGCGGTGTATGTGGTGGATGAGTGGGAGGAGTTGGCGCCAGTGGGAGCGCATGGAGAGTTGTGGATCGGAGGGAAGGGAGTGGCGCGAGGCTACCTGGGGCAGGCAGGGCTGACGGCGGAGAAGTTCAGGCCGGACCCGTACAGCGAGGCTGGTGGAGAGCGAGTGTACTGCAGCGGGGATGTGGCGCGTTACACGAGGGCGGGGCAGTTGGAGTACGTCGGCCGGAAAGATGGGCAAGTAAAGATCATGGGATACAGGGTGGAGCTTGAAGAGATACGAGCGGCGCTGCTGGAACATCCCGGTGTCAAGGAAGCTATTGTCATCCTACAAGAGCAAAGGACGGGGGAGAAGCAGCTGGTAGGGTATGTTGTTCCTAGAGAGGGAGAAGTAAAGTCGGCCGCGTTGAGAGCTCACCTGAAAGAGAGGCTGCCTCTTTATACGATCCCTGCTTCATTCATTACTATATCCGCGATTCCGTCATTGCCTAATGGAAAACCGGATCGCAACCGGCTTCTTGCCCTTAAGGGACTGCGCTCGGATTCGGAAGCCGTTCACGTTGCGCCGAGGACGGCCCTTGAGCAGGTGATCGCCAATATCTGGAGTTCGGTGCTGCAGGTCAAAACACCTGGGGTGAATGATAATTTCTTTGATCTCGGCGGGGCGTCGCTGACATTAATTCAAGTCTCCAGCAGGCTGAAAGAAGTGTTGGGCGTCAACATACCGGTGATTGAACTTTTCGAATACCCTACGATCGGCGAACTTGCTCATCATTTAAGTTGTCCGGACGACGGTCAGCCTTACTTGCAGCATGTTCATGATCGAGCGAGCAAACAACAAGAAGCATTCAGGCGACAGAGACGTATTTCAAACAGAGATGAAAATTCCGTTCACCTTTCCGTTGATTCAACATTCTAGCCAATAGGCGTCGGATCGCCGCAATCCTGAGGATTCCGGATTGAGCTGTGAAAATGCAGCGAGTTTATTCCTTACGTAAACGCAATCGAAAAGAATCCAAGGCAGATCCCCTTTCAAATGCGGGAAATATTGACGACCTGGAACGCTTAGAGCGGATTGCAATTGCATGTACGGGTAAGCTGTCTGAATCAGTACCGCGAGCGGTAGCGAGCGCGTCCTGAGCGTGATGCCCGCTCGCTACCGCTCGCGGTACTGATCCGTACAGTCATCGCAGCATGCCGCACATTGATTTGCAATCCGCACATAATCAGGCGGTCGCATTGGCTTCCCGCGCGTTCAAGGCGATTTTATGTCCTGCCTGCAAACGAACATAAACGATAAGCCATAGACTGCATTCCGAGGGGGCTAGCGCATAGCCTCCCAAGAAATTTAACTCATGCCGAGAGACACTCAACGAGATCTTACACGATCTCTTCTTGGGCGATATTCAGTAAAAAAGGAGAATCATCAATGAACAATGAGAATCCCAACGATCTAACTGAGGGGATAGCCATCATCAGCATGGCGGGGCGTTTTTCTAAGGCCAAGAGTGTCGATGAGCTTTGGCAGAATTTATGCGAGGGGCGTGAACTAATCAAGCTCTGCTCGGATGAAGAAATACTTGCGTCAGGCACATCCCCGAACATTCTGAAGCGCCCAAATTTCATCAAGACCGAAACGAATATCGAAGGTCTCGATATGTTTGACGCTTCGTTCTTCGCTTTCAGCCCGAGTGAAGCTGAAACCCTAGACCCGCAGGTGCGCGTCTTCATGGAGTGCGCATGGGAGGCGCTTGAAACCGCCGGGTACAACAGCGACGCCTATAAAGGCCGGGTTGGAGTTTACGCCAGCGTCGGTGTCAACTGGTATGGTAACCCTTCGCCAACCGCTAGAGACGGTAAAGAGTCGAGCGAACCTACTTTTTCAGTTGGCAATCAAAAAGACTACATTGCCACCAGGGTCTCTTACAAATTTAACCTCAAAGGGCCGAGTATGACGGTTCAAACCGCCTGTTCCTCTTCCCTGGTCACGGTTTGTCTTGGCTGTCAAAGCCTGCTGAACTACCAGTGCGATATGGTTCTAGCAGGGGGCATAACCGCCGCGGCCCTCAAAGGGTATACGTACATGGAAGGCGGGATCTATTCACCCGACGGACACTGCAGAGCCTTTGACGCTAAAGCTAAGGGCACAGTGCCCGGCAACGGCGCAGGAGTAGTTCTGTTGAAACGCCTGGCCGATGCGATCGCCGATGGAGACCAGATCCTTGCGGTCATCAAAGGGTTTGCGCTCAATAACGATGGCTCCGCGAAGGTTGGCTATACGGCGCCGTCCATAGAGGGTCAGGCGGAAGCGATCGCCGAAGCCTTGGCCATGGCCGGAGTGAACCCGGAGACTATCGGTTACGTGGAGACTCACGGAACAGGGACGTTATTGGGTGATCCTGTGGAAACCGCTGCGCTGACCAAGGCCTATCGCGCAAGCACCGCGAAGAAAGGCTATTGCGCCATCGGTTCGATCAAAACCAATCTGGGCCACACGGATACCGCAGCCGGTGTGGTGGGGCTCATCAAAGCCACCTTGTCGCTCAAGCACAAGAAGATACCGGCCTCCTTGAATTTTGAAACCCCAAACCCACGGATTGATTTCGCCAATAGCCCATTCTATGTCAACACTCAGCTCACAGAGTGGAAACGCGCTGATTGGCCGCGCCGAGCCGGCGTCAGTTCATTCGGCATCGGCGGCACGAACTCCCATGTCGTTCTTGAAGAATCGCCGCCCCATCAACCGTCCGCGCCGTCGCGCCCCTGGCAGTTGTTGCTGCTGTCGGCAAAAACTGAGTCGGCGCTTGACACCATGACTGACAACCTTGCAGCCCATCTTCGGCAATGCCCGGACACCAACCTTGCCGACATCGCGTATACGCTTCAGGTGGGCAGAAAAGTCTTCGATCATCGAAGAATGCTGGTTGCCGGTAGCCTTGAGGATGCGGTGAATGCGCTCGAACAGCCGGATCAGAATGTATTGACCATGCGACACGACGCCACCTACCGGCCCGTCGCGTTTATGTTCCCTGGGCAAGGCGCACAGTACGTGCGAATGGGTTTGGAACTTTACCAGGGGGAGCCGATGTTTCGTCAGGTCATAGACCATTGTTGCGAGCTCGTCACGCCATACCTCGGCCATGACCTGCGTGACATACTGTATCCTGAAGACGAACAGGCAGAAGAGGCGGAGAAGCTGTTGATCCAGACTTTCATCACGCAGCCGGCGCTGTTTGTAGTTGAGTATGCGATGGCGAAGTTATGGATGGAGTGGGGGATACGACCAGATGTGATGGTCGGCCACAGCGTCGGCGAATATGTCGCCGCATGTTTGTCGGGCGTTCTTTCATTGGAAGATGCGTTGAGGCTGGTCGTTCATAGAGGGCGAGTGATGCAAGACCAGCGCCCAGGCGCCATGCTTTCGGTGTCACTTTCCGAAGAGGCGGTCCGCCAGTCACTGGGCGCCGGGATATCGCTGGCTGCGGTCAACGCCCCGTCGCTGTGCGTGATCTCGGGCGAGATTGAGGCGATTGAGGCGCTCGAGCGGCGCATTTCTAAGCAGGGTGGCTTCTGCCGGAAGTTGCACACCTCCCATGCCTTCCATTCCGAAATGATGGAACCGGCGATCGGTCCATTTATAGAAGAAGTGAAGAAGGTGAAATTGCGCCCCCCTACGACTCCCTACATCTCGAATGTCAGTGGGACTTGGATCACTGAGGCGGAAGCCACGGACCCGGCCTACTGGGCCAGGCATCTACGTCAAGCAGTGCGCTTCTCCGATGCGGTCGTTGAGTTGTTGAAGGATCAATCGCTAGTGTTGCTGGAGGTCGGCCCGGGGCAGAGCTTACAGCTTTTGGTTAATCAGCACACGGATGGCGCCGCTCAACGAACCGTCGTTTCTTCCATGCGGCGCCTGCAAGATCAGGGTTCGGATAGCGAATTTGCGCTTCGCAGCTTAGGCCAGTTGTGGCTCGCCAATGTGAGGATCGATTGGTCGGGGTTTTATGCGCGCGAGCGACGTCAGCGTGTGGCGTTGCCGACCTATCCATTTGAGCGGCAGCGTTTCTGGATTGAGCCGCGATCCAAATCCGCCACAGATGCGAGCCAGCCTATGGCGACGGCCGGCAAGAAACCCGACATAGCCGACTGGTTCTATATGCCTTCGTGGAAGCAATCGGCGCCCGCGCCTCTGCTGGCGCGAAATGAATTATTAACCCAACCGCCGCGCTGGTTAGTCTTTATGCATGAAGGCGGACTGGGACAGGAAATGATCGATTTGCTGAAATACGAAGGACACAGCGTCACCGGCGTGAAGGTGGGGAACCAGTTCACCCGACTTGATGACGGCGTATTTACGCTTAATCCCTCAAAGCCGGAAGACTATGTCGCGCTGCTTAAACAACTCCGTGAGACAGACAACGCCCCGACCATAATTGCGCACCTGTGGAGTGTAACGCCTCAAGACAACGGCCGCAGCGGCGTAGAGTCATTTGAGAAGCTACAGGGATTGGGCTTTTACAGTTTGCTCTTCCTTGCTCAGGCGCTGGGCGCTACCGCCTTTAAGGACGCAATCCAAATCGGCGTTGTGTCCGACAACATGCAGGATGTGACCGGCGGCGAAGACCGCCGTTTTGAGAAGGCGACGCTGTTAGGCCCCTGTAGAGTTATTCCGCAGGAGTATCCCAATGTGAGCTGCCGGAGCATTGATATTGAAATCCCGCAATCACCAAAACAACGTCAACTGCTGATCGAGCATTTGCTTGCGGAACTGATTTTGAAATCGCCGGAGGCGGTTGTCGCCTATAGGGCGAATCAGCGATGGGTGCAAACCTATGAGTCGGTTAAATTGACTGATGGCTGGCAAGGGGCAATCCCTCTTCGCCGGGGCGGAGTCTATCTCATTACCGGCGGCATGGGCGGCATAGGCTTTGCGCTGGCCGAGCATCTGGCGCAGGAGGCGCAGGCAAAGCTGGTCTTAACTACGCGCTCAGCTTTTCCCGATAGGCAAGAATGGCGACACATTCTTGATACCAGCAGCCAAGACGACGAACTTTGCGACCGCATACGCAAGGCGCTGGCCCTGGAAGAGATGGGCGCAGAGGTCCTGGTTTTTAGCGCCGATGTGTCCGACCTGGAGCAGATGCGAGATGTAATTGACCAATCGCGCGCGCGGTTCGGCGAAATCCATGGCGTCATCCATTCGGCGGGAGTTCCGGCTGGCGGCCTGATACAACTCAAGACGCGGGAGATGGTAGAAAGCACCTTTTCGCCGAAAGTTCGTGGAGCGTTCGTTCTCGATGCGCTACTCGGCGGCGAGAAGCTAGATTTCTTCCTCGTCTTCTCATCACTCACCTCGATCCTCGGCGGCTTAGGGCAGGTCGACTATTGCGCGGCGAATGCTTTTCTCGATGGGTTCACTCAAAGCCGCGCCCGCAGCAGCGAGGCGCTGAACGTGTCAGTGGCATGGGACGCATGGGCTGAGGTCGGCATGGCGGTGAAGGCGAGAAAGATCTGGCCGAAGGGGCCCAAACAGTCGGCGGCCACGTCCAATGGGTCGTCTAATGGCGCGACGAATGGCGCGAACGGCATTCACCCTCTGTTGGATAAACTCCTCCAGGAAGGTGATGAGCAAGTCTACGTGTCTCAGTTCAAACCGTCGGAGCGATGGGTTTTAGGTGAGCACCGAATTAACGGCAATCCGCTGCTGGTCGGAACCGCCTACCTTGAGATGGCAAGAGCGGCTTTTGAGGGATTGTCAAATGGCGGCCCCGTAGAAATCAAAGATGTAGTTTTCATGTCGCCGATGATGGTGGCCGATGGCGAGTGCCAAGAAGTCCACACAGTGATCAAGCGCGTCGGTCATGACTTCGAATTTGTGGTTAAGAGTCGTGGCGAATCTCGCGTGAATGGGGAAGCGCGGTGGCAAGAACATGCAATGGGGAAAATCTGTCAGACGAGCGCGGATGAGCCCGGGATCCTTGCGCCGAACGGCTCACACCTAAACATGCCGAAGGTCAAGCCTAGGCGCAGTGACTCGCAGCGCCCAGCAAGTGAGAGACCCCTGAGTTTCGGCAAGAGGTGGAGAACGCCCGAGGAGTTGCGCGTCGCCGAAGATGGAGTATGGGCCACTTTTGAATTACCGGAGGAGTTCTCCGCCGACCTGGAAAAATTCCAACTGCACCCTGCCTTGATGGATGTGGCCACTAGCATTGCGCTTAGTGGAATTGAGAGCCGATCAGATATGTACCTGCCATTCTCATATGGCAAAGTGAAAATCAAGGCGGCTCTCAGCGGCAAGATCCGTAGTTACTCTCGCCAGAGCGCTGAAAGTATGCCCGACAAAGGGATAGTCAGTTTCGATGTCGTGATCACCAACGATGATGGCGTCGAACTGGTCGAGGTGCAAAATTATATGTTGAAGAAAGTCGAGGGCATGGCCTTGCGCGGATTCCGCGGAGGGGCGGCGCAGAAGGCCGATACGGCGGCCAACGGCGCCCAGGAGGACGTCTCGCCCGCCGATAAGGAAGCGATATTGCCGGTTGAAGGTGTCGAAGTATTCCGCCGCCTTTTGTCGCGGTTCGTCCCGCCCGAGATTGTTGTATCGACCGCGGATTTGGGAACCCGCATCCAAAAGGCGAGGGCCGCCACCTCTACAGCCGCCGCCGAGCGGCTGGATAAGAAGGCGCAAAAGGCCAAGCTCGTGCATCCTCGGCCAAATCTGAAGACGGCTTACGCGGCCCCTGAGAATGATCTTCAGCAAGATATTGCAAATGCCTGGCAAGCGGTACTGGGCATTGAGCCCATCGGCATCAACGACAACTTCATTGAACTCGGCGGGCATTCGCTACTCGGCATTCAGATTATTCACCGATTGCGAGACGCGTACCAGTTGAACCTGTCAGTGGACGCCATCTTTAAGTCGCCGACGGTGTCTGAAATGGCGCAGCTTATTTTGCACATGCTCTCGGACCAGGTGGACGATGAGGCGCTCGCGCAGATTCTCAACGACCTGGAGGAAACTCCAAAAGACCAGGCATGACCACTTCCAGCGCCGAAAGCGTAGTCACTGAAAAGCGGCGGTAAGCGTTTGCCAAATAGGCGCTAAATACAGCGTTAACCAAGTTTTTAATATTGTTCCTACCTGGGAGCGTCGCCCATCCCTGCCTGCTTGCGTTGGCAGGTCGGCCCTTGTCGGAGACCCGCAGGCAAGGATGGGCGACGCTCCCAGGTCAGGCAAGCGTCAGAAAACATAGTTAACGTTGTACTGAGTCTCAGGCTTGAGATGTCGACGGCGTTAACCAATGGCTGTGTGGATGATTGGCGTCGGCTGGGCATGCGCCTGGCCGGCCCTACAGTCGTCAGAAACTGAAACGATATGGAGGAACCATGTTAAGGAGGAGAAGAGCTGTAAACCCCTTGAGTGAATTCTGGACTAAGCCAAAGGTACAACGCGGATCCCCGCGAGACCTGTTGCGATTACTAGCCTATGCGAAATCTTATCGCGGGCGGCTCGCTTTTGCTTTTGTCAGCTTATTGATCGCTGGCTCGATGAATCTGATGTTCCCGCAGATGATGCGTTTGATCGTCGATGCGGCGTTCACCACTAAAAAAGACATGGGGGAGCTTAACCAGTTCACGCTCCTTCTGATAGGGGTGTTTGCAGTTCAGGCAATCTTCGCATTCTTGCGCTTCTATCTGATCGCCTCAACCGGCCAGAGGATTTTGGCGGATGTTCGTCAACAGGTTTACACGCATCTGCTGAGATTGCCGATGTCATTTTTTGCCAACCGCCGCGTCGGCGAGCTGACGTCGCGATTGTCTTCAGACGTCACCACGATACAGGGTGTCACAACAACAGGCATCACAACACTCTTACGCTTATCAGTCCAGACCCTGGGCGCGCTTACGATCATCATCGTCACCAATCCCAAATTGACCGCGCTCATGGTGCTGATTGTGCCCACGGTTATATTTTCCGCCGTCCTCTATGGCCGTTATATCCGCAGCATCAGCACGCAAGTACAGGATCGCCTGGCCGATGCGAATTCGGTCCTCGAAGAAACTCTTTCGGCCATTCGCATCGTGCAATCGTTTGTGCGAGAGAGTTACGAAGCGAACCGCTATGGCGGAAAGATTCGCGACATGCTGCGACTTGCGTTGCGCCGCGTTGTCGCCTCCGGCGGATTCATTGCCTTCATTGCCTTCGCCGTCTTCGGCGGCATGGTCGTGGTTTTCTGGTTCGGTAGCCGATTGGTGATCGCCGGGACGCTCACCCCAGGCGACCTGATTGCTTTCGTGCTCTATACCTTCGTCGTTGCTCAGGGCATCAGCGGGTTGTCGGACGTTTATGGAGATATCAATCAAGCCATCGGCGCCTCTCGTCGAATCTTTGAATTGCTCGACACTCGACCAGAGATCTCCGACTCGGAAACGGCTCGGCCGCTGAAAGACGTGCGCGGTTCTGTGCAACTGGTCGATGTGCATTTCACTTATCCTGGCGATCGCAGCTTGCCTGTATTAAACGGCGTGACAATTGGAGCGCAAAAGGGGCAGATCATCGCCCTGGTCGGGCCTAGCGGCGCCGGTAAGTCGACGCTGGTGTCGCTGATTCCGCGATTCTACGACGTCACGTCTGGGGCCGTTCTGATTGATGGGCATGATGTGAGATCAATCAATCTTGCCGATCTGCGTGAAGCGATTGGCGTCGTGCCTCAAGAGACCATCTTGTTTAGCGGCTCCGTCCGCGAAAACATCGCCTACGGAAACCTTGCGGCGACCGACGCGGAGATTGAAGCCGCCGCCCGTGCGGCCCATGCCCATGAGTTCATTAGCGACTTCCCCGATGGCTACAACACGATAGTCGGCGAGAAGGGGGTCAAGCTTTCGGGCGGCCAGCGGCAGCGCATAGCCATTGCCAGGGCGTTGCTCAAAGATCCGGCAATCCTCATTTTCGATGAGGCGACCAGCTCGCTGGATTCTGAATCCGAGCAATTGATTCAAAAGGCGCTCGATACGCTGATGCGAGGGCGGACGACGTTCGTCATCGCCCATCGCCTGTCAACCATTCGTCGCGCCGACCGCATTGTCGTGATGAGTCAAGGCTGCGTTGTTGAAACCGGCACGCATGATGAATTACTGGCTAACGACGGCCTGTACCGGCAACTGCACGATGTGCAGTTTGCAGGTTATCGTCCGGATTCGGTTCAAAGCGCCGCTGTGGGATTAACAGCGAATTCGCCATTCGAGAAGGCCGGCGATTTCAATAGCAGGAGGCTTAAAGATGAGCGACCTAACCCAGCGTCTGTCAAAACTCTCGCCTGATAAAGTCAACCTTCTTCTTCAACAGATCAAACAATCGAAACAGGAAGCCGGCCAGAACTCACCCTCTCAAGTGGTCGAAAATAGACCGTTCGTTCCTGAGGACGAGAATTTTGCTTTACGGGTCGGCAAGACCGGCGACTTGAACAGTTTGAAGTTCCAAGTATGCCCTCGCCTCGCGCCGCGTCGTGGAGAGGTTGAGGTCCAGGTTTGCGCCGCCAGTCTCAACTTCAGAGACGTCCTGATTGCTCTTGGCTTATACCCGACGGCGCCGGGCAAGGTAACCTTGTTGGGCAGCGATTGCGCCGGGAGAGTGGTCTCGGTTGGTGAAGGAGTGGACGAGTTCCGGATCGGCGACGAAGTGTTGCTTTGGACAGGAGACGCGTTCACCGCATTTACAACCAACCCCGTATCAACTGTGGCGCATAAGCCTGCCGGCATGAGCTTTGTAGAAGCGGCGACCATCCCCACCGTGTTCTTGACAGCCTATTATTCATTACACTATCTCGCGAGACTTTCCAGGGGCGAGCGAGCGCTCATTCACTCAGCGGCCGGAGGCGTCGGACTTGCCGCGACGCAGATCGCTCAGTGGCTCGGCGCGGAAGTCATTGCTACAGTTGGCAACGCCGAAAAGCGTGAGTACCTTCGATCGCTGGGCGTCGAGCTGATCGCGAATTCAAGAAACCCGGATTTCGATCTCGAAGTGAAAGAGCTGACGGGAGGCCAGGGACTCGACGTGGTGTTGAATTCACTTGCCGGAGAAGCCATTCCAAAAGGGCTATCACTTTTGCGGTCCCTTGGCCGGTTTATCGAATTAGGCAAGCGTGATCTGTACAGTAAGGGTCATCTCGATTTCTCGCTCTTCCGTAAATTCGTCTCCTTCATCGCCATAGATATAGCCCCAGTGGCGGTCTACCGCCCCGCGCTTTTCCACTCCATGGTTGTCGAGATAATGGACCACTTTGCCGCCGGTACGTTCAAGATTCCCCCCATTCGCGAATTTGCGATTGGCGAGATCAACAGCGCCTTTGCCTATATGTCAAAATCGGAACATATAGGGAAAATCGCAATTCGCGTGGAAGACGAGGAAGTCCTTGTGGCTGCGCAATGATCGAAAAATTTTATCCATGATCTGTCTGCAGTTTGGCGATGGCTTCCGCGCGCCGAAATGAAAGTAATATCTCAGGGGATGGGCTTTTATGACTGACCTACAAAAACGACTATCAGGATTGTCTTCGGATAAATTGAAGGCTCTCGCTCAAAAACTCAAGAAGGAGAAAGCTCAAGATTCATCAACAGAAATAAGGCGGCAGCCACGAGACACGAACATTTACCCACTATCTTTCGAGCAAGAGCGGTTATGGGTTATTGGTAGGCTCGAGCCCGACAGTCCCGCTTATAACAATGCTATCGCATTTCGTAACCACGGCGTGACTAAAAATGCGCTTTTACTTGAGGCATGCCTGAACGAAATCATCCGGCGGCACGAAATCATACGCGCCAGCTTTCCGGTTATCGATGGGCATCCCGTACAACTAATCGCCCCCAGCCTCGTGCTGAAGCTAGACGTGATAGATCTTAGGGGGCTGTCCGACGCCGCGCGGGAAGCGAATGCATTAAGGTTGGCTCAAGAGGAGGCAAAGCGGCCTTTCAATTTAACGGTTGGGCCGCTTTTCCGCGCCAGGGTCCTACTGCTCGGCAAAGAAGAATTCGTGCTATTGATCACCATGCATCATAGCGTCTCTGATGGCGCCTCTTACAGCGTCTTCGCCCGGGAATTCACTTATCTGATGAAATGCTTTTCCGAAGGAAGGCGCCCCAGCCTGCCGGAGTTGCCGCTTCAGTATACGGATTTCGCTATATGGCAGAGAGAGCGGCTGCAGGGGGAGGCGCTGGAGAGATTGGTCGGCTATTGGAAGAAACAGCTTGAGGGGGCATCGGAATTGAATCTTCCAGCGGACCGCCTGAGGGCTTCTTTGCGCAGCGGCGGAGGGGCTAGGGATTCTGTCATCTTGTCGGCTGAATTGGTCGAGGCGCTCGATGCGTTAAGCCGACGAGAATATACGACTCTGTTTATGACGCTTCTGGCGGCATTCAAGGTACTGTTATACAAGTACTGCCAACAAGAGGACATTGTAATAGGAAGCCCATCAGCCGGTCGCTACCTGAAAGAACTAGAGGAATTGGTCGGATTCTTTGTGAACATGCTGGTTTTGAGGACAAAAGTGGAAGCAAGCGCAGGCTTCACGGAGATGATGCGAAAAGAGAAGGAGATATGTCTGGAAGCTTATGCGCATCAGGAATTATCGTTCGCGAAGCTCGTGAAAGAACTCAATCCGGCTCGGGATCCGGGGAAACAACCGATGTTTCAAGTGGGCTTTCAGCTTAACAACACTCCGATGAGTTACCAGATGCAGGCGGGCGAACTCGGAGCGTTACCAAGGAGTAGCATATATCTCGATCCCTCATGGGCGGTTTTCAACATGATGATGACGATAGATCCGGTCATTACAACTAAGGTGGTTGGAAAGAGTGGGTTGAAGTGTGTCTTGGAATATAAGCGAGATCTGTTTGAGCCTGAAACCATCAGTCGGATGCTGCAACATTATAAGAGAATTTTGGAAGCCGTCGTTAAAGATCCGGAGAAGCGGATTGCTGATATAGATATTTTGACCGATGGAGAAAAGCGGCAGTTGTTAGTTGAGTGGAACGATACGGCGGCCGAATACGAAGAAAACAAGCTCCTGCACGATCTGATCGAGGAGCAAGCCGAGAAGACTCCCGACCATATCGCCGTGGTCTATGGGCAGGAGCAAGTGAGTTAC
>Ga0154003_1000463_pt1 | contig 12720 bp, 6 predicted proteins | sample TSFL087MetaG_FD_104679 | JGI IMG/M metagenome (GOLD analysis project Ga0154003, IMG submission 104679) | Attine ant fungus gardens microbial communities from Florida, USA - TSFL087 MetaG | ecosystem: Host-associated > Fungi > Mycelium > Unclassified | place: USA: Florida, Lake Talquin State...
GACGATCTCGACGCGACGCGCGCGGCCGTCTCCGTGGCGCTGTCGAAATCCGACGTGGTGATGCTGTCGGGCGGCGTTTCGATAGGCGATTACGACCTGGTCAAACCCGCGCTCGCTGGCCTCGGCGCCGAGATCTTGGTGGAAAAAGTGGCGATGCATCCGGGCAAGCCTACGGTCTTCGCTAAGCTTGGAGAGAAGATAGTGTTCGGTTTGCCGGGCAATCCGGTTTCGGTCGCGGTCTCGTTCCACCTGTTCGCGCGGCCCGCGCTTTTGAAGATGCAGGGCGCGAGCGACATTCATTTGCCGCGAATGAGGGCCTACGCGGCGCGGACGGTCAAAGGCGCTCCGCCTCGACGCAGCCATCAACCGGCGCGGCTGGCGATCCGCGACGGGCGCGCGGAAGCCGAACCCCTGAAATGGAGCGGGTCGTCTGACCTCGTCGCGTTTATGCGGGCCGACTGTTTGATCGTCGTGCCCGAAGACAGGCAGAGTTTTAACGAGGGCGAACTGGTTGAAGTGATCTCACTGCGGGGTTGACAAAAAATGGCTGAAGAATCGCAACCACAACTTTCACACCTTGATGAAGAGGGCCGGATCAGGATGGTCGATGTCGGCGCAAAGCCCGTCACTGCGCGCGAGGCGGAAGCCAGCGGATTTGTCCGAATGTCCGAATCAACAGTGGCTGCTATTCGTGAACGCCGAACGCCGAAGGGCGATCCGCTGGAGACGGCGCGTCTGGCCGGGATCATGGCCGCGAAGCGAACCGGCGAATTGATCCCGCTCTGCCACCCGCTCGCTCTGACTCACGTCGACTTGCGAATCTCTCTCGAAGAGAACGGCGCGCGCGTAACGGCGACGGCTTCGACCAGCGCGCAGACCGGCGTCGAGATGGAGGCGTTGACAGCCGTCTCCGTGGCGGCCCTGACCTTGTACGATATGCTTAAGGCGATTGACCGTGGAATGATCATCGGCGAGATCATGCTGGAGCGAAAGAGCGGAGGCAGGTCGGGCAAATGGACGAGAGAGAAGTAAAAAAACAAAAGAGTATGACGGCAGGATTTTTCTGATATCCGTCACGCAAGATGTCAGCTACGAGATATTCTTGAAAATGCTGGCGGCCCCAAAAGTTCAAATGCAAATCAGTCCGACAAAGTTTAAACTCGAAGCCAGTGACCGACAGGCTTTGGAAGACCTGAAGAAATTGATCGAACACCAGGAGTGGGGTTGTCAGGCGGATATGAACGCGGCGTTGAAAAATATCGAGGCGGCGCTGACCGAACATTACGGCTGGTCATCAAGCCCCGCGTTGCGCGAGAAGATCGGCGCGGCGGTCGAAGTCAAAGCCCAGCGATTGCGGGTGGCCCCTGAAGAGTATTGCCGGATCGCAGCCTCTAGCTTCAGCGAGATGCTCGCGCTGGTCGAAGAGGTCTCGCTGGGCGAGACATGGTTCTTCCGCGAGCCGCATCAATTCGATTATCTGCGCGACGTCATTTTCCCGAGTCTGATCGAATCCGGCGTCGAACGGTTGCGAATTTGGAGCGCGGCCTGTTCCACTGGAGAGGAGGCCTACTCCCTGGTCATCGCCTTCGAGCAATTCGCCTCGTCATACCCGCAAGCGCGGGCCGAGGTCTTCGCTACCGACGTGCGAAACCGCGCCCTGATGGGCGCGAGCCGGGCGCGCTACAAGGGGGATTCGTTGCGCGAAGTCGCCCCGCAGACTCTTGAGCGTTATTTCGAGCGCGGGACGGATTCGACCGGAGAGTTTGATGGGACTCACGTCGTAATCGCTGACGTTCGCCGGCGCGTCACATTCCGCCGCGTCAATCTGCTCGAAAGAGCCTATTGGAAGAGCATGCCGAACCGGTTCGATTTGATTGTGTGCTCGAATCTACTGACCTTTTTGAGCAATGCGGCAGCGCGGCAGGTGGTGACGAACATTACGAATTCGCTGCGCGAAGGCGGCTACTTGATGGTCGCCCCCGGCGAAGAATCTCTAGTCGTCTTTCCTCATATGACACACGCCAAAGAACACTTCTCATTTTTCCAGAGACCCGGCTGATCACGCGTTCAGCAGCTTCAATGTCACTCCGGCGGCCCCGCTCGCGGCGCTGATTCGCCGGCCGATCATGCGTTCGGCAGCTTCAAAGTTTCGAGCACGACGTTGAGCGAGCGCTCGGCGATGTCACGCGTCCGTTCGCTCCAGCCCATCTGCTCGCGGTTCTGTTCGTAATCGCGGCGAACTCGCTCCCTCAGCCGTTCGATGAACGCGGCCGGGTCGGGCGATTTCGAGATCGCCTGATCGATCTCGCGGTAAGCGTTATGAATCGTCATCAACCATTCCGATGCCTGATATTCCGGCGTGCCTGGTTCGGAAGTGAATTTTGCAGTCGGCATTTTTCCTTTTTCCTTAGCTCCGTTTCAAATGATTTATAAGGCGGCGAATAGTTTTTTCAGACAGGATTTACAGAATTGGTCAGGATTGGTCGAAGATAAAAGTCATTCCTTTCTTGCCATCCTGAGAAATCCTGTTCATTACTGTCTAAAAATCTCAATCAGATAAAAGCGCGCGCGCCATTCGCGCGTAATTTTCGACAGCGTGGAGTAGATCCTGTTTGGCGATGTATTCGTGAGCGGTGTGCGCGTCGTGGATCGAGCCTGGGCCGAACAGCAGCGGCTCGCCCCAGTTGGTCAGGCACGGTATGTCGGTCGCGAATCGCACGACGCTTGTCGGAATGTCCATCCCTTCGACCGTCCGCGTGCGGACGATCGGAATCGTGAAGCCGCGTTTGACCTCCGCACGATCCCCGACGACTTCAGTAACCATTCGGAACATTTCGTCGATGTCGGTGACGATGCGGAACATAACTTCGCTCGACGCGAAATCGGGAACGACGTTCGGTTTTCGCCCTCCGGAGATCGTCCCGATGTTGTAAGTCGTCGGCCCCAGCTCCTCGTCGACCGGCCAGTCGTGGCGGCGAACGTCGTCGAGGACGTCGATCAGTTTTTCGATCGCCGATTCGCCCAACTCCGGGTAGGCCGAATGCGCCGTCCTGCCTTTGGCTTCGATGGAGACGCGCAACGCGCCTTTGGTGGCGACCGCCTGACGGCTCTCGGTCGGCTCTCCGTTGATCAAAAAACGATTCCTGTTCTGGATCGAATTCGCGACCTTCGCGCCGTCGCTTCCGTCCTCCTCGCCGACCAGGTAGAGCATCCCGATATTCGTCAAGCCTTCGTCCCTCAGCTTCTTCGCGGCGAAGACCTGAGCCGCGATCACTCCTTTCGCGTCGCATGCGCCGCGGCCGTAAATATTCTTCTCGTCCTCGCTGAAACCTATGAACGGAGGCACGGTGTCCATGTGCGACGAGAAGGTCACGATCGGATCGCCGACGCGCGCGTAAATGTTGATCCGGTCGCCGGTGACGATCTGAGTCGTTACTTCGAAACCGGCGTCAGCCAGATAATCCCGCAGCCAGCGCCCTGCTGCGCCTTCGTTCCACGAGGTGGATTCGATCTCCATCAGTTCGCGTGTGAATTGGAAGATGTCCATAAAGATTGTGAGTTGAGGATTTTGGGATCGGCGAAAAACGAAGCGCGATTATAGTCAGCCCCCCACAAAAGGACAAATTCTCTCTGCGAGACCCCGAAGCTTTGCGGGAAGATGATGGATGTTCTTTCAGTCCGGACAAGAAAAGCTGAGAATACCAGCTTCCCGATTATTTGAAGCCAGGCTCTTTTTTTTGATGTCGTCGGTTGACACTTGGTTAAGCCATCCCGATAATTCGCCCATCCGATAAGATAAAGGATCAATCAAAGAGCCTCTATATACAACAAAATCGGTTCTATGCGGGTTTGCTGGAGCAAGCAGGCTGGGATTTATCCACTTATCTAGAAGTTTTCCAAAACGCTTCGACTAAATCTGAAAACAGAATAGCCACGTGAAAGCCGCGATTCTGGTCTATCTTTTCGCATCGTCTCGCGTCACGCCAGTCCCGGCTTTCCCCTTTCCCGAGAGGAGAAGCTATGAGATTCACCAGATCCGCCTACGCTGTTTTCTGTTCAAGAGCGCGCGTTTCGACCCTTGCGGTGGCGATGTTGGCAAGCATGACAGCATTCGCGCAGGAGACGCGCAGCACGATCCTCGGCACGGTCAAGGATCAGTCGGGCGCCGCGATTGCCGGCGCTACCGTCGATGTCACAAGCGTCGAAACCAATGCGACCACGAAACTTTCGACCAACAGCAGCGGCTATTTTGAGGCGCCTTACCTGCTGCCTGGCGTCTATTCAATCACGGTTACGGCGCAGGGGTTCAAAAGGCACGTGCAGCAAGGTTACACGCTCACGGTCAACAGCCGCCAGAACGTAGACATCGCGCTCGAGATCGGGGCCGCTCAGGAGTCGGTGACGGTCACAGCCTCGGCGGCGCTGCTCGAAACTACCTCCGGGAGCGGCACGGCGTCTCTCGAAGGGAGGCAGGTCAGCGATCTGCCCACGTTGAGCAACAGCGCGATCCTGCTGGCGCGCACCGTACCCGGAATGCAATGGACGGCGCAGCCCAACTATCTGGGCATGCATTCGAATGCAGGCGGTTCGGCGGTTAGCGCGGTGGGCGGCGTCGGCGGCAACGAATTTTCGCTCGACGGCGTGCCCAATATGGCTGAGGGAAGGCGCGCCGGCTATCTGCCTTACACCGATACGATCGCCGAATTCAAGGTCGAGACCGCTCCATTCGACGCCAGCAAAGGGCACTCGACCAGCGCGAATATCTCGCTTTCGACAAAGAGCGGCACAAACGAGTATCACGGCGCGCTCACGTGGATGCACTGGCAGCAGCGATGGAATGCGACCCAGAGCACTACCAACGCCTCACACTGGGCTCGCATCTTCAAGCTCGAAGACCCCAACGACAAGGCGAATTACAATCCGGGGCTTGCTGAGGAGTTGAGATCACAAGGCCCGCAATCATCCGGCCGGTCGAACAACTGGGCCGCTTCGATAGGCGGCCCGGTGCGCATTCCCAAGCTCTACGACGGCAAGGACAAGCTATTCTTCTTTTTCGCTTACAACGCGGCCAAAGATGTAAAGTCGGAAGAGGCGACGGCAGTTAACCGCACCGTGCCTAGCGACGCGCACCGGCGCGGAGATTTTTCGGATCTGCTAGCCATCGACCCGGTACGCTATCAGATTTACGACCCGCGCACGGCGCATTGCTCCGACAATAAGCCTGGGCCTTGCAATAGATCCGGCGTCACGGTTGTCCGCGACCCATTCCCGAACAACCAGGTGCCGATTCTTAACCCGATGTACAAGTTTTACGAGGCCCTCTACCCGCACGCCAACAACGTTCCGGGTGTGGTTTCAAGGGAAGGCAACAATAATTACCTGGCTTCGGCGACGCCGTTCAATTGGGACTACAAGGCGTTTACCAACCGCGTTGACCTCCAGCTCACGCCGAAGCAACGCATGTTCGGCAAGTGGAGCTACAGCAATTTCAACCCGGAGGACCGCGGCGATTGGACATACGAGACCATGCGGGGGCTGCTGCAGAACGGACTGGTGCGCAAGAATATCGGCGTCACGTTCGACCACGTATACACATTCAATTCGACGACGATCCTCAACTGGTCGATCGCCTGGAACCGCTTCATCGAGGGCAGCTCCTCGAATGATGTGCAGACAAATTTCCCGCCAAGTTCGGTCGGGTTGCCGAGCTATTTGGATGAGAAAGCGGGCCAGTTCATCCACTTGCCGAATCTGGATTTCGACGCCTACAGCGATTTCACGCGTGGCTACCCAGGCTTTGGCCGTTTCAGCGTCGGCACGATCCGCAGTGAGTTGTCCAAGTACATTGGCACGCACAGCCTCCGTTTCGGGATGGACCTGCGCCAAAGTTGGCGCGCGACGAACGGGCCGGGAAACAGCTCGGGCAGCTTTTCCTACAATAATTCGTTCGTGCGCAGGGCGCAGAATACGACCAATGCGGGTGGGCTTGGCCTGGAATGGGCCGCCTTCATGCTTGGCGTTCCCAGCGGCGTCTCGATCAGCACTAATGACAGCTTGTATCTGTGGAACAAGTTCTACTCAGGTTATATACAGGACGATTGGAAGCTGAGTCGCAAGCTGACCATTAATCTCGGCCTGCGCTACGAACTCGAAGGCGGTTTCCACGAAAGATTCAATCGCGGACTGGTCGGCTTCGATCTGGATTCGACATTGCCGATCTCGCAGGCGGCGCAAGCGGCATATGCGACATTGCCCGCTTCGATCCTTGCGCAGCGTCCGGCCAGTGATTTCATCGTCAAGGGCGGCACGCTCTACCTGGGCGAGGGCGGCGCGCCCGATACGCTCAACAAATCACAGCCAGGCTGGATGCCACGCGTCGGCTTTGCCTATCAGATCAACGATAAGACGGTCCTGCGCGGCGGCTGGGGCATGTTCTATGACACGAACAACGTATTGAATGACGGTTTGAACCAGGGACAATACAACCGGGGCACGGGAACGACTATCACGACCGACAACGGCTTGAACTTCCGTGGAACCAACCTGACTTCACCGGAGTGCAGGGCGGATCTAGCCGCTTGCCAAACGATCCTCTCCGATCCGTTCCCGCTGCGCTTCGACATCGACGGGACGCGCTTCGATACGCCGACGGGCAATGCGCTCGGCCTGATGTCGCTACAGGGGCGCGGTCTTACTTACCTGGACCGTGATTGGGCCCGGGTGCGGCAACATCGTTTCCGCATCGGATTGCAACGCCAGATCGGCGGCTCGATGGCGCTTGAATTGGCCTACCTCGGTTCGCGCACCGATCAGATTTCCGTCGGGCAGCGCCTGGATGCGCTGCCCGAGCGGTTCTGGGCGACGGGCTTGTTCCGCAACAACGCATTAGCCAACGATCTTAATTCAAGCCTCGCGAATCCGTTCAACATCAATAATTTTGCGGCGCTTCGAACGACGGACCCCTTGGTCTATGCCGATATGCAAAAGAACGGCTTCTTTACCAATCAGAACATCTCCAAATCGCAATTGTTGCGACCTTACCCGAACATGAACGGCCTGACCAATGGGCGCACTTCTGACGGAGAACAGGTCTATGACCATCTGGAAGTCAGCGCGACCAAACGGTTCTCACGCGGCTTCAGCTTCCAGGCTTCGTATCTCTGGTCATCGAACCTCAGCAAGACGACGCGCCAGAACGAGTTCGACGACTCACTGGTGTGGACGCCGAGCAACAATTCCGTGCCGCATAGCCTGAGCCTTAACTTTATCTACGAACTCCCCTTCGGCAAAGGCAGGAGTTTCATGTCTGACAGCAAATGGTTTAATGCCTTTTTCGGAGGCTGGCAGATCGGCGGCGTCTACTACAAACAGAGCGGGCGCACATACGGACTGGGGAACTGGTTCTATTACGGCGCCGACCTGCGCGACATCGCCAAAGACACGAAAGACCAGACGGTGGACGCGTGGTTCAACTGGCAGCTCTTCCCCGGCGCGTCGCGCGATTTCAGCGCGTCGAACCGGGCGGCGTACGAGGCGCGCATTCGCCAGATCGTGCCGGAGTCGGTCTTGCAGCAGATGGGCAATATCTGCGGCTCGGGGAATAACCAGCCCTGCGCCTACTCGAACGTGACGCCGGACAATTTCCGACCCAATTCGTTCCATACCCGCATCTTCCCAAACGCGCTCAACTGGCTGCGAGGCCACGGCAAGAACCAGTTTGACGCCAACTTTCTGCGCCGCTTCCACATAGCGGAGAAGAAGGACCTGGAATTCCGGCTTGATTTGATCAATGCGTTCAACCACGTGACCTGGGACAACCCGAATACCGACATCGCCAGTTCGAACTTCGGTCGCGTCACTACGCAATGGAACACGCCGCGTTGGATTCAGTTCCAGTTGCGATATGTGTTCTAAATCGCTTGCTCGCGCATAACGGCCCCGTCCGAATGGTCGCTACCGTCCGGGCGGGGCTTCTTATCATCCTCCCTTTCGCATCACGACACCGACGGAGGTTTTATGAATCTGCGACAGTTCATCAGACAGTTACCACGACGTTTTATGCGCATCGGCGCGCCGCTGGCGGCGCTGCTCGTGGCGCTTATGATTCAGACGACGGCCGGCGCGCAAGTGCTCTATGGCACGCTCACCGGCAACGTGACCGATTCGAGCGGGGCGGTCGTGGCCGGCGCGACCGTCACCATCAGGCACAAAGAGACGGGCCAATCGCGCGACGGCGTGACCGACGCGAACGGGAGTTACGACTTTCCGACTGTGCAAGCCGGCGCTTACTCGATCAAAGTCGGCAAATCGGGTTTTAAAACCGTGACAAAAGAAGGCGTCGTCGTGACGCTCAACAACGTCACCCGAGTCGATATGTCGGTCGAAGTGGGACAGGTGACCGAGATGGTCTTGATCACGGCGGAATCCGCGCAACTCAAGACCGACCGCGCTGAGGTAAGTTCGGAATTGACTTCGCGGCCCTTGCGCGATCTACCCGTGCCGCTGGGGCGCAACTATCAAAACCTCTTCAGGACTTTGCCCGGCATCACTCCTCCTGAAAACGCGCACTCGATTCCGTCGAACCCGTCGCGTTCGCTGGTCTTCAACGCCAACGGCGCGAGCTACAGTTCGAACAACACGCGCATAGACGGCGCCAGCGCGACCAATATCTGGTTGCCGCACGTGACGGCCTACGTGCCGGCGCTCGAATCCATCGAGACGGTCAACGTAGTGACCAACAGTTTCGACGCCGAACAGGGGTTGGCCGGCGGCGCGGCCATCAACGTGCAGATCAAGAGCGGCACGAACGATTTTCATGGAGCCGCTTTTGAATATCACAACAACCAGCATCTGAACGCGAGAAATTTCTTCCTGCCGCTCAACCCTGACGGCTCGCTGCGCGACAGAGGCAAGCGCGTTTATAACCAATACGGCGGCGCTTTCGGCGGCCCCATATTCAAGGACAAGCTCTTCTTCTTCAGCAGCTACGAAGGGACCAGGGATCGCAGCAACGCCGAACGCCCCAACCTGACCGTGCCGTCGGCGGCGATTCGCGGCGGCGACTTCCGCGCGACAGGCGCGGACATCTATGACCCGTTCGACGCCAACGGCAATGTGATCGCCGACCCTGCTAAACGCAGCGTCATCTCGTGTAACGGCGTGCAGAACGTGATCTGTCCGAACCGCATCAATCCGGTCACGGCGAAGATTCTCTCTCTGATTCCGTCGCCGAATCAGGCCGGGGCCAATCCTGAAACCGCCAACTACTTCTCATCGGCGCCGTTCATCTTCGACCGTTGGACGCTCGACACCAAAGTCAACTGGAACGCCACGCAGAAGTTCAATATGTTCGGGCGCTACAGCCAGCTCCACTTTTTCACCGTCAACCAGCCGACCTTCGGCGACGTGCTTCAGGGCGCTCCAATCAACGGCGGCAATCCAGGCACAGGCGACGGAGACACTTTTGTCTTTTCATCCGGCGGCGTTTACACCTTCTCACCGAATTTCATCGTGGACGGCCACTTCGGGTTCGTGAGGATGAACACTGGAGTCCGGCAGCCCGATCTGGACAAGAGCACCAGCGACATTCTGGGCATCGCTGTCCCGGGCACGAACGGCAGCCGGTCGTATGAGGGCGGGCTGGCGCTGTTCAACATCAACGGTTACGAACGCTACGGCAACACGGAAAATTACATGCCCTATTTCCGCAGCGACGATCAGTACCAATACGTCGTCAACGCGAACTGGTTGCGCGGGAAACACAACATCCGCTTCGGCTCGGACCTTTACCTGCAAAGCCTCAATCACACGCAGCCGGAATTCATCGGGACCAGCTTCGGCGCGCGTGGCGGTTTCGATTTTACAGCGGGGCCGACCCGGGCGCAGTGCGCGACCAAGGATGCGACCGGCAAGTGCGTAGACAGCCCTGCGACGCAATTCAATTCCTGGGCGGCGTTCCTGTTGGGGCTTCCGACGCAATTGGGTCGTTTGTCGGAGAACGTCGCGCCGTACACCACGCGTAACAAGGCGTTCAGCTTTTACGGGCGCGACCAGTGGCAGGTCAATCAGAAGTTGACATTCTCGTTTGGGACGCGTTGGGAATACTTTCCGATCCCGACGCGCGAGGACCGCGGGCTGGAACTCTACAACCCGAACACCAACAAGATCGAGATCGGCGGCGTCGGCTCGGTTCCGACCGACCTCGGCGTCGAAGTCAGCAAACGGCTCTTAGCGCCGCGCGTCGGTTTGGCCTGGCGCCCGAATGATAAACTGGTCGTCCGCGCCGGTTATGGCATCAGCAACGATCCGTACGCGCTGGCGCGTCCGATGCGCACGAACCATCCGATTCTGACCAACCTGATAGTTCCGTCGAATAACTTTTTCTGGGTATCGGGCGCGAATGGGACGCTCGCGACAAACAGGCTGTCCGAAGGAATTCCGGCGATTCCCGTTGTTGATGTCGGGAATGGCGTCATTGACGCGCCTCCGGGAGTGACGGTGATCACGCTGCCAGACAAATTCGATCGCGGCTATGTGCAATCGTGGAACCTGACGCTGCAGCGCGATTTGTGGTGGGGATTCACGGGAGAAATCGGTTATGTGGCGACGCGCCAGATTCGCCAACTCGGATTCGCCGAATTGAATTGGTCGCCGGTTGGCGGCGGCCAGGCCGGACGCCAATTGAACAACGCCGCGCACAATAACCGCAATGCCCAAACCCGCCTGGTCGCGCCGGTAGGCAATACCCATTTCGATTCGATGCAATTGCGTGTTGACCGTCGGTTCCGCGACTTCTTCCAGATGAATTTGAACTACACCTGGTCGAAATCAATCACGACCGCCGGCGTGCAGAACAGCGACGACGGGCTGCGTGTTAACATCCCACAGTTTTTCAACCTGAACCGCTCGCTCTCGAACTTCGACCGCACGCACAATCTGCAGATCACCAACATCATCGAACTGCCGTTAGGCAAGGGCCGCAAGTGGCTGAACGGTGGTGGCCCGCTCTCGTGGATCGTCGGCGGCTGGCAGGTGAACAACATCTTCAGCTTCCTGAGCGGCTCGCCGTTCAGCGTCACGGCCGACGGCGCTTCGCTCAACGCGCCGGAAAGCATGCAGCGAGCTGATCTGGTGAAGAGTGAAGTGGCGAAGCCGGGTGGCGTCGGGCGCGGCAATTCGTATTTCGACCCGTTCGCGTTCAAGCCGGTTTCCGAAGTCCGCTTCGGCACGGCTGGATGGAACCTACTGCGCGGCCCTGGTTCCAACAACTGGGACTTCGGCCTTTTCCGCCAGTTTCGTATCACGGAGAAGGTCAACCTGCAATTCCGCGCCGAAGCGTTCAACTTCACAAACACGCCTCATTTCGCCAATCCTGGCAGCAACATATCGAACCTCCAGCTCAACGCGGACGGCACGATCCGTTCGCTCAACGGCTTCACCGAGATCACGGGCACGAACGTCAACCAGCCTGAACGTCAATTCCGCTTCGGACTGAGGATTGGCTTCTAAAGCGGTTTGTAAATCAGTATAGGGGCAGACCCTAGGGACAAGTTTCTAAACATTTGTCTGGATCAGCGCCGCAAGCAGGAGCGAGCGATTGTTGGCAAGTGGCCGCTCGCTCCCGCTTGCGATACTGATCCGGCGAGCCTTCCCGTACACGCAATCGCAAACCGTTTGCTTAGGCATCGACGCCTGCGCCTTGAGAGATTGGCGCTCTTTTCGGTTACAATTGCGCTCCTCCAATTCGATTCCCTTGGGTTGGCGATAAACGAGCGAACCGAGAATCTTCAAATAACAAAAAGGAGAAAATCATGAGTCGGCAATCAGTCACTCGCAGAGATTTCGTCAAACGGGCGACGGCGACGGCGGCCGCTGGGCTGGGTCTGTCCGCCGCTTCTTACGGCAAAGTGCTAGGCGCGAACGACCGCGTGCGTTTGGGCATTATCGGCCCCGGCGGGCGCGGGCAGGAATTGATGAAGGAGTTCGTGAAAGTCCCGAACGCCGAATTCGTCGCCGCCGCCGACGTTTACACGCGCCGCCACGACGAGGCGAAAAAGATCGCGCCGGAGATCAAGGCTTTCAACAACCATCGGAAGTTGCTCGAACTGAAAGACCTCGACGCGGTGATTGTCGCCACGCCGCTCCACTGCCACGCGCGACATTTCGTTGACACCCTGGCCGCGGGCAAAGATTTGTATTGCGAAAAGACCATGACCTGGTCGATCGAAGAGGCCGAAAACTGCCTGGTCGCGGCGAAGAAGTCTTCCAACCGCGTCATCGGCGTCGGCCAGCAGCACCAGAGCGCGGGCTATTTCCTCGACGCGCGGAAATGGATCAAGGACGGACTCGTCGGCAAAGTCACGAGCGTCGAGTCTTGGATGAGCCGCAATACGCCGCACGGCAAGGGGCAGTGGGTTCGCCCGATTCCCGAAGATTGCAACGCTCAGAACGTGGACTGGCAGGCGTTTTTGAACGGACGCCCGAAACGCGCGTTCGACGCGCACAAGTTCATTAACTGGCGCCTCTACTGGGAATTTTCGGGCGGCAACGTGACCGAGAACATGGTCCACCAGATCGGCTGGATCATCGGAGCGTTGGATCTGGGGCTGCCCACGGCGGCCTATATGTCGGGCGGAGTCTTTTCCGAAAAAGACGGGCGCGAAGTCCCCGACACTATCTCGGTGACGCTCGATTATCCGAACGACCTGGTCGTTTCCTGGC
>Ga0154003_1000464_pt1 | contig 12701 bp, 10 predicted proteins | sample TSFL087MetaG_FD_104679 | JGI IMG/M metagenome (GOLD analysis project Ga0154003, IMG submission 104679) | Attine ant fungus gardens microbial communities from Florida, USA - TSFL087 MetaG | ecosystem: Host-associated > Fungi > Mycelium > Unclassified | place: USA: Florida, Lake Talquin State...
TCGTCGCCCCGCCGATCGACCAGAGTAACTTAACACCTAGCTCTGTGTCACAAAAATCGTCAACATGAACGGCTGCAGCTGCTTCATGTATAAATTTGGAATGAATTCTGTTCGGCAATCCTTCAGCGTTTGCTTGGACTACATAATCTAGCCGACGTTGTCTGCTACCAATTTCTGACCCCCTTCCTTTTCTTCCTTTTCCCTTTTTTCTCCCTTTCTTCAAATTGTTCGGATCAGTTGCGAGTAATCTGATTTTCACTTGTGTTTGTGTAGATAGGACTTTACTCTGTATGCTGCTGTAGACCGCAATCAAGCCCTGCACTATAAATTTTTTAAAAAAGGTGAAGTTAATCTCTGTTTTAGAGAAGTTGACGGAGCGTGATATTGATATAACTAACAGTGATCTTCAAGTCGAAAAACCGATGGTGTCTATAGGTACAAAGCTAGAAAGGATTGATGATTGCTTCTCTAGCCTAATTCTGTGATGGACTCAAAATAAGTATCACCTTTCGAATTGTCTGAAGCTGATTAATGGCAGCCAAAGCCTCCATTGTATCAGCCTGAAAACTATCTGCTTTCTATGCATAGGATATATTACAATCCAACAAGGTAACCGGATATAATTCCAGTTGTGTTGAAGCAAAGCATTCCACGGATGCCTTAGGCCCCAATCGAACCCTAAATAAGCCAAGCTTATGTCGTAACTAGCTCTGCTTTGAGCTTCATGGAAATGTTTGTATAATTCTAGTGCTTCGTGCCTATTGTTGTATGAGACAACTATACAACAAAATTTGTCACAAACCATGGTTTTTCGTAGCTTGTCTGGTTTATTTTGTTGCCTTCCAACCCAAGTGATGAGGATCACTGGATGAAAGAAGGTCTGCGGATGTTTTTCGGTCATTTCGACTTGTATCACCCTGATACTTACATAATTTTCTCAGGCAGACACTGGGTGGCCATGGTATTCCTCATTGCTATCGCCCCATTAGAATTCCTTGCTTCTATCCGGTCGTATGTTAGCGTAATTCATCCTCTGGACCTGGCCTCTGATCTTGTATCGCAGAAACTGAATTGAAATCCCATCAGTGAGTGACTGGGCATGACATCACTACACGTTGTCCGGCGTCGGAGTGATGTGAAAGACATCAAAAAACAAGACCTTTACATATGTTCTTCGTCCCAAAAGAGGCATCCCTGAGATTGAAGACTTTTTTTATTCAAAATGGAAGCTGATAAGCGCTGGTTATAATTGCCAATAAGGCTTCCCTTTCAACAGGCTGCGTAAATTTAGTAAGACATGCGAAGCTAAGCTAAGCTTCTTTTCACTTCTGGATAGTCAGGGCCTATCGACTTGCGGCTGCGTATTTAAGGAAAAGGGCCGAGAGTTTGATCAAGGTCGTCCTTTCCACGTCCTCCAGAAGGAGTAGAATATAGTCTTTACCCCTTGCTATACTCTCTTCTGTTCCATTCCTTTCATTTTTCTCCCTTTTATTTCAATTGCCAACCATGCCGGAGTGGTCATCCCCCGATGAAATAATCAAGGAAGGCGCTATCATGGTGAAGTTCATGCATGCCCTCATTGGCCTCTATGTGTATGTGATCCTCTTATTACTGGAGTAGAAAGGTTGTTATTCACTTCAGTGCCACATTAGCTACGAATGGTTTCTCTCATTGGACTTCGAGTTAGACCTTATTCGCGGCAGAAAAAAGTTCCGATGGCCATTGGTACGTGCTCCTCATAAATTCCGGTGATAAAGGATTCAGTCTCAGTGAGAATGATCCAGATTTTCTACTTCGCAAATCGATACTTATTGTTGTTCGCTTTGATCGGAATGTATGTAAATTCTCTTAGCATACAGATAACAAAGTTCACAAGTCTCAAGTATCATCTCATTTGATGCGACAGAGTAAGTAGCAGGTTTTGAACTATCCAGGTGTAGTGCTGAAGCTGTGGCTGCTAGGAAAATAGATTGCCAAGCCATATTTACCTTCAACCAAATTGCGGGTGATGCTGCTGTTGGGCTCGCCAGCATCAGCTTGTCCATAAGAACGTGAGTGGAACTTGGGGAGGTAAACGTTATTGAGGGCCCCATCTTTACGGATAGCATGGCCATTTGGGCACAAAACCGGTACATAGTCTGTCTCTTAGTTATGGTCATCCTAGGCCATTGGTCTATTATCCTGCAAGGTGACACCGTCGAACATACCGATCATCCGCGGTCTGATAATTTGACTTTTTAGGCATACAACTGAAGGCTATGTGGGTTCCCGAAACTGGATGCGTCATCACCGAGACTCGTAATCATATTTTGGCTGCTATCTTTATTTATTCCATGATATTCGATCTCATCGTCCTCCTCCTGAACACGTACAAGCTCTCTGGTGCTCGCTCTGGAATGTTGAGAACGAGTCGGCTGGCCAAGATGATCTTCACTGATGGTTTGATATATTTCATCCTCGCGTGCGTCAGCTCTCTGGATTTAGGCGCCCTAACTTTCTATGTGTACCAACTTTTTCAACTTTTAGATTTGTGGCGAACCTCCTGGCCACCGTTTTCATGGTATTAAATTTGAATCAGATTATGAGCGTTGTCTTCAACGTCCCCGCTGCAGTCTGCACAACAGTGAGTAGATATATTCAAAATATATCCAGCTAGAGTTGACGGCCCTATTTCTAGATTGTTGCATGCCGTGCCGTCCGCCGCCTAACGTCCTTCACCCAGACTGGAGCTGATGTGTTGTATGTATTTGAGCAAGGTTGCCATCTGTTCATATTGATCACTTTGACTTTAGTTCCAGCTCGCAGTCTGCTGGCAATCAATTCAAAGGTCCTTCGGCTTCTCTCGCTGTCAGGGGAGTTACATCGCGTGCCCCACCCAGGAATGGTGGGACAGGCGTTCACGTACAGGTATGTGTTGTATTCCAGTCTTTGCTTTGCAAGATTCTACTGGATAGACTTCTATTTGCCCTATCCTAGGCATACATTCTAAGTGAATTTTAAATTTTGCCTTCAATACAAATCCTCTGCCTATAATCTTATGCTGACTTTTCGATAGATGGAGACTTTCACTCGCGCTGAAGAGGAAATTGATACCGAATATACAAGCGAGATGAAGCAACCATGTGAAGGAAGCGACACTGACGTTGAAGTCGACCTGGAAAAGAACGAAACTCTCTGAGAATCACCGAACCCAGAGCTTATGGTACGCGCTCCCAAGGACCGCACCAGACACCCCAGCCTCACTCAAAGCTCTATTTTATTGTGTTGACCGCATTTAACCCACCTTCAGTATTCTCCTGGTTACACCTAATACGCGTCAAATCTAAAGTCTCGATTGGATTCCTGACATTCGAAACTTTGATTTTATCTCTTCGTATTTCTTGATGTTTTAGCTCGGGAAATCTCCACAATTTAAATGCCGAGATTTAATTGAATAATGTGTCAAAGGTGCTCTTTATTACATATAGGGCGTATGCTAGTATTGTGATGTTTCAAATAACCAACATTCCCTATGAATGTCCGTAGTATGAATAACAACCTAAATGTTCCACGTTCTGGACGTAACAATATAAATGCAACATTCATGTAGAAGTAATTAACCTTATTTTCTAGACGGTGCTTCTTATGTATGTTCTTATGCTTATTCAACTTTCAAGGTTCAAATAGCATCTAGACAAAGTTTCCAAAAATGCGCAAGAACCTTCAATTTGAGGTCCTTCCGAGGATCAGGACTGAGGTCTCAGCCTCAGCCCACTTCTTGGACTAGTCGCGTCGTGAAACATGTAATCACGAAGTGCTAGAAGCAGGGTCCTGCAACACAATCCATTTATCCAAACTTGGGACTTAACATTCAACTTTGTAGGTAATTTGGACTCTTTGAATGAGTGCATTGCAAACCATGCCGAATTTCGTTAGTCAACGCGTAGCTCGCGTGGGAACCGTTATAACATGATTCACAGTAATCCAGAGAACAAAATGAAAATGGGTCGTGTCGTGTAGTAACGAGCGAGGGGCGTTCATGATAGGACGGAAGAGTAAATCGACAAACACCGACATCCTAACCATAAGCAGGAACGAGGTTCAAATCCTAAGCATCGGAAGAGAGCCTTCGGCCGAGGAATGGCAGCAACGATTACGATAGGAAGATTCCTTGAACAGAGTCTGATCTTTGTTGAATTTCAATTCGTTGTCTTCGATCCACTTATACCAATTCGTCCACCAAGGTCGTTCTCCGACTTTGGTATGTCAGGTTACCGGTTGAGTGAGGAGTGGCAGGTGGATAGTCGGCCAGAAAGAACTTGCATGTCAAGAGCAGGGATAGATGTTAGCCTTTGTCCCTAAAGGAATCATTCAAAAGTAGCAGGGGTGATGCCGAACAAGAACTCACGCATGTTAGTCAAGGGTTGTCCGAGTCCAACGCGTTAGGAGAGATCCATTGACGGAGAAGGATGGATATGATAAAACCAGGCCAGAAGGAACTTACAGAATGTCAGTCGATATAATCAATGGCTCTGGAAGTCAAAAGAGAATCCCTCCCTGAATAAAAGACAAAAGGAGAGGGAAAGAAGTTCATATAATTTCATCTCTTTTCGTGAATGACTGGCAGCGGTCGATTATGAAATCTTGGCTCATGTGAAAATTGATAGCCCCTCATCGTTAGGGTCAGTTTGGCTCACGGTGGGTGTAATCGGCTTATCGATTTGTCTTAAATCATTGATCACTTCCATTTTTTGCGAGCTCTTGTAATTTCCGATCAAAGTAAGATTCCAGAAGAGTGAAAACTGGTCCATCGTTATCGTAACTGTCGTGGAATTGAGGGGAATGATCATCAGCTACGATAATAATGGCGGAGCTTCAAATTAGCGAATGTCTGCCAGCGACGACCAGAAAAGAAGGCAAGGTACGTTATAATAGTAGTCCTTGGAAATCGCATTATCCAGCGCACAGTTATGAAGAAGTCGGGCTTATGGGGTAAGTCGGACTGATCACTGTGAGTGATAGGACCCCCGTTGACTAGTCATGTTCCAAAAACAATGACAAGCTTGATATCCGGTGTTACAGTCGACGTGATCCTTAGTAATAAACACCGGTTGCGTTATATGGACCAAGAAGCATTTCCCTAGCTGCCGCCACAGGGAGTGAATGAATAGTGGTATAAATCTGTGGGAATGCTAGAAGAATCTTGGAAATGATTCAGTTCCTCCTGCCGTAGGCTAGAGATCCTGAAATTAAAATAAATAAAGGGTGACTGGTTCTGATAAATGGAAGCCTTGGCTCGTTGATAGACGCGTATAGGGTCACTCCAATGCGGCTCCAAGCGTCCTTGCTGGAGTTCTCAGGGGTTCCTTTGGATCGAAGACCACGACCTGAAAATGACTGGGCTATGCACCGTATAGTTGTTGATGCTTTGTGAGCCTGGCCAGTGTCAGCTCCACCCGCCGGTGGCGTCACTTTAATCTATTCATAGGTACCCAGTTCTCAATGGTCTTTCTTTTGATTGGACACCCACTGAACGTGAATAAAATTTAGTGTTTCCAGTTCTTGGAAGTTGTATTCCATGACCAATAAGAATCAAATGAACTGCTGATAGGTTCAGTAGAGAGAGAGCAAGTGAAATCTCAATTCTGAAGTGTTGTGATGGCAAATTCGTCCCGATAACCCGACGCACATTGCCATCGCAATATCAAATGGTTGCCGTTCCTGAGTGCTGGATCCGCGGATTCATCATCATTGCGAGACATATTTGGACTTGTATAAATATGTGCTTACTTGCCTATAATCCTCAGTTCTCGCGACTCTGAGTGTCGAGTTGCCTATTCTAGATCAGAAAAGTGTTCTTTTGAGAACATGGCAGCACTTACAGCAGTCAAAGTTCTTGATGACAATGAATTTGGTATTGAATTATTATTTACATATTCAAGTTCGATATATTCAAGGTACTGAGTGAACAAAGTCAATGATTTTGGTAATTACAATGACTGAAAGCTTGTCACAGATTTGGAGTTGAGTTAATGCGCACGAAGTTCTGCCGACGAGGTCGAATTATTTCGAGTCGCGAAACCTTGATGTGTTTTATTTCAGGAAGCCGATTAATACAAAATTGTTATCAGGAAAAATTTGCTTTTGTCTAGGTACAGGGACCAATTACTACTACGATAACTATTCACCCCAGAATCGAGATAAACGTATCGTTTGAAGAATCCATCATTATACAGCAGTGGAAAGCAGCACATGCATCTCTGACCGTTTGATGAACTTATCGCAGTTCAGCTTCAACCCATGAAAATTCTAGAAAAATTCTAGAACTGACAAAATCTGGTGAGACAACAGAAGCCAGTGTCGAAAGCTGCTAGCGGTTCAGTCCAGAAGCATGAGATCGTCAGCGAGTCAAGATCTGAGATTGGAGCAATGTGATATCAAAAGGTGCCTTTTAGGGGTTACCCGTTGGAAAAATCGACACAGAACCACGCCAGTCGCGTAAGTATCTGGACAGAGTAACCTGGGGATGATCCTGCGCTGCTAGCTTCGAACTCCAGGCCCAGCTGTTACAGGACAGCATTACTAGTAGATTTGGGATAAACAGGGAAATTAAAACTAGGATCTAGCCGGGGGTTCGTGTGGGCAAATTGTGGGAAGCAAAAGAACTTCTTAAGTTCTTACGTCGAAGTTATCACATGTCCCTATAAGTACCCCTTCTTGGCTACATCCGCTTCCCTTCGAGCCATCTTTCTCTGCCCCGCAACCTATCACAATGGTTAACTGGTCTTCAACAGAAGAGATCCAGAAGGATGCCGGTATACGCTCTGCTCATCTGTCCTAGCGATTATTCACAACCTATATAGTCGCCTTTGACCGCTTCATGCATGCACTGCTAGGGGTTTACATGTATGTTTGATAATCGCTCCAGGCTTCTACTCATATTCACGTATCACCAGATGGGAATGGTTCACGTCCCTTAATTTTGACTGGAAATACGTTTCTGGCAGCAAGAAGTTCCGATGGCCAATGGTCAGTCCATATGAAGATGTTCACTCTATGAATCCATACTCATTTTCACATCAGATATTTTATTTCCTGAACCGTTACTGCCTCTTATTTGCACTTGTTGGCATGTCAGTCGCAGCTTCATCTTTCTGTGTTTTTTTGTGCTGACAAAAATATAGTGCCATTTCCCTCAATGTGACAACGTAAGTATACACGCCATCCTATATTCTATCCAGGCTTGATCAGTTTTCTCAGTGTCATCAACTGCCAAGTTCTTTACACCTATATCCAAGTGATTTATCATCTGTTTCCCAACTATACAGGGACTGATACCCAATACAGGTCCTTGGGAATGCTTCAGTTGGTCTGGCTAGCATCAACCTTTCATTGCGAACGTGAGTGGCCAACTTGACTGATTGGATAATATGGCCGATTACTGTCTAGAATGGCCGTCTGGTCACAGAACAAATGGCTCGTAATATTCCTTGTGCTTGTTATCCTGGGACACTGGTCTCTGTTGCTTCACGGTAGGTATATGCACTCCCTCTCCGCATATAAGCTTACTTTAGCAGGTGTCTTGCTCACTGCTGTCTGGATTCCCGGCCAAGGTTGTGCTATCGTATCAACCCAGAACCGCATCCTGGCCATCAGCTTCATCTATTCGATGGTGTTTGATTTCACCGTACTGTGCTTGACTGCATACAAGCTACTTTCACCTCGAACCGGCAGATCTCGTCTAGTTGGACTTATCTTCGGCGATGGACTCATTTACTTCCTAATTGCGTAAGTATACCCAGGAAAATGTTCTTTATAGCATGTCCTGATTATGAACAGCTTCTTGGCTAACTCCCTTGCAACGGTCCGTCGAGATTCAATTGCATATTCATACTTCACGTCGAACCTTAATAACTTTCACAGGTCTTCATGCTGCTTAACTTGAATGCTGTCATGTCCATTATCGCCAATGTTCCTGCTGCCATCGCCTCGACGGTAGGTGTCCACACCTTTTTCATGATTGTAACGTGTCGTTAAAAGGTGATTTAGATTGTTGCGTGTCGAGTTGTCCGTCGGTTGAATCAGTTTACTTCTAGAAGTGCTGAAATGTTCCCGTATGTTGTATGACTTTCTTGGCCCGAGTGGCGTTTTATCTCTCATGTCAACTTCAGGTCTACGACCGAAGCTTCCACGCTTGCCTTCCGTCCCGGATTTCGCCCTAAGGTTTCCACTAAAACTGAAGGAGTTCATGTACAGGCAAGTGGCCCGTCATTTCAAGCTCTAACTCAGCAACTGACACTAGTGTAGATGGACACTTTCGATAACCCCGCAGACACGGAGCCATATCTGGCATACGATGCAGCAGGGCATGTCAAGGGAGACAATTACGACCAAGAGGCACAGAACATCAGTGATGAATTCAAGCGTCCTCCTTATTAGATCAGGTCTCTGATTCGAAATGTCTGGAAAAGATGTCACCTCACGTTCCTTCAGCTTTTCAGCATGCAATCATTGCTCACTGTCGTTTTCGGTACTATATCGCTTCAACTGCATCGCTAGCTTTAGAACACAGCGTTTTTGGATACCCCTTCCTCAAAATCCATCATTTCATCATTCGATTATGTTTATTGGGATATACATTTGGCTTCGGACTTTCTCTTTGCATCGTTCTACATTCATTCAACCATGAATAAATTTTTCATGCCCATTTCGGAGGCCATTGATTTTTCTATGGCACCTGCATGTAGTGTTATGATTTTCTATAAGGAGGGTCCTTGAAACTATCATCCAGAAAACAAAAATTCCATGTAGTATAATAGAATGACAGAGTAGCTATGAACGTAGTGTCATCCTCAGCATGTTGTATACAGGTGGAAATATGAAGATTCACTTCATTTCCTATCAACTGGCTTATCAACTTTATAAGAAAGCATTTAGGTTGAACATCGTGTAAGAATGGAGCGTGCAATGAATATATCAAAACAAAACAAGAGAAAAAAAATAAAGGTGCCGATGGTTGTGGCAGTTTGTTAAGTGTACAGAATATCTGCAAATGATATATGTCTAGGAAATTTTGATATTTAGTGTGGACGTTCTAAGCCAACTGATCTTGAAGTAGGTATTCCTATTATATAAGCAAAACCTGGGAGCATTCTCAGGCTCTCCTTATCATCGGGACATACTCAGTGGTAGATTAATATATTTCGAGTGAGAAGCTGCCAACTCTGCGCGACGATAACGGGAAAATTGTGATTATGAGCGAGATCTCCTCCGACCCCGGACAAGACTTAAAGTGAACAATTTTGTCATATGAGACCTCTTCTTGAAGCGGAATAAATCCCAAGTTTGAGAGAAAGTTGCCTAGATTTCGTCCTCAGATGATTGTGTAGGACGAGAGTAATTTATCGGAGTTCCCACGGCTCGTTCAACAGCTTGAACACAATGAGTTCCTCTGAACCGTCCCTTTCGCGTGCACGGGCCAGGTGGAATTCCGTACGACAACATGTGCTCTTGCCTGTCCGTCAGGGAAATGCCAGCGACAGTCGGTCTCGGACGCCGACGCCGACGCCTTCAGAACAGCAGCATCATCGTCAGCCGACCTCTGTATCTTCTTCTACTGCTATCCCCTTTCCACAGCGGCCGCAATCTACTTTACAGACACAGAAACCGGGATCAAGACTCGCTGCGAAGCTGGGATTTCGGAATGTTGTGGACCATGCGCGTGAAGCTGCGGTCGATGAGAACAGGAAATTTACTGATGATGTTTCTCGAGCATGTTGGGCTGCCAGGGTCAATGTCTCTACGAGGGGTTTATTGTCTCCCACAGGAGGAAAGAATAAATATGGTGATACGCTCAACACGGTGTTGACTGGCGCTTCCAACCTAAATTTACCATTCTCAAATAACACGGCGGCCTCATCCAGTGGGAGCTTTTCTGGGGCTGCTTCAGGTAGTGGTACTGGATCTTATTCAAAGAAATCAGAGTATCGTAGTCCAACAAGCCCATACGAAGGACTATTCAATCCACCCTCAGCATCATCGTTCAATGTATCGGCTACCTTTGCTTCCGCCTCTGCCTCTGCGTACAATCTCATAACCTCGACATCTCATACCCAACCCCATGTCCCGTCGGTCAAGTACCTGCATCAGGTATTGTGGCAAGGTTCGGGATCGAGTTCTGTATCTCTGCGGTCAGTATATCTACCACATGAGTCATTGGTTCTTTCCGCTTTGTTGGTGCCATTTGTAGGCAGTGGGCATAGTAATGTCAACATGGGTGATGCAGGTAAGGTCGAAGAGGAGAGATGGTTGGCAGTGGATGCGTTTGAGTTAATAGCCAAAACTTGGCCTCCGGCAAATGAGGTGAGCTATTACGGGTGTCTGATTCATTTAATCAATTTAGTTACTTCTTTGGGTTAGCTCGCAAGTGCAGAACGCTGCTTATGGTGTACCAAGGCTGTTGCAAATCTTCCAACATCACCTCTCCGTAGTCGTATATTGTTCAATCTATGGGGTCTCACAAATCCAAATGAAAACACTCATCTGCTTCTTTCGCCCGACACTATTGATTCCATTGCATGCAGCATTTTCCTCCTGTTCCCTCTTATCTCATCGCCCTCGTCAACCTCGCCAATCTCGCCATCGTGGCAAAATCTATCAAGTCCTCCGCAACTATCCTTGAGAATGGACGAGTCGTCTGACGAAAAGACTCTCAAGCAAGCTTTATCTCATTTGTCTACTGGCTTGTTAGACGGAGAAGCTTGCGGAGACGAGTATGGCGGTGCTCATGTGAGATGGAGTGCAGGAGAGGATGACGCAGGAGTGACTAGGCAGATGCTGTTGAGTGAATCCTTAGCGAAATGTTTGACTGTTGTTTGGGCATCTGGTAGTGTTCAGGGTTATGGCACAGGAAGCGTTGCAAGATCCACATTAGTCGGTGGGTGGTTGGTAGGCAGAAGTTTGGATGTGAGCGTTTTTGATTCAATATCAATTGCTGTGCAGAAGGTTGATCTGAAGATGATGCTAGGATTATTGGATCAAATTGGCAGAGAGACCGACACGGTTGCAAATGATGATGAGTGTTCGGAGGATAATTAACTGGTGCAACGGAGTTGTATCATTCCTTTCCCAGTTTTTTCACTTGCCCGTTCCCGCGCCCTGTTCAATGGATGAATTGAACCCAACGCCAGCCTCTATCATACAACGTATCATGTCGTTCCTCTCGGATATGATTATGCCTGAAATCCACATCCTCTCTTCTTCCTCTCCTTCCCCATCCTCTTCCTCCTCCTCGTGGATAGAAGGGAAAATACGAGAAGCGAGAATGAACGTATCACGGGTCATATTGGAATTACTCTGCATCTCTTCGTCAATGAAAATGGCTGCCAATGATGAGACGAGAAACTTCGTGCCTTCCACACACGTGGATCCCGATCCAACAACTTGGGCTGGAAAATTGATTATTCGGCTGTTTACTGTTGATATGGGATCGGGATGGAGAGGATCATTTGAGGAGATGTTGAAAGATTTTGTATGTCATTATGATTCTCTCTGCTTTGCACCAGAATGGTATGCTGATGTGACTGTGTTTCTCATGATTAGATTACGAATGCAGAATGGGGAAGTGTAGTGGGCAGGTTAATGGTTTTCGTCAGCCGGATGTGTTCGCCTGGTGATGGTGTGAGTGTGAGGAAAATGGTCATTGAGAGTTTGTTTCCTTCCTTGACTGATGTAAGTCGTTTCTTATTCTTGGTCAAATCAGCTAGATGGTTTCTTCGGCATAATAGCGATTGATCCAAGACCCACCACCTACATATCTCCTCGCATCATCGCCCAGCCACACGCAGACTGATAACAACGCTTACGATCAGTTTTCTCCTTCACGTTCGTCATCATATACCTACACCTCTTCCCTTTGTGCTCCTTCTCAATCTACGGCGCCAACGACACTTCCGGATTTACTCAGATCCATATCTGAGATCCTCCCACAAACATTTTTCAAACCTCTCTTTTCACTTGCTACCTCACAATCGTCTAAGTTTTTCTCGGGTGAGCACAATCCAGAGGCCATCTATTGTATCGGTCCAGGCACAATAGCGCTAGCCAATACACTTTGCGTCGTACATGTGTTAAGTGCGATAGTACAGGATTGGTGGTTGAGAGATGCGGAGATGATCTGTGTTGCTTTGTTGAGCGACGTCAGCAGTTCCAATGGGGAGAGGAGGGATGACGAAGACAAAGCTGAAGCCAAGGGCGGGATTGGCCCGAGTTTGGGGCAAATGATTGTGTTGTTCGAGCTTATGAATAAGCTGCGGATGGTGAGACGGCTAAAGGATTCGACGGCGATGAGCAGTGGTAGAAGGGGGAGTGTGAATGCGATTGCAGTTATTTTGGTGAGTCTTGGCATTGGTATGATACTTTTCGGAGTTCTGGTCATTGACGGTAGTGACGTTGACACTGACGAGAACATGCCTTCTAGGGGAATATGAAAGTTAGTTTGAGTCAATTTGTGGTTGGGTTAGAACTGAGGCTAGCTGTTCTCATCCAAGCTAAGGTAGGCTTCATCATTGTCTGAATTCTTGCTTATTGCTCACACTTATTTTCTCTCTCATAGGAAAAACAAAAACCTCTCCCACCGACACAACGTCTGCTCCTTCTTATGCTCTTCAGAGAACTCAGGCTCCTCACACGATCACTGAAACCTGCCTCATGGATATCAAACA
>Ga0154003_1000465_pt1 | contig 12699 bp, 9 predicted proteins | sample TSFL087MetaG_FD_104679 | JGI IMG/M metagenome (GOLD analysis project Ga0154003, IMG submission 104679) | Attine ant fungus gardens microbial communities from Florida, USA - TSFL087 MetaG | ecosystem: Host-associated > Fungi > Mycelium > Unclassified | place: USA: Florida, Lake Talquin State...
TATTGATCGTATCCACATATGGTTTGAATACCTGGAAGTCATTGCCCTGATCATTCGGCCAGGTGTTTTGCGCCCGGTCTTCGTTGACGAAAGGATTGTAGACGTCCATTGTGCGGATGATCGTGTTCTTGGAGCCGCGCAGCGCGCGGACTTCGGCGAGGATTGCATTGAAATTAGCTGTGAAGAGCGCGACGCCCGACCTCAGGCAATCCTGATTGTCGGCCCCACCGCACCTTCGATCCTTATAGGCGCTACGAGTGCCGAGCAGGTCATTGCCGCCGATGTTTACTGTGACTATCGTTGATGAGGCGACGGATAAGCGAAAGATCAGATTTCCCCTTACCGCTTTCAGAAGATCGCTGCTCTTCCATCCTGGAACACTGAGATTGATCCTATTGACCCTCGCTCCCGAGTCGGCCTCGACCAGGTGATCGTAGGTTGGCACATAGCCATCGCCGATTGACGCGAAGAGACCGAATCCGATCGAGTCGCCGAGCGCGGTATAAAGAACGGTCGGCGTGGCTTGAGCTTTAGGGGCGGCGACCTGCGTGACCAATAAGACGCCGCAGATCATCAAGCAGAAACGTTTATACGAAAAGATTTTCCGTGCCTTTGTCCTTATTTTGCTCATTCCTTTGGTCGGAAACGCCAAGGTCCTCATGGGTTTTTACTCCTTTGTTAGCCTGAAAGAGGCTGTTCATTGTGGTGTTTTTCAATTGATAGCCATGCTGAAACGCATGGGTTGATAGATAATCAATTGAGGAGACTTAGGACATTTGTAGACCTCGGAATAATAAACGTGAGTTCGCTGTAAGCCAAGCTAATCAATGATAAGTTTCAGCCCTGGAACTTATTTTCTTTATGGCTGAAATTACCTCTTCGTAGATATTTCGGGGCTTTCGGCAATGGACGAGTGGTGGAAACCGACGACAAGCTGATGTGATTGAAAAATAAATGCAGCAACACTTCCTCGTCGCGGCAGCGATCGGGAAGATGAACTCCATGCCCTTTCGCCCCGAAATATATACAGGAAGAATTCGCTTTCTTGGGCTTTGTATCAATTTTTATACGTTCCAGCTATTGAATGCCCGTCCGGTTTGGCTAATGGCCGAATCACTGTTATATTCTCGCTCCACCATTCGCAAACCATAAATCCTGGAATTATCAATACGCGTCTCTTTCTCGACCATTTCGCATAAGAGTGCGCGAATATAGTCTACCTCACATTTTCGGAGGATATTTTTAGATGGCAACTGAAACTGAACATGATCATGACGGCGCTCCGGCTCCCGAACGACGTTCATTTCTGGGCGTGATCAGCGGATTGATCGTCGCCGGCATTTCGACCGTATTGGGCGTGACGATCGGGCGGTATTCGATCTCTCCTGCGTTCTCGACCTCGAACGAGCAGGAGTGGACCGACCTCGGTTCGCTCGGCGATTTCGACGAAGGCAAGCTGGTCAAGAAGAATGTGATCGTTTCGCAAGACGCGGGCTGGGGCAAGTTCCAGTCCCAGCGTTCGGTGTGGATCGTCAGAAATGGCGAAAACGTGAAGGTCTTTTCCGGCGTCTGCCCGCACCTCGGCTGTTCGGTCAACACGCGGGCGGATAAATTCATTTGCGCCTGTCACGGCAGCGAGTGGAACGTCGAAGGCTCGACAGTGGCCGGACCGACCCCGCGTGGGCTTGACACGCTGGAGTTCCGCGTCGAAGACGGCAAGCTCAAGATCAAATACCAGGACTTCAAACAGGGCCTTACTACCAAAGAGGTATTAAGCTGAAGATCGAGGATCGAAGATGGAAGATCGAAGGTAGAAGATTGAGGATCGAAGATAGAACGCGATATTCGATGCGATCCTCGATTCTCGATCCTCGATCCTCGATCCTCGACCGTCAATCTTCGAGGACAATATGGCGGAATCTAAACTGCAAAAACTCTACCTAGGACTCTACGACTGGCTGGACGAACGGACGGGCGTCAAGGAGATTACGCGCGAGGCGCTGGACGAGCCGATTCGCGGCGGCGCGCGCTGGGCTTACGTCTTTGGCAGCGTGCTGTTGTTCCTGTTCGCAACCCAGGTCGTCACCGGAATATTTCTGTCGCTCTATTACGCGCCGACCGCGGATCACGCGCACGCCAGCGTCTCGTACATTCAGAAGGCCGTCCCCGGCGGAGCGCTCTTGCGCGGGTTGCATCATTACGGGGCGACGGCGATGGTGATATTGGCCGTCGCGCACCTGGCGCAGACCTTCCTCTTCGGCGCGTACAAGAAGAAGCGCGAATTGCTCTGGGGCGCGGGCGTAATGATGCTGCTCATCATTCTCGCGTTCTCGTTCACGGGGTACCTGCTACCCTGGGATCAGGCGGCCTATTTCGGGACTAAAGTCGGAACTTCGATCGCGGGCGAGATTCCCGTCGTCGGCTCCGCGCAGCAGCGCGTCATGCTCGGCGGCAATGATCTGACCACTACGACACTGTCGCGCTTCTTCACCACGCACGTCTTCCTGTTGCCGCTCGCGTTGGCGGGCCTGGTCGGGCTGCACCTCTACCTTTTCCGCCGCGCCACGCCGGCCGGCCCGTTCCACAGCCGCGACGACAAAAAAATCGAACGCTTCTATCCGAAGCAGGCTTTCAAAGACTCCATCGCGATCCTGATCTGTTTCGTCGCTCTGGTGGCGATGGCCAAATATTATCCAGCCGAATTGGGGCCGGTGGCCGATCCGACGTCGGATTATCTGGCGCGACCGCCCTGGTATTTCATGCCGCTGTTCCAGTTGCTGAAATATTCTCCGGGCAAGTGGGCGATCGTTCCGACCGTTATATTGCCCGCCGTATTGTTCGGGGCGCTGTTTCTTTTGCCTTTCTTCGACCGGAGCGAGGAGCGGCATCCGTTCAAACGGCCCCTGGCGACCTTGTTGTTGGTTTTGGTCATCGGCGGTTCAATCGGATTGATCTTCCTCGCCAAACATCAGGACAGGACCAATCCCGAATTCGCCGAGAAGTTGAAGCTGCAAGATGAAGAGATGCGAGCCTATTTCGACAAGCCTTTCGAGGCCCAGATCATCGGCGGCTCCGATTCTGTTGCGACCGGCGGTAAATCGCTGGAGCCGCCAAAGGCTTATGCTGAGAACTGCGCCGGCTGCCACGGCGACAAAGCCGAGGGATTCCCCCCGATAGCCCCCACGCTCATCGGGGTCGCGGGCAAGCCTCAACGGTCCAAAGAGGATTTGTTGAAAATTCTCGACAGCCCCGAAGCTTACGGATTGAAGGGAATGCCGAATTCGTTGTCGAAGATACCGCCGGAAGATAAGCAGAAGATCGTTGAGTGGTTGATGACTCTGAAGGCGCAATAAGTCCGCGACGTCCGCTGAATGGAAGACTGTTAGCCACAGAGCCACAGAGGCACAGAGATGGAGAGAGAGACAGAGCAGCCCCACCTCTCTGTCCCTCCCTCTCCCCATCTCTGTGCCTCTGTGGCTCTGTGGCTAGATTATTGGCCTGCGCCCTGGGCGCTTCAAATTCGGGCAATCAATGGGATTCTATGACTGAGCGCTGAACTTTGTCGCGACGTACTGATTCAATATCTCGATGAAGTCCGGGACTATGTTCGCGCCTTTGAGCGTGGTTTTCAGTTTGCCATCGACGAAGACGGGCGCGCGAGGCTCTTCGCCGGTTCCGGGCAGGCTGATTCCAATGTCGGCATGCTTCGATTCGCCAGGGCCGTTGACCACACATCCCATGACCGCGACCTTCATCTCCTCGACGCCTTTGAATCGCTCACGCCAGACGGGCATCTGCGCCCGCAGGTATTTGCCTATGTCGTCGGCCATCTCCTGAAAGAGAGTGCTTGTGGTGCGCCCGCATCCGGGACAGGCCGTGACCTGCGGCGTGAAGCTGCGGATGCCGAGCGATTGTAGAATCTGTTGGGCGACGACCACCTCTTCGCTGCGGTCGCCGTTCGGCGCGGGCGTCAGCGAGACGCGGATCGTGTCGCCGATCCCCTCCTGCAATAAGACGGACAGCGCCGCCGCGCTTGCGACTATACCTTTCGACCCCATTCCCGCTTCGGTTAAACCGAGATGCAGCGCGTAATCGCCGCGCCGCGCCATCTCGCGGTAAACATCGATCAGGTCCTGAACGTCGGAACACTTCGCGCTGAGGACAATGTGATCGCGCGCGAGGCCGTAACTCTCGGCGAGCCGCGCCGATTCGATCGCGCTGCGCACGATGGCTTCTTTCATCACGTCTTTGGCGTCGAGCGGATCGGGCAATTTGGCGTTCTCGTCCATCAGCCGCGCGAGCAGCGCCTGGTCGAGCGAACCCCAGTTGACGCCGATGCGCACAGGCTTGTCGTTTTCGAGCGCGACGTCGACCATACGCTTGAAGTTGTCGTCGTGATGGCGTCCGGCGCCGACGTTGCCCGGATTGATGCGGTATTTAGCCAGCGCCCGCGCGCATTCTTTGAATTCGCTCAATAGAATGTGGCCGTTGTAATGAAAATCGCCTATGACCGGCGTGTTGTGTCCGGCGTCGCGCACGCGTGAGACTATTTCAGGCACGGCGGCGGCGGCTTCTTTATTGTTGACCGTGACGCGAACAAGCTCCGACCCCGCTTGAGCCAATTCGATGACCTGTCGCGCGGTGGCCAAAGCGTCGGCCGTGTCGGTGTTGGTCATTGATTGCACGACGACAGCGTTCGAGCCGCCGACGCTCACGCCGCCCACATTGACGGCCACTGAATTCTTGCGATTGATTTTAGCCATGAAGTCTTTCGGGTATTTCCGTCGGTTCCAGGCGGTAGCCCGACCGTGAGGAAGGGCATAAGCGCCGGATTGAGTTCAAGAATTATCGGGGCCTTTTCATTAAATCAAGCAGGTCATCTCGACGATAGCGTAATCCGCCGATCAGCGCAAAATGCAATGCGACCTCGCGCCGTCTGATTTCATGCTCGATCTCACTTAGCGATCTCACTGAGCCCCCGCGCGCCTTGCTCAAGCTCCTCTTCGCCACCCACCCTCAACAGTATAAACGGCAAGAGGCTTCCGCTTTTCATCTCCTACGCTCGGCGCGCCGGAATCCGCCACAGGCAGGTGGTTGGAAACCGCACAGTCAAGCCGCCTCGCTTATACCAACCGCCGTTAACGCCCGTCAACTAACGCCAAGTCGCAATTGTCCCGTCTCGTAATTAACCGACTTGTGGCTTTGTAATGCTCGACAAGTCGGTTAAGAACTTCCTCCGGCGTCAGGCTCTCATGCCGGAAGATATCAATGAACGCGTCGCCGACGCTGAATGATTCGCGGGCGTAGACCTCGGAATCCGCGACGCCGACCAGCGATCTCACATAATCCGCGTTGTCCGTCACAGGCAAACTCAGGCCGTCGTGAGCGCCGCCGATGAAAAGATAGCTTTGCATGTCAGTTTGTTTCCTCTGTTCACAGGTGATTGTCTACAGATTCGGAAAAGGCTGGCGTGCGCCGCGATTCTACGCGCGGCGATTCGAGATGTGAAGAGAAAAGCCGGGCGCGGGTTTGAAGTCGGCCCACGAAGCTGTTACAAAGACCGCCGTATTAGAGGACTTGCTTCGTTAGCGCAACTCTGGAGGAGTGTTGACCATGTGGTTCAAGTTATTAGTTCTGCTTCGCATCCCGGTAAGTGTTCTCTGTTTCGTCGGCTATGCCACAGCCTTCAACGTGTGGGGCCGGCCGGGGACAGGGCTTTTGGGCGGGTTGGTAGTCCTGGGCGTTTTCGTTTACCTGGGGGTCGCTTCGATAAAACTTCTAAGGCGTCGCAAGGGGGCGCTAACGCTCGCGTGGTGTTTGCTTGCGGTTGAAAGCCTGGGCGCTGCGCTGTTTTTCTTCGGCGATGACTATGTAGACCGTCGCCAGTTCGACCCGCTGATTATGTTCGCCGTCGTCTGCGGTGTTCTCGCGCTGTGGGCTTTGCCGAACGCCGCTCTACTCTACGGATGGCGCGCTCTTTTCTCGGAGCCACAAACAAAAGAGCCGGACGATGAAACCCGGATTTGATTTTCAGCCGATTAACAAAAAGAAACGGCAAGCCGTGTGTGTGGCGGCTTGCCGATAGCCTCAGAAGCCAATGAGGCGACTCTCTACATCAGGGTGTCTCAGCTGAAGACGGGGCGATCTTGATTTCCATGCCGGGCGATGTCTCACGACCCTCGGCGTCGATCATATAGAGCAAAGCGCGGCCGGGGAACAATGTCGCGGGCAGGGTGAAGCGGATGCGATTTTCGCTTTCGCTCCAGCCCGCGACGCCTGCGGTCACCGTGTATTGATGGGCGCGGTTATTCTGATCAGTTTGTTCGACGATCGCTTTATTGCCGGTCGCGGAAAATAGCCCCTGGAGCGATACTGCGGCCCCGGCGAGGAAATCGCCGCCGCTCTCGTTGACGATCGCTTGACACGGGCGCCAGCGCGGTCTGCAACCCTTGCAGGAATAGGCGATCACGATCGCGCTCTCTCTCGACGCCAGGCCCTGTTGGTTGATCACGTGAACGGTCGCCTGGAGCGTCAGGGGCAGATCATCAGGCAGCTTCGCGGTTATCCGCGTGGGCGATTCGGAGAGGATATTTTTGCGGGGCAATATGTGACTCCGTGTGATCTGCCCCGACCCGAGCGTTTCGATGACGACACGGTTGCCGAACGGTGAGAATTTGGCGCCGTTGATCGAAATCACGGAGCCTGGCTCGACGGCCATCATCGGGTCGGCGGCGTTGAGCGCGCCGCAGGATCCGTCGATCTGCGGGCAATCGGCGCAAGACAACTCGATGGATCGCGCGTCCGAATCAACGCCGCGCGCGTCAGTGACGTAAAACCACACAGGGCCGGGCCTGCGCGCGGTCGGGATTGAGATGTTGATTTGCTCCGGGGACTCGCTCCAGAGCGCCTTATTGTCGCGCGGCAGCTTGAAATCGCGCGCGGCCTGATGGAAGGAGACCGTGTTACCGGAAGCCGAAAACAGCGAGCCGCCCGAAGCGTGAATCGAAATCGACGCGTCGGGGTTCAGTCTGAAATCGACCGCGCCTTGTTGATTGACCGCGCCCGGCGGATCGAGCCGAATGCGCGGGCATCCCGTGCGCGTCGCCACCTGCTCGCCCGCGACCTTTTTCCGGAACGTTTCGCTGAGAAGCGTCGGCGCCAACTGGCCGCCGGTCGCGCGGAAGAGGCCGAAGCGTTCGTCGACCGCGGCGTAGATTCGCCGGTTGTCGATGATCTGCCAGAAGATCGCGTAAGAAACCTGGAAGGCGTCGTCGCCGTCGAACGCGCCGAAGACCTCGCCCAGGTGATTGGCCGCGTTGCACTCGCCGTGGCGCGTGCGCTCGAACCCGAACTCGCCGATGATGAAGTTCCGCGCGGTGATCTCCGGCCTGGTCGCCTTGACCTTCGACAGCGCGAAACTCAGATCGTTCTTGAACCGCCGCTTCAGGTCTTGGTCCGGAGAGCCTTGTTTATCATTGACGCTCTCCCAGGCCGAATAGGAGTAGTAATCCACATCGACTTGTGGGGCGACGTAATCGATCACGCAGCGGTTCTTCAGCGGGTCTTCATTGACTGGATCGGCGACCGGCGTTCCGCAAAACATCTTCCCCTTCGGACTTTTGATCGCGTTGAATTCCAGGCCCGAAAACAAATGAGCGGCGCTCGACGGATGATTCCGCTTCGCCAGCTTCACGCCTTCGGCGCGCGCGCGAACCCACTGAGTGTAAGAGTCCCACACCGAGCGTTTGTTGGAGAGGCCGTGGAGCGCGTTATCGCCCTCCCAGTTCAGAATGATAAACGTCTTGCCGGCGAACGCCGGGGCGTCGAGCAGGTATTCGCCCAGCTTTTTGATCTCGTCGCGTTCCACGGAATATTCGGAATCCGTGTAACCATCGACCCAATTGGCGCCTGTGTCGCCGGCCGAGTAGGCCGTCAGTAAATACGTTTGAAATCGCGGGTCGCGAAAAAGCTTATCGTAAGCCGGACTCTGCGCAATCTGAACCAATTCGGTCGCGCCGGGCGGGTTGACATCATAGACGTGTTGAATATCGAGCGTCCCGATGAAGACGCGGATCGTGCGGCTGCCCAATTCGGCGACTTTGTTCGCTCCCCAATTCAATAGATCAATCGAGCCGTCGCGGGGAAAGGCCGAGTCATTAACATTCCAGTTGTAGACGCCGAAACGGTCCGCGCGCCGTGTCGGCGCCGGCGGGACCGGTTGATTATCAACCGATTGAAACTTCAGCGCTGATGATTTGAAAACGCTTCGGGCGTCGGTGAAATACGCGGAGCAAATGATGAGAAGCGCAAAGAAGATCCGAAATATCGAATTCCGCCGCATGAAACTCCTCGGAAAATCTCTGGGTACGCATCGCTTCCAGCATGCAGTCTCGGCTAGAAGCCTATCGATCGGAATCAGTCGCCCCCAAATCCGAGGCGATGCGTACCCAGGGCGCCCTTTTCATTATTTCTGGGCGTCCGGTTCGTAGTCCCGCCTTTAGGCGGAAGCGTTAGGGGTCAAGGAATGGATCTGCGTCCGACGATTCCGCCTAAAGGCGGGACTACGAACTGCGATTTTCATTGTTTCAGGGCGTCGCAACGCGATATGAAAGCTCTTCAGACTTCAATCCTCAATCCTCAATCCTTGATCCTTGATCCTCGATCCTCGATCCTCGACCATCGATTCTCGATCCTCGACCTGGACCCAGGAGCCGATCAGCGCGGCCACGGTGAAGAGCGCGCCGCCGATCCATCCCAGCCATCTCGGCTGCGTGATAATGATCCATCCGCCGAGCACTGGGCCGATGATGCGGGTCATGCTCTCGATCGAGGTCATGGCGCCGAAGACGCCGCCGCGCCTGTTGGGCGGCGCGGCCTGCGCGATGAGGCTGGTCAGCGACGGACGCGAGATACTGTGCCCGAAGGAGAAGAGGATCGCTACGAAGATCAACTTCCACCAAACGTCCACAGCCACGACGCAATACAACCCCGCCGCGCTCGCGACCAGACCGATTATCAACGACTTGTGTTCGCCGAACCGTTTGACGATCGGCCCGATCAATCCGCCCTGCCAGATGACGCCCAGAAGCCCGACCAGCGCCAGAAAATATCCGGCATGCTTGACGTCGAATCCGAGCTGATTTTTGGCGAAGAGAGCAAACATCGTCGTGTAGAGCGTGAACGGCAGCGACAGAAAGAAAAAGACCGCCAGCAGTGGTCTCAACTCGACGATCCGCAAATAGTCCACGACGCGCGTGTACATCGCCAGCCCGCGCGGACGCGCTTCGTCGCGTTGATGCCGTGTTTCGGGCAGTAGCCGAAACGTCGCGATGATGCTGGAGAGTGAAAATAAGGCGGCGAGGTAAGCCGTAATGTCATAGCTGAATCGGGAGGAGATGATCGCGCCCAGGCCGGGGCCGATGGTGAATCCCAAACCGAATGAAACTCCGATGATCATGCCGAAGACTTTGGCGCGTTCCCGCGGTTCGGTGATATCGCTGATGTAAGCTTGCGCGACAGTCAGATTCCCGCCGGACAGCCCGTCAATCATTCTGCCCGCGAAGAGCCATGCCAGCGGGTGCGGCAGATGCATTGCCAGTCCCAGCAGGATAAAACCCAGAAACGATCCGAACTGGCTGTAGAGCAGAACTGGTCTTCTCCCCCATGTGTCGCTCAGATTCCCGAGGATCGGCGCCGCGATGAATTGGCAAAGCGAATACGACGCGATCAGTGGTCCGACAGAGGAGTCCGCCGCGCTGACCTTACTCGCGTAAAACGGCAGCAATGGCAGAATGATGCTGAAACCGAGAATGTCAACGAAGACGACGATGAAGATAGGAATGAGTTGTTTGTTAATAGGCATAAAATACCGGCGCCTGAGCTGCCGGTCTTAAACTTTTGAGCCTCAACGAAGCCGAACAATCGGCCGCTGCTGAGAACGTATAAATGGAAAATCAAGCGTGGAATAACAGAGCAGGCAGTCTAGCATCAGGCCGAAGATTTTTCTATATCTGGATTTCGTAAGGCGCCGACTGGATCAGCGCCGCGAGCGGTAGCGATCGGAGACTTCGCCACCGTTCGCTCGCTACCGCTCGCGGTACTGACTCCCCTGTCTGGATCAGTACCGCGAGCGGTAGCGAGCGGCCGATTGACAATCAACACGGTATCTGCCGCTCGCGGCGCTGAATACCGAACAGCGTCAACGCGTAACTTCAATAAGTTGCTCCAACCGCGCGATCGCGGGGTCGATCGTCTGCGAGGGCGCGAATGTCATTTCGGGAATTGAAAAGATGATGTGTGTGACGCCGATCCGACTCAGTCGTTTGATGTCTTCGCGCAATTCGTCGGGCGTTCCCGCGAGCGGGCGTCGGACGTGACCGAGTGAGGTCTCCATCACGAATGGAAACGCCGTCAGCACGACTTCCATCGGCGGTCGCCCGGCGCGCGCGGCGGTTTCCTGCAACTGATTGATCTGCGCCTCAAAGCTTTCAAAGTCCCTAATGGCCGCCGGATTCCATCCGTCCGCGAATTTCGCGATGCGGTCGAAGGCGTATTGCCCGAAACCCGCAAGATAGATCGGCGGGCGTGGCCGTTGCGCGGGCTTCGGCCCGATCTTGGATTCGGGGATGTGATAGAACTGGCCTTCAAATTTCACCGGATCGCGCGTCCAGATAGCGATCATGGCTTCGAGCAATTCATCGGCGCGCGCGCCACGCCGCTCGAAAGGCGCGCCGACAGCCTCGAACTCGTCGCGAGACCAACCCACGCCGCCGCAGATTTCCAGCCGCCCTTCTGACAAAACGTCGAGAGTGGCGAGACGTCGAGCAAGTTGGATCGGTTGGTAATACGGCAACACCAGCGCGCTCGTTCCCAATCGCAGATTGCGCGTGTGCGCGGCGACGAAGGTCAACGTCTCGATCGGGTCGAAGACGTTCTGGAAAAAGACGGGCCAGCTCCCGTCGCGCGATGGCGGATACGGATCGCGCGGGTTGGTCGGCCACAGCAATCGCTCAAATACCCAGACCGAATCGTAGCCGAGTTCTTCGGCGCGCTTGGCGACCCGGATCAGGTTTTCGCTCGATGCGAGCGCGCCGCTTTGAGGTAACGTGCAACCAACCTTCATTTCGACCTCCTTGTCCATCTGGTCATAATGATCTCTCACTCAATACTCTATACCGAATTAAATCATATACCAGTTTGGGGGCGTCACTCGACGATGGCAATTATTCTTCTCGAAGACTCGGAACGCATCTTGATAAAGCCCTTGCGCAGGAAGATAGTGAATACGAGCGGAAAATCAGTTCTACCTTGCGGATGAAAATAATGAATTCAAAAAAATACGAAAGTTATTATGACAAAGACGCCCCCAGGTATCGGCCCTGGGTATTGAAATGATCAAGCAAGAATAAAGGACTGGAGGCCGGCGCCACGATTTTAAAGCAAAGCAGAATACTCGAAAGCAGAGAAGGAGGATGCTCAATGGATTCGAAGAATTTGAACGGTAAGAGCCGCATCCCTGAAATGATCGCCAGAAACGAATCCGATTTGCTCGCCGACTGGATGCGGGAACAATTGACGTCGACAACATTACGTGGCGATTTAATGAGAGAGTCCGAATTGCGCGAGCAATCGCGTCAATTCTTGAGCCTGGTGGCGCGCGCCGCTTCACAGCAGCCGAATCTGGACAACATCAACATCAACGCTCCTGCCTGGGGGGAAGCGCGCGAATTTCTATCCGGCGTTTCGCGCTCGCGCGCGCACCAGGGCTTTTCGCCAGCCGAGACCGCGACCTTCATCTTCTCGTTGAAGCAGCCACTGTTTAGGCTGCTGCGTCGGGAGTTGGCGGGCGATCCCAAGAATCTGGCCGATGAGATGTGGGCCGCGACGGCGCTCCTGGACAAGCTCGGGCTTTATACGACCGAGGCGTATCAAAAGGGCCGTGAAGAAGTGATCATACGCCAGCAACAGGAATTGCTCGAACTTTCAACTCCGGTCGTCGTGCTGTGGGAGAGCATTCTCGCCCTGCCCCTGATCGGCACGCTCGACAGCGCGCGGACGCAAGTGGTGATGGAGAGTCTGCTGCAAAAGATCGTCGAGACCGGCGCCAGCATCGCCATCATTGACATCACCGGCGTGCCGACGGTGGACACGCTGGTGGCGCAACACTTGCTCAAGACGGTGTCCGCGGCCCGGTTGATGGGGGCAGATTGCATAATCAGCGGCATCCGCCCGCAGATCGCGCAAACGATCGTCCATTTGGGCGTCAATCTGGCCGACGTGATCACCAAGTCCACTCTCGCCGACGCTTTCGCAGTAGCTCTGAGGCGCTCCAAGCTGACCATCAAGCCTGTGGAGAACCCCAGCTAAAGGAGGCGAGATGGAGCGGATACCGATTTTAAAGATGGGCGATTACCTGCTCGTCACCATCCAGGTGGACATGCACGACCGGCTCGCCCTGACGCTGCAGGATGACTTAACCGAGGGGATCGCCAGAACTCGGGCTCGTGGCGTGCTGATTGACATTTCGTCGCTCGAAATCGTTGACTCGTTCATCGGCCGCATGCTTGGCAATATCGCGGCGATGTCGCGCGTGCTTGACGCGGAAACGGTAGTCGTCGGGATGCGCCCGGCGGTGGCCATCACGCTCGTTGAGCTGGGACTCTCGCTGCCCGGAGTGCGCACCGCGCTCAACGTTGAAAA
>Ga0154003_1000468_pt1 | contig 12667 bp, 4 predicted proteins | sample TSFL087MetaG_FD_104679 | JGI IMG/M metagenome (GOLD analysis project Ga0154003, IMG submission 104679) | Attine ant fungus gardens microbial communities from Florida, USA - TSFL087 MetaG | ecosystem: Host-associated > Fungi > Mycelium > Unclassified | place: USA: Florida, Lake Talquin State...
GCGTCACGATCGGCCCCGGCGAAACAGTGTTGATCGTAATGCCGAATTTGGCGAATTCCTTCGCTAGACTTACAGTCGTGTTGTTCATCGCGGCTTTGGCGGCGGCGTAATCCACCATGAATGTTCCCGGCTGCGTCGCCAGACCAGTCGAAATCTGTACGACTCGCCCCCAGCCGAGAGTTTTCATTTGCGGCAGGACGGCTTGTAGGACACGAATGGCGCTGAAAAAGTTCTGCTCGAACTTTTCTTTCCAGTCGGCCAGCGAGCCGCTTTCCCATGTGACCGGCGCGGCGTCGGTACCGCCCGCGTTGTTGACCAGAATATCGATGCGTCCGGCGGCTTTGAACGCTTCCTCCATCACCGCTTTTGCGCCCGTTTCTTCTGATAGGTCGCCGATGACTGCAAAGGCTTTGCCGCCCTGCTCGCTGATCTCATCGGCGACTCGTTTTGCTCTGTCGATGTTGCGGCCGTGAACGATGACCGTCGCGCCTTCGCGCGCCAAAGTTTTAGCGATTGAGGCGCCGATTCCCGAACTGCTTCCCGTAACCAGAGCCACTTTGTCTTTCAGTTGTAAGTCCATGATTTTCTCCCTCTCGAATTAGTTTTGGTATGAACGTGAAATCACCAGGGCGCGTCGGTCGGCGCCCAACCCGGGTGCGCCGCGTTGACTTTAATAGGCGTGTCTTTCAACTCGTAGGCTAGATGAGCCGTGAAAGAATTGACCGCCGCCCTCGATGCGTCGTATGCGGGCGCCTTGAAGTCATAGAGAAAACTCGCCGGGTCGGCATGGTGAGTCGAAGAATCCAACGCGCCTGACAGATTCACGACGCGTCCCTCCTCGCTTTTTTTGACTAGCGGCAACAACTTCTGCGTCAGCGTGAGCAGAGCGAAGAAATTCGCTTCGAAGGTTTTTCGGTAAATCTCCATCGGGGTTTGACTGGCCACCTGGATTTCGAGGCCGGCCGATCCTTCCAGGGCGCTTCCCGCGTTGTTGACTAAGATGTCCAGCTTGCCGAATTTTTCCTTGATGACGCGCGCCGCGCTTTCCTGAGTCATTTCGTCGTTCACATCGAGCAAAATGAACTCGGCCTCAAAGCCTTCGCCTCGCAATTTCGCCTCGACTTCTTTTCCGCGCTCCTCGCTTCGCGCTCCGAGCAGCGCCTTTACTCCCCGCTCGGCCAGATGTCGCGCCGCCTCAAAGCCCGGCCCCCTGCTCGCATCCGTAACCAGAGCTATTTTTCCTTGTTCGCTCATGCCCTTCTCCTTACTTTGATGTTTTTACATATTTACAATCATCTATGCTATTGCGCAAAAAAAAGCGAAATCATTCGGACCATTGGCAGTCGTAACCGGAAATCGCGATCTTCTGAACCATTTCGAAGCGTCGCGGGCCGGCGAGCGCCTTGTCCATTTTTTGGAACCGCCTGTTGTCCAGGCGGTTCCATGATTTGCATAGACATATTGATAGATATCTATGAATCTTGTCAAGAGGCGCTCAATAAAAGCGAAGATGGACATTCACAAAAGATTTTCGGTAGGATGGCGCGAGGCAATGATCAAGAACGATTCCATCTTCCGGACCAAGATGAAAGTCGCCTTCGGAATGAAAGCGCATTCTGGCTGGGCGGCGCTGGTCGTCGTCGGCGAACTTGACGACGACCTGGTGGTCACCGATCGGCGTCGCATCGAACTCGTTGAGGACGAGTGGGCGAAGCAGCCTTATCACGCCGCGGAGGACTTGAAACCGGATGCGGCGCGAGACCTGGTTGAGCGCGGCGTCGAAGCTGCGCGCCTGATCGCAGTCCGGGAAATGCGAGCCGCCGTGAAACGAGAGCGAGAGCGTGAAAACGAAGTTGCTGCCTGCGCCGTGCTTGTCGCAGGCCCCATGCCCGATTGGAGCGTCGAAGAGATCCTTGCGGTACACTTCCGCATGCACAAGGCGGAGGGCGCGCTATTCAGGGACGTCCTGGTCCGCGCCGGAAAAGTATGCGGACTGAGGGTGGTCGAAATCCCGGAGAAGACGCTGGCGCCACATGCCGAGGCCGCGCTCAGGATTCCGGCGGGCGGCCTGGCAAAGGAGATTGCGAGACTCGGCAAGACTGCCGGCCCGCCTTGGGGAAAAGACCAGAAGGACGCCGCCCTTGCCGCTCTGGTCGCGTTGCGAGGGCGCTCGAAGTGAGGGAAACGACGCCTTAATGAAGCCGAGCGTTGGCGTTCCGAAATCGCTCTACCTCTTCCTCAAACCCGGTCCTTCACGCCTCCGCCGCTTCATTTCAGAACATAGCGGGCCACCATCCAAAGCTTATCAATCTGAGTGGAGATGTCATTGATCTTCAATCGCCAACTACTCATTTGGAGATCGGCGTCCTTGATCGCAAAGGATTTCATTGTTCCCACTGGCGGGCCGTCTGTGAAGGCGAGTTCATCCACGTCGCGCGTCATCTTCAGGACGGATGCGGGCAAATCTGCAGTCGTATATAGATAAATATCCGCCGCCAGAATTTTGTCCGCCTTTCGACCCTTGGTGAAAATCGGCAGCCGCTCGGACAAATTGTCGAGCGCCAACACTCGTTCGGTAGCGTCTGCGGGGGGACGCATCGCTTTATGCCATTCGTTCGGAAAATCGTGTTGCAGGTCAAAGACCGCGAACAGTCCTTCGTCACGGCTCAAGTCTTCCACACTCTTGATGTAATCCTTCACCGTATCGGACGCCGGCTTCTTGAGTTTGTCGCCGCCGTCCAGAGCCGTATAACGAATGTGCATCACGACGTCGGAGATCGTGTCGTAATCGAATTGCCGGAAATCCTGGGGCAATTCGAGACGCCATTTGCTTATTACGCCGGCCCCTTCGAACGGGATGTATCGCTCATCCTTGAAGTTGAGTTCAAATATGCCGGAGTCGTTCTGACCGGAACTGATGGCGATTGCGCTGATCGGGACATTCACTGTGGCGAATCTCTCATCCGACTCATCCGTTTTTTCAGGGTAATCGCCTTTCGTCTTGGCAATGGAGTTAATGCGAAATTTGTTTTCCAGTAACCGCAGCGCGCAATTGAGATTGGTGTAAGGACCGACGACGCACGGAACCGTCAGCGCCACCGATTTGATGCGGCGAAGGTAATGGCCGGGGTGATCCATGTCAAAGAGGACTTCCGGCAGCGCGAATTCGCAGACCCCGGTTTCTCTGAACTGCAGCAGGGCCAGGGGATTGATCTGGCGTAAGGACACATGTTTCGTGACTTCGTAATCGTAGCCGCGCTTTTCCTGGTAGGCCGCTTCGAGTTGTTTCAGGCCGAGGAATAATCGCTCTCCCGCCAGCAACCCGTCGCGCCCAGCGTCCCAATAACCGAACTGGATGAAGTTGGAGGACGACAGACCGCGCTCGAACCGGAAAAGCTTTTCGGCCTTCCTGGCCAGGTCGTAGGCGAGCGTGTAAACCTGGTAATAAAGCGTTCGCGCCTCGCCTTCCATCCACGAATACAATTCTTCGTTCGTGTATTTGTTGCGCAGAAACTCTTCGACCTCCCGCGCATTGTCAATCTGCTTTTGCTGATTGACGATCTCCTGGTTCGCGATATTGATTCGAATTTGCTGGGTCAAAATCTGCTTGTCAATGTTCTTGATCTCATACCCTGCGGTGTTTGCCTGCATGACGCGGTCTTGCAGTTGCCGGAGAAAGCCGCCTTTTCGGCCGGCGCTCGACGATTGGTGGGATAAATTGTCGGCATATATTCGCAACCCGCGCGCGACCGCAGAGGTGGCGTGCGCCAGGTTAGGGAACCCCCAGGCGACGTCAACGCCGACGCCTAATGGATGGCCAGCAACGTGCATAGTCGGGAGGGCATGAAATACGCTTGCGAGGGTCTCCACCACCCCGATCCCTATTTGCCAATCGGCCGCCGCGCTGGCCTTATCCATCTCCTCTTTCTCGTACGCGATAAGTTTCAGACCACTCTCGTCGACCGGTTGCTCGATCTGATTTGGCAATTCAGAAAAGTCGGTGTTGTCATTGGGGACTTTTGCAAGGTCTTCGCCGATGAGTTTGAGGTAATGCTGTAAACGATAGACGGGCCCTTTCCGGCTTTGCTGCAGCGCCTCCACCGATTTTTGCGCCTCTTCCAATTGTTGCTTCTTCACTTCCATCACAAGGTTGTGAATGCCGCTTTCGTGTTTGGCCCGCAGGCTCGAGATGGCTTCACCATCCTTCTTCTCCTTCGCCGATAGGAAAGCGGCGCCCAGCGATTTCAGCTCAACGCACAACTCCAGCGCTTTCTGCAGCGAATAATAGAAGCGGTAATTGGGCATCGGAGTGTTCAGATCGTTCAGTACGCTCGACAAGCTAAGCCCCTGCGCGGCCGCCTGAACTAACAACGCCGGGTCAATCGGCGGCTCGAAGAGCGGCAATTTACGGAACACACCCTCAATATCCTGGCAATGCCGAATTTTGAACAGGCGGTCGTCAATCGTGTCTCTCAGGCCTCTCAGCTTCGGATTGTCCGGGATGCAGAAATACAGTGACGTCGCAAATCCGAAGACGTTGGCCAACCCGACCACGCCATTACTCACGCCGATCGGCAGCGGCGTCTGGTTGCTGAACGGAAACGCCAACTCCAATTCGACCATCGCATTGCCGAACGCGTCCCACTTGTCCAGTAACAAATTATAGGTTTGCGGCTGAATTCTGCCGCGCTTCGGAATTTTTTGTCCGCGTGGGCCATAAAGGTGCGCCGCCATCACATACATCTGAATAGCCAGCGGGAGGGTTTCGAGCGTGAATTGCCGGAAATAATAATCGCCGTATGCGATCAGGATTTCGATGTACTTCATCACCGTCCACTTCATATAAGCCGACGGCCGGGTGCGGGCAATGACGTGGGGCTGGAATGGTTTGTCACGCCACTCGTTAATCTGCTCATTCGGCGTATTGTCCGGCGCGTTGGGTTGCAATCCCATGAACAATTTTTCCAATACGTTTTCCGCGTCAACTTCCTTGAACGGAGGGAATTGCCAGAATCGCGCGAGGTCAGCCCCTTTTGCAAACGGGTTAAAGACGTAGTGGCACATCTTAAGCGCCTGATCGAATTGTTGGGATTTTAGCAGGCGGTCCACCAGGAGCATTGGGGCATGGAATCCGGCCTCCCAGTTGTAGAGAGAATAAGGGCGTTTCAGTTCATGGTACTGCGGCTTTTGCGCATCTGATGTCCTGTTGGCGCCATAGGCGCCGTCCCTATCTTGGAATTTCCCATTGGAATACTTCTCGAGGTAGTGCGTAAAAAGACTGTCAAGGTTGCCGGCCGTCAACTTGCCTAGCAACTCGTGCGCGAAGGGATGCCAGAACCCAATAGATGACGAATTACCAGGAAGAGTCGCATCAACCATCGTCTTAGAGTCGGCGAAAAAAGGCGCCGCAAAGGGTAAAGGCGGGTTGGCCCCGCTTGGGGCTTGTAACGAATGAATTTTGTTGTCCACACTGTAGTGGAAAATAGTATCAAAGCTTTTACTAGGAGCATTCGGGGTCTCCTTGGACAACTGACTGCCTGCGAAATGAAACGTACCTAGCGCGGTGGCGCCATTATAAATATCAACATCAACCCCAGCGCCGATGTGAGGAATGAACTCAAACGAATGGATGACGCGTAGAAGGTCATCGTAGACCGCTTCCGCAGCGACCTGTTTCTGAGTCCATTTCCCATTGCGGCGCTCGCTCCACGCCATCTTAATTTCCCAGTACTCGGAAGGTTTCTCCTGAGGTATCTTTGCATTCGGATCTATCTCAATGATTTTGGCAGGTTTGGTTTTCTTGGCGAATTGCGGGAAGAAAACCAATAGCCGATTATTCCAAACCACCGGGATCAGATAGGCGCCATTTCTTATAATCTGCCCGTCAGTATTTTCGAAATCGTAGCTGGGAATATCAACTTGCATCCGCTCCCACGGATACCAGTTCTTCTCGTCGGTCCGGAAATGCCTGTAAAAGAAAAAGTATGGCGCGTTCCGCGTTCGGGAAAAGACGTGCAGCTTTTTCCCTTCCTCGTCGAGAAACAGTCCGACCACCTTTAGATTCGCGACCTCGTCCACTTTGAACAAGTAGCTCTTCAAAGAGTCTTCAACAGTCTGTTTGTTGATGTCCTTCTGCAATAATTCCGATTCCAGTTCTTTGTAGAACGGGGTCTTGTCGTCGCGGAGCTGAGGCTCGATCCAGTTTTCGGGGTACAAAAACACTTTGCGGTTCGCTTCCCAGACGCGGTAGCGGGACATCCATTCCCATCGGTCGCGGTCGAGCGCTCCGTTGGAGACGCCGTACCTTTCCTCCAGCCCAAGAAAGCAGCGTTGCGCAAAAACCTGCACGGTGGAGATCGCCTGCTTGAGGCGGGAAGTCTCCATGCAATCGCTCATCTGCACGTCGATCAGGAAAAACTCAAAGAGGCTGTCGGCGTCCACGACTCCCCATTTGATCAGGTCATCCTGAACCAGCAGGAAACTGATCAGCGCCTGTTTTTGGTTTTCACGAAGCTGGTTATTGAGCGGCCTGACGACCTTCTCCCAATCTTCCTGATCAAAACGGGCGCGGACGGCTTTGCGAATGTCTTCGGCGATTTTGTGGCATGCCCAGAACTTCGACCCCGGCCTGGCCCACTCGAATAAACGGTCGATGTCCACGCCGATTTTGTCGGCGACCTGCAAGGCTTTTTGCAGCTTGACCAGATTCGCCTCGTTTCGAAAAGCGTCGAGGTTTTTTAGATCGAAATGTTCGGCTTCGATCAGCCGCTCGATTTTTTCCTTTTTCCAGGTCGTTATTTTTTCTATTTCCCCGCTGATCGCATTGACCTTTTCGCTCAGCTTCGCAGGGTCAGCAGGCTTATCAGCAGCCCACTCGAACAAATCAAGCAATGTTCTTTCCCGTTTGGGCAGACTGTTTCGCAGCGCGGCATATGCTTGCAGCCGTTTCCAACCTTCCAACGTAGCCGCGTTAAAGTCGAACGCGCCGAAATCGGCGCCGTGAGCCTGCAAATAAATAACTTCATCGACATTCAAGTCGAATATGTTGATCAGGATCGCGGCCTTGTAAAGCTTCGTAAAAACTTCTTCCATTCCCAGCGTGGTGTGGTCTGGCAGCAGCGCTGAGGCGGGGATGTCGGCCTTCGGCGAGGACGCCGTCTTCCATTTCAGTTGATTGGCGGGCCGGTCCGCTGCTTCCAGCCAATATAATTTTCCGGCTTTCAGTTTAACCGGCTCGGTTGACCAGACGTCCGACGGGTCCTCCTGTTGATGCGGGAAGGGGATCGCCTGACCGTCAATCAGCAACGGAGCGGGTTGCGTATCGCTGACGGCGACAAAGGTGTATTCGGCCTCAACCGATGGGATCAAATAGCCCTTCCAACCGCTTCCGCTTCCGGCGGGCTTTTCTTTGATCTTTTCCAGCGCGCTCATCGCGGATTGCGCGGGCGACCCTGCGACCAGAATGTCGGCAAGCAGCGCCTGTGTAACATCTCCCGCCAGCCCTGCGGCGTTCGACATCATGTCCACGATCAACCGCTGCGCCAGGCGCCGCCGCAGGAAGGGCAGGAAATGTTGGAGGAAATAGAGCCGCTTCATCGGCGCGGTGTTTGGATCGGGTTGCGGGGGGGCCGGCTGATCAACTTGAACGCTGATGTCGCCGGCCAGCAACTTTTCTTTCGCTTCGTCTTGACTCGGAAAGACGCCGAACAATACGTCGTTGAAGAAATTGAGAGCTTGTTTCCCGACGCGATCAATCGCATTTGCCCAGTTCGGGTGTGAAGAGAGGGCTTTCGCCTGTGAGCGCTCGGCTTCGGTGAGAATGCCTGTCACCTGGATGGTCGCGCGTGGGGGCGTGGCGTCTTTCTGGTTGTTGTATTTGAGTTTTTTTCCGAGCGTTTCGGGAATGGTAAAAGTTGAATTTGCCGGGTCATTGGTCAGGTTTGCCGGCGCATTCGTCGTGTAAACAGTCGTTCCCTCGAGCAACCCAATTATCTGTTCCACGACGTGTTGCTCAAAAACCAATCCGGACTTGGCCCGCGCCAATTCAGTAGTGGCCTTATCTACCTCCTCAGCCTTTATGTCCGGATGATCGCGGTCAATCGCGTTGAGTCCGTCATACAAGGTCTTAGAGAGTTGCAGGATGGTTTTCTTCGCCGGGGCCAGCGGGCGTAACGCGTCATCGTGATTGCGAATCATGTAGTTGAGTTGACGGAAGTTGAAACCCGCGTCTTCCATCTTGCCCCAGGTCTCGATCAGTTCCAGAGTCTTCCGCGCGTCGGTGAACGGATCGCCGAACAACGTGATCACTTCGATCAGCTCCGACGCCTTGACGCGCAAAACTTTCGCCAGCAGGCTGTGACGGTAAAGCATGGAAACATTGGGCAAGGTCAGGTCATCGGCCAGATGGCGAAAGTCCATGATCGTCGTGATCTCGTCCGCCTTCAATTTCAACGCCGCCATCAACACAGGGGTGTGTTCGGTCATTTTGGCCGCCTGCGTCAGATAATTGCCGTTCCTGTCCGCTTTGAAGACCTTATCGATGCCCAGCAGGTTATGCGTCAGGAACAGACGCGAGTAGAGCGACGCGGCGCCGGCGGTACTGACTACGGTCCAGAAAGTCAGCAGCCTCGGCAGCGGCAGTCCCGTCAAATCTATTAGCTTTCGAACGGCCACTAATTGACGGAGGAAATCAGGGGTTATTTCACAAGAAAGGTCTGGCAGGTCGGGACAGCAACAATCATCTTCATCGCCGTTCTCTCGGTCACAGCCCACGCTTCCCATGTGACAATCATCATCGAAGGCGTCGAATCCAGTAAAATGGCAATCGGCGCCCGAATCTCCGCCGGCGCCTGAATGACGAGCGGCAAGACCAATCAGCGCCTTGTCAGTTTCGTCAATCGTCCAGCCCATCTTGCGCCAGAGCCGGATGAACCGCTGCATCCGATCGTATTCTTCCAGCGTAACGGAGGAGCCGTCCAGATGTATCAATCGGACCTTATTCAGGTCACAGCTATCTTGAGCGGGTAGCCAGGTCAATCGCTCCTGCCGTTGCCCCCATAATCCCTGGTTGTTTATGTATCCCAGCGTATTGTCGTTCTCATCTTTGACCTCTACATAATTTGATCCGAACTTTTCAACGAAAGGTTTCCCGTCTGTCCCCAGAACCTCGCCGGCGATTGTGACGTTTCCAATAACAACTCCTTGATCGTCAACTATCGTTCCATCGCTGCGTAACATGCCAATCTGCTCCTGAGAGTCATTGACTGTTGTAAACAGCCGGCCCTCGATGGGGAGTCTAGGCCCTTCGCCGGATTCCAAAACGATCAGCTTCCCAACTCTCTCAAAATAACAGTACACCCAGTTGCGCAAATCCCTGGTCTCCATACACCGGTCAGTCTTTCGCTCATTGCATGGATCGGGATGCAGCAGGGCGTCGATCAACGGGACAAAGGGTTGCGCCTTCTCCAGAAAGTCGATCAGCCTGGCGAATCGGATCTTCGGGTCGGAACTGCTCTTATCCACCAACGTTTGAAGGAACCGGTAGCTGAAGCGAATGCTTTCCATCAACGTCAGCGCTTTGCCCTGTGGGAAATTGGGGTTGATAAACTGGGTTTTCAGCAATTCGACGAGATCAACGTACAAAATGCCTGTGCGCGGCAGAAACTGCTTCTTGACGAATGTCAGCCCTTTCTTCTCCGCCTCGTTCACGCTGAGCATGTCGGCCTCGGTCTCATAGCCGTAATACTCGTGAACGGGCTTCACGCCGATCTTCTGCCGATATTCCTCGTCCGTATGGTTCTTTTTCAACGTGATGTCGAAATAGCGCTTGGGCCAGAACGCTTCCTTCGTAAGGATGATGTATTCCTCCTGCGTCAATCCCAAAAATTCGGCGTCAACCGCGCGGTCGAGCGCCGTGTCGCGCAGCGACGCCAATTCCTTCTGCCCATCGGCGCTCATCGGCGGATCGGCGCAGATTTCGCGGGCGGCGCGGTATCGGTCCAGAAGCTCATGGCGGCTCGTCCCAAGGTAGTTCAGGAAAATTCGTATCGCGTCAATTGGCTGATGGTAGGGCAACGAGAAAGGGTAGACCGCGTTTTTAAGAATGCAATACGCCTCGTAATTCGTATGTTGTGGCTGGGCGAGCAACTCGCCGCTGGTTTCGTCCTCGACGTTGAAGACGTCCAGTTTGGCTTGTTTCGGATCAGTCGCGCTGGCGTGGTAATCACCCAAATGCGTGACGAAGCTTTCCATCACTTCGTTTACCAGATCGATGTACGGCAACACCGTGTTGGTATTTTCACAGGTCAGTTCCAGACAGCCCAAATCGGGCCGGCGGCGAAAGAGTTTTTCCAACGAAGTCCCGGCGATGCCCTTTTGCCCTGTATTCGGATTGTCCGGGTCGAGGTTGTTATTACGCAAATATTGCAGTAACTCGACAAAGTAGGCCGCCGGGCTGTAGACGGAATTGCATTCTCCGCACTCGCAGAAGTCCATACTGCCGAACAATTGTTCCAGATTGAGCTGGACGGGCTGGTTATCGGCCACCGCCTGCATTTTGGCCATTCGCGTTTCCATCTTCTGCGGGCCGTCAATGACGGCCAGGCCGGTCCCACGGACGGTTTCCCGCATCGCCATCAGCGCCTGCTCGTTGCGGATTCTGGTGTTGACCGCATTGTTGTAAACCTGACGGGCGGTCTCTTCTCCAAGCGTTTTGCCATACGCGTTCAGGAATGTAGACTCCGGCATTTCCCCGACGTGAAACGCCGAGGTCAGATTCGCCTTCATCAGTATTGGCACGGCTTCCGGCGCGGGGCTGAGCGCCTGCACGCGTTGGAGCGTCTTCAACTGCTCGATCACGCCAGCCCGATGCTCATCGGCAATGCCCTTGAACGCGTCGGGTTTTTGTAAAGCGGTGTAAACGGACGTGGCGCGGATATTGAACTCCGGCAGGTTGTTCAGGAAAGTCGTTACGCCGGCGCGCACCGACGCGTCCGCGATGGGAATTTCGGCGTCGCTCACCATGCGGCTCAGCGTTGCGGTCGGCTCCAATTCGAACAATTTACGCCGTAATGTGACGGCGAAATTCTTCCTCTTCTCGTCATCGTCGCTCCCGGAGACGTTTTCAGGCAATGCCTTCGGGTCAACGTGTACGCCCAACTTCTCGGCGTTAAAATTGAGCGCGACGTCGCGCAGGTCTGTCATGTCTGGCGTACTGGCGATGGCTTTTACAAGAGACAGATGATTGTCCGACCATTCGGCTAGCGCGTGCGCAAGCTCGACCTTTTGAAACGCGGCCGGCGTCAGCTTGGACTTCAATTCCGGCAAGGCTGTTGCCCAATCACCGTTAACTTTCTTGAGCTCTCCGTCAACCAGTTTCTGCTGATCTTTATCGCTGAGGACTGCTTTGACGGCTTCGATTTTGGCTGTGGCGTTTGAATTTGGTAAAGGCATGGCTTAGATCCTCAAAAAAATCGCATATAATCAGTGTTTGTCCGCAGTGGGTGGAAGGGAACCCTCCACCGTAATGACGAACCAGTAAGCTTGCTGGGTGGCTTTGAATCGCCGCTCGGCGTATCGCCAAATAGAAAGGACGCCGAATACCAGGCAGGACAAAAACAACAGCCAGTTCGGATTTTCCTTGAATTCAGATAGCCGGAGGAGGCTTTTCACACTTCCTGTAGACGAATACAACAGCCAGTTCGGACTTTCCTTGAACGCCTTCCAGAAAAACCAGCAAGCGAGTGGAACCAGGATGACAACCAGACTGCGGAAAAATTTGGAGTCAGCTTCGAATCGCTGCACTCCCACCAATGCCGTCGGGCATTTGATTGCCAGATGCGCTTTGGCCCACTGAAACGTATTGACTACTTTCCTATTTGCATTAGGCGTATAGACTTTCTTGATTTCGAGAGCCTGGTTTAACGCAAGATCAGGGTTCTCGGAGAAAGTCCGCCGGAGAAACCACTTGAACACACCATGGATAAAACTTTTTCGCCAATATTTATATTTCCGTATCTCATCCTTAATCTCATTCAAGGCCGCAAGATCTCTGCCTTCCTTCGCCGTCACGTTTCGTAACTCGTTGCATTTTTCCTGGAACGCCTTTTCAAACTTTTCCAGCAGGTTCTTTTGATCTTGCTTTGAAGCCTTAATCGCCTCCTGCGCTAGCCTGGAAATCTCGTTGAACAACACGATCTTTCCATCCTTGTTCACAACATCGATCCGTTCTTTGATTGCTTTGAGCAAGGAAACCTCTTCGTCTCGAGCATGGCGGAGAAGCCTGTCGTACAACAGATCATCGAGAAATGAACCAAACAGAAAAATGAAATGCCCTAGCAGATAACTGGCAAACAGAAACGCCGCCCATCCCGCCGTTTCACCAGTGAACTGGGGGAACACGGAAGGGAAGAGAATGGGCTCAACAGCGCGTTTGAGCAACGCCGTAGCGAGCGCGCCAGGCAGCATTATCGAAAATAGATCGATGATGCTGATGAATAATGTTTCAGGATCGAATTTCATAGATGTGTCTCTGTTAAGGCGACGCGTAGATCAATGTCATCCATTCCGGTAACTAGTAGCAGCCCGGGTAGTGGCCTTTCGCGTCCTCAGAGCGGATTGCACATCAATGTACGGCATACTGAGATGAAAGTACGGGTCAGTACCGCGA
>Ga0154003_1000469_pt1 | contig 12624 bp, 1 predicted proteins | sample TSFL087MetaG_FD_104679 | JGI IMG/M metagenome (GOLD analysis project Ga0154003, IMG submission 104679) | Attine ant fungus gardens microbial communities from Florida, USA - TSFL087 MetaG | ecosystem: Host-associated > Fungi > Mycelium > Unclassified | place: USA: Florida, Lake Talquin State...
CCGGTTGGTCTGCTCGGCATCCTCAAGGCTGGCGCCGCTTATGTTCCGATTGACCCAACCTACCCGGAGGAGCGCCGGGCTTTCATGCTGGAAGATGCGCGGGTCAAGGTCCTCATCACCGGGCGGGCAGCGGTTGAGCAGTCGTTGGAATCCGGCGTTCACCTGATCGACCTTGAGGGCGATTGGCAGGAGATCTCTAAGCAGGGCGAAGAGAATCCGGTCAACTACACGACTCCTGATAACCTCACTTACGTCATCTATACTTCCGGGTCCACGGGCAGGCCAAAAGGGGTAATGATTCGGCACGGGGCAGTCGTCAACCTGGCCGCAGCTTTACACCGGGCCATCTATCTTGATTGCGGAGAGTCGTTGAGGGTCGCCATGAACGCGTCGCTCTCGTTCGACGCCTCGGTAAAACAGCTTGTGCAACTGCTCTCCGGCCATACTGTATGCGTCATGCCCGAAGAGGTGAGGCTGGATGCTCGGGAGCTACTCTCCTACACTCATCGTCAGGGGATAGACGTGCTGGATTGCACGCCATCACAGCTGAGATTGCTGATGGCCGCCGGTCTCGCGCCGAATACTCAATGCTTGCCGAACGCTGTGCTGGTGGGCGGAGAGGCGGTTGACGAAGGCTTATGGTCGGCCCTCAACGCGTCGCCGCAGATCAACTTCTACAATCTCTACGGCCCGACCGAGTGCACGGTTGACGCCGCTCTGTGCCGCGTGAGCGCTGAGGCTGCCCGCCCCTCCATCGGCCGGCCCGTGGCAAACACGCAAATCTACCTGCTGGATAGCCGGTTGCGGCCAACGCCTCTCGGAACGCCGGCGGAGTTGTGCATCGGCGGACATGGTCTGGCGCGGGGATATTTGAACCGGCCGGAACTGACCGCCGAGAAATTCATGCCTAATCCGTTCAGCGGACAACAGGGCGAAAGGTTTTACCACACGGGAGATTTGGCTAAATACCATGCCGATGGAAAGATCGAATTTCTTGGCCGGGTAGACCACCAGGTGAAGCTGCGAGGGTATCGGATAGAGTTGGGTGAGATTGAGGCCGCGCTGATCGAGCATCCTGGCGTCAGTGAAGCGATAGTGGTCGTGAGAGAAGAGGAGCCGGGCCACCAGATGTTGGCCGGTTACATCGTGCCGAGACCGCAAGAATCGCCTTCGATCGCCGAACTGCGTAACTGGCTCAACGCGAAACTGCCCGGCTACATGGCGCCCGCGTCTCTGGTCGCGATCGACAAACTTCCCTTGACGAGCAATGGCAAGGTTGATCGAGTCGCGCTGTCGGCCTCAGCGATCTGGCAAGGAGCGGACGAATCCGCGTATGTGGCTCCTCGTACAGAAGTCGAACGGAGAATCGCCGAGATCTGGCGAGAGGCGCTTCGTCTCACGAAAGTTGGTGTCGATGATAACTTCTTCGACCTGGGCGGTCACTCACTGCTGATGGCCCAGGTTCACGGCAAACTTCGGGAGGAATTCAAGAAAGAAATTTCAATGATCGATCTGTTCAGAAATCCATCTGTCAGCCTGCTTGCCAAATACTTCACCAGCCAGCAGCAGGCGCCGTATTCCTCGCGGAAAAATTCCGACCGCGCCGCCAGGCGCAAAGAGGCCCTGAGCAAGCGAAAACAGGTCGCCGGCGATAGGCAAAATGCGAAATCTTTTTGATCGCTTACCGCCACCTTCTGGATCAGTACCGCGAGCGGTAGCGAGCGCGCTCCACACTCTCGCCGCGCTCGCTACCGCTCGCGGTACTGATCCGGACAGGGGAGTCAGTACCGCGAGCGGTAGCGAGCGGCCGATTGACAATCAACACGGTATCTACCGCTCGCGGTACTGATCCGGACGGTCATCTCGGTATACCGTACATCGATTTGCAATCCGCTCTGATACGTTGCCAACCAAATTGGCCTACAAACCGTGACAGGCGCAAAAACAGGATTCTTCAGCGTATTTATCGGTTCAACCCTGAAATCTCGAAGAGATGAGGATTCCGGGAGTGAGCGCTTTCCCTTAGCAAGATAGGAAGAGTATGCATAAGACAAACAACATAAATGGTATCGCGATCATCGGGATGGCAGGTCGTTTTCCCGGAGCCAGGGATCTCGATCAATTTTGGCGAAATTTACGCGACGGCGTGGAGTCCATCTCATTCTTTACAGACGAAGAGTTGTTACAAGCCGGAATCACCCCGGAACTGTTGGAGAACCCCGGTTATGTCAAGGCCAGAGGCGCGCTCGACGGCGTTGAGTTGTTTGATGCGGCGTTTTTCGGATTTAACCCGCGTGAGGCGGAGATCACGGACCCGCAACAGAGAATCTTCCTGGAATGCGCCTGGGAGGCCCTGGAAAGCGCGGGCTACGACCCGCAAAAGTACGAGGGCGCGATCGGCGTATACGCTGGCGTTGGCGTGAATAGCTATTTGCTGATCAATCTATATTCAAACCAGGATCTCGTAGAGTCCGTCGGCATTCTCCAGACCTTCATTCATAACAGAAATGATCATCTTTCCACACAGACTTCTTACAAGCTGAACCTGAAAGGGCCGAGCGTCACGGTGCAAACAGCCTGTTCCACTTCGCTGGTGGCTGTTCACATGGCCTGTCAGAGCCTGCTCAACAACGAATGTGATATGGCGCTTGCCGGCGGCGTCTCGATCAGGCTCCCGCAGAAGTCAGGCTATCTCTATCAGGAAGGCGGTGTTCTCTCGCCCGACGGACATTGCCGGCCATTTGACGCCGACGCTCAGGGAGCGGTTGATGGTAGCGGCGCCGGAATAGTCGTATTGAAACGGTTGGAAGACGCTCTCGCGGATGGAGATTCGATCCATGCCATCATCGAAGGTTCGGCTATCAACAACGACGGTTCTTTAAAGATAGGTTATACCGCCCCAAGTGTAGACGGCCAGGCCGATGTAATTGCCGAGGCTCAAGCCATGGCCGGAGTCGATCCTGAAACTATTGCGTATGTTGAAACACATGGAACCGGGACCACGCTGGGCGACCCGATAGAGATCGAAGCCTTGACTCAAGCCTTCCGATCTTCGACCGACAAAAAGCAATTCTGCGCCATCGGTTCCGTCAAATCCAACATCGGTCACCTCGACACCGCCGCGGGCGTCGCCGGTCTGATCAAAACAGTGCTGGCTCTCAAACACCGGCAGATTCCTCCCAGCCTTCATTTTCAAGAGCCCAACCCCAAGACCGATCTGCTCAACAGTCCCTTCTTTGTCAATACGACTTTGAGAGATTGGCAGAGTTCTCAGCATCCTCGCCGCGCCGCAGTCAGCTCGTTCGGCATTGGCGGCACAAACGCCCACCTCATCCTGGAACAAGCTCCAGCCGAAACGCCTGATGGCAATCGCCGGCCGTGCCAGCTTTTGACCATTTCGGCCAAGACGGCCCCGGCTCTTGAGAAGGCGTCCGCTAATTTAGCCGCCTACCTGAAAGAGCATGAAGACGTAGAACTCGCCGACGCCGCGTACACGTTGCAAGTCGGCAGGCGAGAATTCAATCACCGAAGAATCGTGGTGGGGCAGACCCGTGAGCAAGTCATCGCGGCTCTGGAGAGAATGGACCCGCGACGAGTATACACGGGGTTGGAAGAGCCCAGTGACAGAGCCATAGTCTATCTGTTCAGTGGGCAGGGCTCCCAGTATGTAAATATGGGGAGGAAATTATATGAGAGCGAGAAGATCTATCGGAAGTATGTGGATCTCTGCGCAGAGGAGTTGAAAGCCGGGTTGGGGATGGACATCAGAGATGTGATCTATCCAGGGCCGGGGAAAGAAGAAGAGGCCGGCGAGAAATTGAACGACACGCGGCTGACGCAGCCGGCGTTATTTGTCGTCGAGTACAGCCTGGCCAAGATGTGGGAGTGGTGGGGAGTAGAAGCCGCAGAGATGATCGGGCACAGCATCGGAGAATACGTGGCGGCATGTCTGGCGGGAGTCTTCAGCCTGGAAGAGGCGTTGAGGCTGGTCACGATTAGAGGGGCGCTGATGCAGGAGATGAGAGAAGGGCGGATGCTGGTGGTTCAGAAAGGGGAGGAAGAAGTCAAGAAGTACTTGAGGGAAGGGCTGTGGATAGGAGCCGTCAATGGACCTAACCTGGTATTGGTGTCGGGAGAGTTGGAAGAGGTAGAGAGGCTGGAGGCGGAATTGGCCGGAGAAGGTGTGGTGACGAGAAAATTGAAGACGAAGCATGCCTTTCACTCGGGGATGATGGAGGAAGCGGCAAAGAGGTTCGTGGAAGAAGTGAAGAAGGTCAATCTAAAAGAGCCGAAATTAAAATACATATCGAATGTGAGCGGTAAGTGGATCAAGAAAGAGGAGGCGACTGCGGCGGAGTACTGGGGCAGGCAGATGAGAGAGGCCGTGAGGTTCGGAGATGGAGTGGAAGAGATCAACAGGGAGAAAGGCAGGATCTTGTTGGAGGTAGGGCCAGGAAGAGGGTTGGCGACGATCGCTAGATGGCATCCCAAGAAGGCCGCAGGGCAAGTAGTCTTGAACACTTTGCCTCGGGAAGAAGAGAGAGAAGAAGAGTTAGAGCAGGTGAAGTGGACCTTAGGCCGGCTGTGGGTGGCGGGCCAGGAGGTGAAATGGGGGAATTACTACGATGGAGAGAAGAAACGAAGAGTAGCCTTGCCGACCTATCCGTTCGAAAGGCAGAGATATTGGATCGAGCCGAGGCCAGGAGGCGGGCAGGCCGTTAGACAGGGATTGCTAGGAAAGAAGCAGGATCTAGCCGAGTGGTTCTATGTCCCCTTGTGGAAGCAAGCAGTTGAGCGTCATCACTCCGTTAATGGTCATCAGGCCGGGGGCCGATGGTTGGTGTTCGAGGATGGGAACGGTCTGAGCCGGGCCTTGCTGCAACGATTGGCGGAAGATTCGCGCCAGGCGATCAGAGTCGTCAAAGGGGAATTCTTCAAGCAACTCTCCGACGACGCCTATATGGTGAATCCCCGCCAGCAGGAGGACTACTCTCGGCTGATCAAAGAACTCCGCGCATCCGGGAAATTTCCCAATAAGATCATTCATTTATGGAGCGTGACGGAAACAGAGCCGCATCCGGGCCTCCAGTGGCAAGAGAGCGAACTGGAACATGGATTCTATAGCCTGCTCTATCTCGCCCAAGGGATAGGCGCCGAGAATATCGATGACCAACTTGAGATCGTTGTTATCACCAACAACATGCAGCCGGTGATCGGGGACGAGAAATTATGGCCTGAGAAAGCGACTGTCCTGGGCCCCTGCAAAGTGATACCTCAGGAATATCCGAATCTGCGGTGCCGAAGTATCGACGTCGTGATAGAGGAGGAAGGGGAAAGAAAACTGGCCGGGCAAATAGTAGGCGAGATCAGTCATGGATCTCATCAGGCCGTGGCCTATAGAGGCGGGCGCAGGTGGGTGCAGTGGTTCGAGCCAGTGCGGTTCGAACAAGAAGCCTCTGTCGACAAACGATTGAGGGAAGGCGGCGTCTATCTCATCACCGGAGGGCTGGGAGGGGTTGGGCTCGAACTTGCCAGATCTCTTGCGCAAACGGTGCGAGCCAGGTTGATCCTTTGCGGCCGTTCGCAGTTTCCGGATCGGCCACTGTGGGAGCGACATCTGGCCTCTCGCCCGGATGATGAAGTGAGCAGGAAGATCCGAACGCTCATGGAGATTGATCGGGCCGGCGCCGAGATTATGATCGCCAGGGCGGATGTGGCCAATGAAGAGGAAATGAAAGCGTTGATTGTCCAAGCAAAGCGGCGCTTTGGGCGTATCAACGGGGTCATTCACGCCGCAGGCGTCGCCGGCGGAGGCATGATTCAGGTCAAGACTCGGGAGATGGCGGCGGGAGTGTTGGCTCCGAAAGTACAGGGTGTTCGAGCGCTTGAACGCGCGCTCAAAGGGGAGAATCTAGATTTCTTAGCTCTCTGCTCATCGCGCAACTCGATCATCGGAGGATTCGGACAGGTGGATTATTGCGCCGCCAACTCCTTCCTCGACGCCTTCGCCCATTACAACTGCGCGACCAATGGCGCCTTCACCGTCTCGATCAACTGGGACGCATGGCAGGATGTCGGCATGGTTGTGAGCGCCGCGGCGCGAATGGGCGCCGGCCAGGGCGAAGGAACCGGCCACATTTTGCTGGAAAAATTGTTGTCCGATACCGCGGACCGGCAGGTCTATTCGACCGAATTGAGCGTCGCCACTCATTGGGTGCTCGACGATCACCGAATTATCAATAGCCCCGTCGTGCCTGGCACTACCTATTTGGAGATGGCCAGGGCAGCCGCCGAAAAATATACGCAGGGCAGGCAGCTTGAAATCCGCGACGCCTTCTTCCTGGCCGCGCTGACTGTGAGAGAGGACGAAGTAAGAGAAGCCCGCCTGGTAATAGAAAAAGACGGAGACGGCTTCGGCTATAAAGTTTTGAGTCAGCCGCAGGGAGCCGAGAGCGGTGAAGAAGCCGACTGGCAAGAGTTCTCGATTGGAAAGATCGCCTTTGTCGAGCCGGAGCCCCCTAAAAAGCATGACATCAAGCAACTCATCTCCAGGTGTAATGTGCGCGAGGAGGTGATCACGGATGAAAGCGAGAAGGACCCGGACCATGGCCCGCGTTGGGATTGCTTGCGACGGGTCCATATCGGGAACAACGAACTGTTGGCTGCGCTGGAACTGCCCGAAGAGTTCTCCTCCGATTTCGAGACGCTCAAGCTGCATCCCGCGCTGTTGGATACAAGCACTGGCACAGCCAAGCGGTATCTGGTCAACGATGGCTACTATCTGCCCATGTCTTACCAGAGGCTCCGGATCAAAGCGCCCTTGCCGCGAAAGCTTTACGTTCACGCCGAACAAAAAGACAGATTTTCGAAGAAGGAAACCATCACCTTCGATTTCACGATCATGGATGAGCATGGCTTCGAGTGTGTAGAGATCGAAGGATTCAGTCAGAAGCGAATCAACAATGTGGTGGGTCAGATCAAAGTATTCGCCGGCGCTGATCAACAGAAATCCGAGCCCCGTCCGGCGATCCGCGGTTCTGCTGGAGAGAAGAAGCCGAAGAATATATATGAAAGGTCTCTGGCCGACGGCATCTCGCCGCAGGAAGGGGCTGAGGCCTTCAGACGCATCCTTTCCGGCAGCGCATCGGCTCAAGTGGTCGTCTCTACGAAAGACCTTCAGGCTTCGATTGAGCAGGCGAAAGCTTTCACCCAAGAGCGGATCTCGGAAGAGATCGAGAATCTTCGCGTCTCAAGGGCGACACACCCGCGCCCCGATCTTCAGACTCCTTATGTCGCCCCCGCCACCGAGCTGGAACAGACCCTCGCCGCTATCTGGCAGGAGATCCTGGGCATCGAAGAGGCGGGCATCCACGATAACTTCTTCGAGGTCGGCGGTGACTCGGTCCAGGCGATTCAAATCATCGCCAAGGCCAATCAGGCAGGCATACAGTTGAGCCCGCAACAGCTTTTCCAATATCAAACCATCGCCGAACTGGCGTCGGTCACTAAAACGTCCAGCGTCATCGAAACCGGGCAAAGGCTGGCGACCGCGCCGGCGCCTTCCGCCTCTCTGGACGAGAATCAACTCAGCCGGCTTTCCGCGCTCATAGAAGAGACCGATCAATCGGTCGATGCCGTGTGGCCGGAAAACGGGAAGCGCAATGGCGCCGAAGTGGGTGATGAAATCTTAAACCTGGCAAAGATCGAAATGGTTTTGCGCGAACACCCGGCCGTGCATGACGTTCTGGTGACAAGCCACAATGGAGGTTCCGGCGCTGGGAATCCGGTGGCCTATGTCGTGCTCAAGCAGGGGATCAAGAAACCGGCCCGGGTCAAGCCGATCCAGTTCAGCCTGTTCTACTTCGCCGACGATGATTCAGTCATCGGCGACGATAAGTATCGCCTTTATGTTGAAGGCGCCAAATTTGCCGACCGGCATGGCTTCAAAGCGGTCTGGACGCCTGAACGTCATTTCCACGAGAAGGCCGGCCTCTATCCCAACCCTTCCATCCTGAACGCGGCGCTGGCGATGGTAACCGAGCGCATACATCTGCGCGCGGGCAGCGTGGTGCTGCCGTTGCATCATTCGCTGCGGGTTGCCGAAGAGTGGTCCGTCGTAGACAACTTGTCGAAAGGCCGAACCGGGATTGCCTTCACCTCAGGCTGGATGCCCAATGATTTCGCGTTCTTCCCGGAGAGATACGCCAACAAGCGAGTGGAGATGATGCGCGCAATCGAAGAGGTACAGGATCTTTGGCGAGGCCAGACGATTCCGGCGCGGGATGGCGCCGGGCGCGAGATCCAGGTGAAGACCTTTCCGAGGCCGATCCAGCCGGAACTGCCCATCTGGCTAACGTGCAGCGGAGGCTCGGAATTGTTTGAGACCGCCGGCGCGCGGGGCTTCAATGTTTTGACGGCGCTTCTGGCTCAATCAATCGATGAAGTGGGGCCGAAGATCGCGCTCTATCGTGAAGCGCTGGCCAGAGGCGGCCACGATCCTGAGTCCGGGCACGCCACCCTGATGATGCATACCTTCGTCGGAGACAATACCAACCATGTCCTGGAAAAAGTGCGGACCCCGCTCTGCAACTACCTGAAATCACATGTAGAGCTGATACAGACCGGGGCCGAGAGCCTGAATATCAAGGTCGATATCGACGCGGAGAGCAGGGAGAAATACCTGGACTACCTGGCCGCTTTCGCTTTCGAGCGATACTATCGCACCGCGTCGTTGATTGGTACGCCAAGCTCCTGCCTTCAGATGATTGACCGCATTCAGGCGATTGGGGTTAATGAGGTGGCCTGCCTGATCGATTTCGGAGTAGACGTCGACTCGGTCTTATCCGCTTTGCATCACTTAAACGAGCTGAAGGAGCTTTGTGAGCGAAGGGCCGAGGCGAGCGCGGATGCGGCGGAATTCGACGCCGAAGCTTTGAGCGGCTTTCTCAGCGAGAGACTATCCGAACAGATCGCGCCTAAATCTTTAGTGCTCGTGGATGCTCTGCCATCCAAAGCCTGATGCGGAGCCCCATCAGCGGACGCGGCGCCTTCCCGATACTTTCATACCATAACCATAATCCTGTTCGAGATGACTGTCTGGCCGACGCGCCAAGATGTTCGAAGAGATTCCGCTCGCTACCGCTCGCGGTACTGACTCGGAACCTCAATCCAGAGCTTGGCGCCGGTCGGATAGAGGGCGAAATATTGCAATGAAGATGAAGAATGTCGAAGACGTATATCCGTTATCGCCGATGCAGCAGGGTATGCTCTTTCATGTCCTTTATGCTCCCGGATCAGGCGTTTATGTTGAGCACCTGGGCTGTGTGATCCAGGGGGACCTGGATTTCGAGGCCTTTGAGAATAGCTGGCGGCAGGTGCTGAATCGCCACCACATGTTGCGGACGGCCTTTTTCTGGGAGGGTTTGGATGAACCGCTGCAAGTGGTGCGGCAGCAGGTCGCTATGCAATGCCGAAAAGAGGACTGGCGCGGCTTATCCAAGGTCGAACAGGAACGCCGTCTCGAAGCCTGGTTGGAGGCGGATCGAAAACACGGTTTCACGCTCTCGCAGGCGCCACTGATGCGCTATGCGCTCATCCAATTGGACGAGCGCACGCGCCAATTTCTATTGAGCTTCCATCATATGATCTTGGATGGATGGTCATTGTCGGTGATCTTTAGAGAGTTCTTTCTGATATATGAAGGAATCTGTAACGGCGAGGAGGTGAGGCTGCCGCCAGTAACGCCTTTTCGCAACTACGTCGATTGGTTGCGGCTGCAAGACTCATCCGAGGCCGAAGCCTTCTGGCGGAAGACGCTCGATGGCGTCAGCGCGCCGACCCCTCTGGGTTTTGCCGGTTCTCAGCCGGGCATTCTCAACGGAGACCGGGAAAGCTATGAAGAATTGTTGCAGTTCCATCTCTCGTCACAGACGACGGAGCGGCTACAGTCGCTGGGACGGCGGCATCAACTTACTTTGAACACCCTGTTGCAGGGCGCATGGGCGATCCTTTTAAGCCGCTATGGCAATGAGCCTGATGTGGTCTTTGGGGCGACTGTCTCAGGTCGATCCCCGCAGCTTCCGGATTCCGAGTCGATGGTGGGGTTGTTCGTGAACACCCTTCCGGTACGGGTCCGTATCGAGCAGGACGCCCAGATTCTGCCCTGGATGCGAGATCTACAGCGGCGGCAGATCGAGGCCCGAAGTTACGAATATAGTCCACTGGTCAAGGTGCAGGAATGGAGTTCCGTACCAAGCGGAAGGCCCCTGTTTGAAAGCATCATCTCTTTTCAGAATCAGCCGGTAGACGCTTCTCTGCTAAAACCTGCCGGAGGGCGTGAGATTCGGAACCTGAGCCATTTTCGCTCAAGGACCGGCTATCCTCTGGTGATAGTCGCTGCGCCTGGTCGAGAGTTATCACTGTCGATCGCCTTTGACTCTAGCCGCTTCGACGCTTCCGCCATCAGCCGCGTGGCGGGTCATTTACAGACCTTATTGGAAGGAATAGCGGAGGCTCCGCAAGCGCGATTATCGGAATTGCCGTGGTTGACCGCCGATGAGCGGCGCCAGTTGCTGATAGATTTCAACCACGCGCCGGCCGACTACAGTCAGGATTCGTGTATCCAGGAGTTGTTTGAGCGCCAGGTCGAGCGGACGCCTGACGCCATAGCGCTGGTCTGGGAAGATGAGCAGACGAGCTATCGAGAGTTGAACAGAAGGGCCAATCAGTTAGCTCACTACTTGAACAGGATGGGAGTGGGCCCGGAGACGCTGGTCGGGATCTATCTGGATCGCTCGTCCGATTTGGTCGTGGCCATTCTGGGAGTTCTCAAAGCCGGAGGCGCTTACTTGCCTTTGGATCTGGCCTATCCCCAGGAGCGATTATCTTTCATGTTGGCGGACAGCGAGGCGCGGGCGCTGTTGACTCAATCACGGTTGTTGGAGCGTCCGCCGGAGAGCGGGACCGACGTGATCTATCTGGACCGCATTGGGGAACAGGTTTTATGGGAAAGCGGAGAGAATCTCGCGGTTGAAGCCACAGCCGACAACCTGGCTTATGTCATCTATACCTCGGGTTCGACTGGCCGACCAAAAGGCGTGGCGGTCTGTCATTCCAATGTTGTTCGTCTGATGGCCTCGACCGAAGACTGGTATCACTTTGGCGCCGGCGATGTGTGGACGCTCTTTCATTCCTGCGCCTTCGACTTCTCGGTTTGGGAGTTGTGGGGGGCTCTGCTCTACGGAGGGCGGCTGACGGTAACGCCATATTGGATCAGCCGGTCAGCAGAAGCTTTTTACGAACTATTGAGCCGCGAGCAAGTGACGGTGTTGAACCAGACTCCGTCGGCTTTTCGACAGTTGATACAGGCTGAAGTGGCGGCGGTCTCAAGGGGGGCTGGCGCACTGACTCCGGCGTTGAGACTGATCATCTTCGGAGGGGAAGCGCTTGAATTTCAAAGTCTCCAACCGTGGTTCGATCGTCATGGCGCCGAGCGGCCACAGTTGGTCAATATGTATGGAATTACCGAGACAACGGTGCACGTCAGCTATCGGCCGATCCGAATGATCGATCTGAAGGAGGGCAAGGGGAGTGTGATCGGAAGAGGGCTTCCCGACCTGCAAATCTATGTTTTGGATGAGCGCATGGAGCCGTCGCCAATTGGGGCGCCGGGAGAGATCTATGTGGGTGGAGCCGGGGTAGCGAGAAATTATCTTCACCGTCCGGAACTGAGCGCCGAGCGATTCATAGCCGATCCATTCGGCAAGGAAGCGGGGCGGCGATTGTATCGGACAGGAGACCTGGCGCGTTATCTGGCTGATGGTGAACTGGAGTATCTGGGGCGGATCGATCACCAGGTGAAAATCCGCGGATTCCGAATCGAACTGGGAGAGATTGAGGCTGCGCTGAGACGACATGCGGAGATTCAGGATGCGGTAGTCATGGTTGGAGAGTCCCCCCAGGGAGAGAAACGTCTGGTGGCCTATCTGGTTGCCAAACGAGATCGCGCTCCGTCGATCGGAGAACTTCGCGACTTTCTGAAGCCGCTGTTGCCGGAATACATGACGCCGGCGGTATATCTGACGCTGGATGCCTTGCCCTTGACGGAAAACGGCAAACTCGATCGCCGGGCGCTCCCCTCGCCTGAGAGCGCAAGGCCGGAACTGGACGCCTACTACGCCGCCCCGCGCAATGCCCGCGAGGAGGCGCTGACGAAAATCTGGACTGAAGCGCTGGGCCTGGAACGGGTTGGGATTCACGATGATTTCTTTGAGCTGGGGGGAGATTCGATCCTCAGCATTAAGGTTATGAGCCGGGCGAATCAGGCGGGCTTGCGGCTGACTCCAAAACAGTTCTTTGATCTCCGTACGATCGCCGAATTGGCGGCGGTGGCGGAGGACGCTCCGGCGATCCGAGCCGATCAGTCCGTAGTGACAGGTCCCTTGCCGCTGACGCCGATTCAGCATTGGTTCTTTGAGCAGGATGTGGTTGATCCGCATCACTGGAACCATGCCTTGCTGCTTAAATTGCGGCGAGCGATAGATCCGCGGATTTTGGAAGAGGCTGTCCGGCGCCTCTCGACGCGCCACGACGCGCTGCGCCTGAGGTTTGCGCAAGAAGAGGCAG